>Ga0056130_1000048_pt1 | contig 54388 bp, 45 predicted proteins | sample WorMetLIZISLAND2_2_FD_71114 | JGI IMG/M metagenome (GOLD analysis project Ga0056130, IMG submission 71114) | Marine gutless worms symbiont microbial communities from Max Planck institute for Marine Microbiology, Germany - Olavius loisae LIZARD... ...
GCCATCCTGGCGCCCTTGATCCCCCAGAAAATACAGTAGGACCAATAAAGCACCACGAAGATCAATAACCACACTACTTTCGCTGACAAGATAGTCTCTCCCCTATCTGTGAGGTCCCCGTAGGCCGGGTGTCACATCGGTCCCGAAGGACGCCCATAACCACCCGAGTTAACATCGGACCCGCGCAGTACCTCCACGATGTCCGACTGCAATTGAACGCTGGCACGAAACGGTTTCTCCGTTCGATCGCTCTCCAACAATTCAAAACAGGCCAGCCCAATAGGGCTGGAGGTTACGCTGCCGTTCCGGCCTTGGGGTTTGCCCCTCACGTGAAATTCCCTGTCTCGAACGTTCCGTCGTTCGTACTTCTCTCCGCTCCCGGTAGAGACTTGCCAAGAACCGGAGTGGCTTGTTCATAGCATTTTGCAGGAATCGGCTCAACAAATTTAGGTACAGTTTCGGTTTTCCAAGAATTAGCCCTTGACAAAAACAAGAAACAACCCTGGGCAACAGGAAGTCTTCTTTTGATTCGTGTTTAAACATGTTTATTTTATTAACTTACAGAGAATTACTATACCTAAGAAATTCTTGAATAACTGATCAACAAAATTCCCTACATTCTAAGGACTATTTATTTTCCCGATTCGCAGACAGCTAAAACAATTAATAGCCACCGCGTGTTTATTTTGTCGGCGTTCAGCGGTAAGAAATCCCAGACTTGTGGGGACGCCCCGACGAAGGAGTAAGGGATCGTGTCGCAACGCACTTCCGTTTTCAGCCGGCTCGTCGCCGACGCGGCTTCTGACCGGGCGTTGACGGTCTCGCCGGGTATGGACCTGGGCAGTGTCGTCGAACGTATGTCGGCGGAAAAAGCGACCAGCGCCATTGTCGTCGATGGTGACGATCACCCCATCGGCATTCTAACAGAACAGGACATTACGCGGCGGATCACGTTCAAGGTGCCGAGCGACGAGAAGATCGAGAACGTCATGAGTTGGCCGGTCGTCACCGTTCGCACTGACGAGTACTTTTATTACGCGATCGCCCGCATGCGCCGTCGTGGGCTTCGCCACATGCCGGTCGTCGATCCGGACGGAAAAACAGTCGGCATCCTACGCGCCGCTAAGTCCGTGGCCGATGCGTCGTCCCGATTAATGGACGATATCGACAAACTGACCCGCGAAGACAGCATCCAAGGGCTCACAGAAATCAAGGCGGCGCAGGTCGAAATCGCCGACCACCTGTTTAACGACGCCATCCCGGCTCCGGAGATCCAAGGCCTGCTGACGCGCGTCAACAACGATATCTACCGGCGTGTCGTCAACCTCAACGTCAAAGCCATGCACGAAGAAGGTATGGGCAAGCCGCCGGTCGAATTCACGGTCATCGTCATGGGGTCCGGTGGGCGCGGCGAGAATTATCTCTATCCGGACCAGGACAACGGTTTCATTCTCGCCGATTACCCAGACAAGGACCACGCCGCGATCGATGCGTGGTTTATCGAACTCGCGGAGCGCGTAACCCATGACCTGGACACGGCGGGTCTCCCTTATTGCAAGGGATATGTCATGGCGACCAATCCGCTTTGGCGGAAAACCATCTCCCAGTGGAAACAGCAGATCGAGATCTGGAACCGCCGGCGCAATACGACGACGCTGCGCCTATGCGACATCTTTTTCGACTTCCGCGGATCCTGGGGAAGCCAGGCCTTGGCGGCGGAACTGTACGACCACGTCATGAACGTCATTGGCGGGAATCGGTCTTTCTTGCGCGCCATGTACGAGGACGACCGCGATCACGGGACCGCGCTCGGATGGTTCGGGCGGTTTATCGTCGAAAAGGACGAGAAGGACTTTCTCGGCCAAATGAACCTCAAACACACGGGCACGTTGCCACTGGTCGAATCCATGCGGATGCTGGCGCTCCGCGAGAGGATTCCGATCCTGCCGACACTCGGGCGCATGGAGGCACTTCACGAAAACGGCGTCCTCGACGCCAATGAATACGACTACCTCAGCGGCGCCTTCCGCCACATCAGTCATCTTCTGTTGCGTCAGCAGATCGCCGATTTCAAGAACGGTAAGCGGGTGTCCAACTACGTCCACCCGGACAGCCTGACGGAACGGGAAAAGGATATGCTGACAGATTCGTTCAAAGCCATCGACGCGCTGCGTAAACGCATGCGCTCTGAAATGACAGGCGAGGTATTCTAGGGCTCGATGCTCTAGAATCGCTCCTGCATCTTGCGAACCTCGACCATGCTGTTGGCCGCTTCCATAGCCTGACCCAGGGTGGTCACACCTTCCGCTTCCAGTAATTTGATCATACGAAGGAACAAACTCGCCGTGACCAGGGCATCACCCAACGCCGTGTGCCTGGTGTCGGCGTCGACCTCGATGCCGAAGCGTTCGGCGATCGCATCCAGCGTGTGGTGCGGCGTATGATCGTGAAGGAACACGGAGAGCAAGAGCGTATCGAGAACCGCGTTGTCGAAACGAACTCCAGTAGCTTCTTCCTTGAGCTTGAGGAACTTCATGTCAAATGCGGCGTTATGGGCGACCAAGACGGCGCCGTCGATGAAATCCTTGAACTCGGGCAGGACCTCGGTGACGTTGGGTTGATCGGCGACCATATCATCGGTGATTCCATGGAACCGGATCGAGTCCTTGGGGATCGCACGCCCCGGGTTGATCAACCGCGAATAGGATTCGCCGGTCAGGACACGACCATTGACGGCCCGCACGCCGGCGATCTGGATCATTTCGTCGCCGTCGGACGGGTTGAGGCCCGTCGTTTCCGTATCGAAGACGACATAGGTCAGGTCGCGTAGGGCGATATCCGCCATATCGTCGGCGTCACCCCGCGGATTGAGAAGCGCGAAATCATAGAATTCGGGGCGCGCTGGCACCGCGTCACGCCGTTGATCGTCTTGTTCTTCCGCCATCGCCAGCGGCATGCGCAGCAGGGCGCAACCTTCGCCGCAATCCAACGACCACAAGTCCGTCCGGTGACGGTCGAGGACGCCGCGCACGGTGACGCCGCTGATCGCCTCGCCCAGTTGCTCGTCCATCCAACTGTGAACGACGGTCTGGTTGATCGGCTCACCGGTCCATCGGATGTCGATATTGACGTTCGCCGGGCTAACCGCTGCCTCCAGGTCGAAATCACATGCGCCCTCGTGGTCCCTGACGGCGTGGACAACGAAATGCAGCAGTTCGACCAGGGTGTGGCTATCGCCGTGAAGCCATTGCGGCATGCCAGTCATCACCGCGCCGATGTCCTTCTCCTCGCGCAACCGGCGGACGACGGCGTTGAGGAGGTTGGCCGAATAGATGTCGGTCATCGGCCAGTGGCCACGAATGATCTCCCGGAACTCGGCCGTCAACTCTTCGATCCGCGCGCTCAGGGCGAGACTCTCTTCGTGAATGATGCGTTCGAAGCGCTCGCGCGTATCCACGCCCTGCGGCGGTTCTTCTACCAGAATCTCGGCCGCAGCACGCAGGTTGGCAACGGGACGGCGCAAGCCGTCCGTGGCTTGCCTCAACAGATGGTCGCGCCGCCCGAGTTCCGCGAGCTCATTGGTCCTGTCGTCGAATGTGAGGAGGTAGGAGGTTGGTTTGTCGTCGGCCTCGACGATCAGGGTCATTTTGCATTGCAGGGTGACCGAGCCGTCCGAGATGAAAGCGACGAAGGGCGCCGTTAACCCTCGCTCCCCAGCGCGATCCTCGATGACCCGGTTGTTGAGCCGCTCAAGGGCATGCAGGAATGGCTGGCGGTTGGTGAAAGCGAACAACGAACGTCCAAGACCCAGGCCGCCGGACACTTGAAGGAGCTCGAGAGCCCGATGGTTATAGAGGAGGATCTGGTGGTTCAGATTACAGATGATGACGCCTTCGTGGAGATCCCGCAGGACAGTCTCAAGGCGTTCCTTTTCGGCGCCCACCACTGTCGTTGCCCGGGCGACTGCCGCGTCATGTTCCTCGCGCAGCGCGGCGAGTTCCTTCATCGCTTCGCCGGCGGCAGCGCCGAGTTCGCCCCATCCGTCGAGGGCATCCTTGTCGAAACCATTTCCGATGCCGGCGTGCAATTGACTCCGCAGTTGTCGCGCCAGATCGATCAATGGCGGGAACAGAATGCGGTCGAGCTGCGACCAGACGATGGCGATCAACCCGAGGTCGAGGAACAAGGCCCCGACGGTGTAGATCATGACCTTTTCGGCCAACCCCGGCACCTCGGCGCCGGCGACTTCGCCAGCAACAAACCAACCGAAGCCGGCCAGGATGACGGCACAGGCGACACCGATCGCCAGAAACCCGATAACGAATTGACGTTGGTTCCGCATTCCGCTCGGCCGCTCCTAGATTCGGCGCTCGGCCAATCGGATGGCCTGGTCGACCAGCTTGCGGTTCGAAAACGGTTTGGTGACGTAGGCATCGGCGCCCAAGGCCATGCCCTTTTCCTTCTCCACCGCCAGTGCCTTCGACGACACCATCAGAATCCGGATCGCATTGGTTTGCGGGTCATTGCGGAGCGTCTGGCAAACTTCGTAGCCGTCGCGCCCATCGAGGTCGACGGCAAGCAGGATGAGGTCGGGAAGCTCGCCGTTGCGGACCGCCGCCAAGGCGCCGTCACCGTCGAACGCTTCGCGGACCGCAAAGCCGGCGCGTTTCATCAGATAGGCGAGGCAGGCCCGCATATTGGCTTCCTCGTCGGCGATCACCACCGTTTTCATGGTGTTAGCTCCCTGTTTTCGCCGTTGCGCTTATTTTATTTTTCTAAATCTAATGCGCAATCGGCACGACATGTGACGCGTTTTAGCCGAACGGGCGAATCCCTGCATTGACCTAAAGCAAATTTTCTCGCCTCGAGGGCAGCTGCGTTGCCCTCGCCCGGTTCTTTCGCTAAAAGACCCCGCCTGTCCTTCGGCGGCACTTCATTCATTAGAGACCGGAACCAGCAGACCATGGCCAGCTATCAGTATTCTTATGTCATGCGGGGCCTCACCAAGGTGTTCCCCGGCGGACGCGAGATCCTCAAGGGGATCACCCTTTCCTTCCTGCCGGACGCCAAGATCGGTGTTCTCGGCGTCAACGGTGCCGGTAAATCGACGCTCTTGAAAATCATGGCGGGCCAAGACCCGGACTTCGGCGGCGAGGCCTGGGCGGCGGAAAGCGTGCGCGTCGGCTACCTTGAGCAGGAGCCGCAACTGGACTCGTCCAAGACCGTCGAGGAAAACGTCATGGAGGGTCTCGGCGAAACCAAGGATCTGCTCGACCGCTTCAACGCGATTTCCGCCAAGTTCGCCGAACCTATGGAAGACGACGAGATGACGGCCCTCCTCGAAGAACAGGGCGAACTGCAGGAGAAAATCGATGCCGTCGACGGCTGGGAGTTGGAGCGCACCATCGAGGTGGCCATGGACGCGCTCCGCTGTCCGCCGGGCGACGCCGACGTGTCGAAGCTCTCGGGCGGCGAGCGGCGCCGTGTCGCGCTCTGCCGCCTGTTGTTGCAAAAACCGGAAGTACTGCTGCTCGACGAACCGACCAACCACCTGGACGCCGAGTCGGTGGCTTGGCTGGAACGACACCTGCGGGAATATGCCGGCACCGTCCTCATGGTCACCCACGACCGCTACTTCCTCGACAATGTCACCGGCTGGATCCTCGAAATCGACCGCGGCCGCTTCATCCCCTACGAGGGCAATTATTCGGCCTGGCTCGAGCAGAAGGAGAAAAGGCTCGGCCAGGAGGAGCGCGAGGAGACGGCACGCCAGAGAACCCTCAAGCACGAATTGGAGTGGATCCGACAATCGCCACGTGCCCGCCAGGCCAAATCGAAAGCACGCATCACGGCTTACGAGGAATTGGTCGCCAAGTCGGCGGGCATGGCGCCCGGCACCGCCCAAATCGTCATCCCGGCAGCGCCGCGCTTGGGCGACTTGGTCATCGAATCGGAGGGCCTATCGAAGGGTTTCGAAGACCGGCTCTTGATCGACGATCTTTCGTTCAAACTGCCGCCGGGCGGCATCGTCGGCGTCATCGGTGCCAATGGTGCCGGCAAGACGACGCTGTTCCGCTGTATCACCGGCCAGGAACAACCGGACGGCGGCTCCGTACGCGTCGGTGATACGGCGATACTCGGCTACATCGATCAGAGCCGCGACGCCTTGGACGGGGACAAGACTGTCTGGCAGGAGATTTCCGACGGCCTCGATGAGATCGACCTCGGCAAACGCAAGATGCAGAGCCGCGCCTACGTTGCCCAGTTCAACTTCAAGGGTGCCGACCAGCAGAAGAAGGTCGGCATGCTCTCGGGCGGCGAACGCAACCGCGTGCATTTGGCCAAGATGCTGAAGTCGGGCGCCAACGTGCTGCTTCTCGATGAACCGACCAACGACCTCGACGTCGAGACGCTACGCGCGCTCGAAGACGCCATCGCCGACTTCGCCGGTTGCGTCGTCGTCATCAGCCACGATCGCTGGTTTCTGGATCGTATCGCGACGCATATTCTCGCCTTCGAGGGCGACAGCCACGTCGAGTGGTTCGAGGGCAACTTCGAGGACTACGAGGAAGACAAAAAACGGCGCCTCGGCGAGGATGCGGTGGAGCCGCACCGGATCAAATACAAGCCCTTGGTTAGGTAAGACCCGGTTTCGGAATTCGTTCCGGCGGAACGGCCCGATCGTCGGCATCGGGAAAAACTTGCCAGTCTGTGCCAATTCGCTCCGGTGAACAGACTGCGTCGAATTCGTCAAACCGTTGAATCCCCGTTACCTTGCCCCCGGCACGATCCGTGCCGGTACTGCCCTGTTCAAATCAACCAAGGGGAGACGATCAATGACCACATCGGAACCGGGTTTCGCCGCTTTCGCCCCGACGGCGAAGACCGATAAGTACCTGAGCCTGCGCGAAGTCACAGCGCACGACCGTGCTACCTTCGCCGACATCCTCTAGCGCGCCCGTGGGCATGGCCGAGCCCGGTGATCCCGATTATCGCAACATCTTCCCGGAACCGGGTTTTTCCCGTTCGCAGATGAGCCGCGGACTGCTCGCCGACCTGAAGCGCTTCAAGTATACGCTGTCGGCCGCTGACTATGGCGAGCGCAAGGCGTTTCCGGAGAATTTCCTGACAGCGCATGGGCGGCGCGGGTGGAGCGCCGCCTAATGGCTCAGGTCTTGTTTTCCTTGAGGGACGCGGTCTTCTTCTTCAGTTCCTCGATAAGGCCGGTTACCGAGCCGCCCTTTTGACGGACGATGGAGCCGAAGTCGGAGCGCAATGTCGTCGACATGGACGTGCCTTCAACGATGACATCGAGGATCTTGTAAACCTTGCCGTCGGTACCGGCGAGCCAGTTGACCCGGATCGGCTTGGCGCCGGCGGGGCGCTTGATCTCGGTGAACACGGTCGCCGCGTTCCTCTTCTCGGCGCGGGATTTTTTGATCTCCAGGGTTTCGCCGGCGTACCGCGCAAAACGGTCGACGTAGGAGACGACCATCAAGTCCTCAAATAGGGTCAGGTATTCGGCCTTCTCGTCGTCGCTGGCCTTGCGCCAATAGCGTCCGAGAACGAACTTACCGATGGACCGCACCGCGAAGGCCTCGTTGAACATGGTACGGAACCGGTTCACACGCTCGGCGTGCGACACCGATTGGTCGGTCAATGACTGGATGGCCTGTTCGGCGAGCGAGCGGATGAACCCTTCCGCTCCTTCTTCCAACTCACCGGCTTTCACCGGCGCAAACCAAAGACAGACGATGGCGAGGACGGCGATCGCCCTTGCAACGGACCTTCGGTTGAACATGATATCCTATCTCCGGGACAGTTCTTCCTGGGCGTCCGGATCGGGGAAACTTGGAGCTTCTCCCATCCCGGGCGCCGGCACGTTGGCCGTTCCCTTCCCGTTACTTATTTCGTCGTTGCGCCGTTGGCGGTACAAGCTACGGATTGACGCGTAGAAATCAAGCGATGACTTCTCGAGATCGTCGATCAAATCCAGATTTCCGGCCCGCCGATCGACGGCGTCGGTGCCGCCGCGTATGAGCGGCGCGGCGTCCTTGCCGGCATCGACATAGAGCACATTGACCGGGTCGGCGAGAAAATCAACAACCATTCCAACCGTATCGCGCGGATTTGATGGCCCGAACACGGGCAGCATCACGAACGGCCCTTCCGGCACGCCCCAAACGGCGAGCGTCTGGCCGAAATCCTCGCTGTGACCGGGCAGGCCCATCTCGCCGGCTAAATCGTTAAAGCCGCCCGCGCCGATCGTCGAATTGACCAGAAAGCGCACGAAGGTCTCACCGGCCCGTTTCCATTCCCCCTGAAGCAAATCGTTGGCAAGGACCAGAGGTGAACGCATGTTTTCGAGGATGTTATGGATGCCGGTCGTCAGAAATTCCGGCAGGTAATCCCGATAGGTCCGCGACACTGGCTGCAACACGGCTTTGTCGAGACCGCGGTTGAACGCAAAGATCGTCCGGTTGGCCGGTTCCATTGGGTCGTTGATCAGTGCCAATTCGTGGGCGGCCTCCGGATCACCCGGCGGCGGTACGGCACATCCGCTCACCATCACCAGAACCATGAGCAGTCCGGCGATAACCGGCGAGCGCGGATCTGGGGTCGTTCGCTCTCGCATGGGCGAATTCTGCGTGGCAAATCTTACGATCGTCTTAACGATTGGCACCTCCCCGCCGCAAGGCATGGATTCACTGCGGGGCTTGGTCACAAGACCTAGACTCGCGCGCACTAGGCCCGATTCGCTCGTTAACCATGGTCGCCCACGCCGTGGTATCTCTACCGAGTCCCTCATCACCGGTGCCTTTCATCAATTTACGCGGTCCCTGGTTTGTCGCTCCGGATCAAGGCCCTTTGACGACCGATTTTCGGCAATGTTGAGGTCGTTGCCGCCTGGATGGGATGGCGCGTTTCGCAATCAAGGGCTCGACGCGTGATCGGCGAACAGAGACCAGTGCAGACCTTTAGATTTCATGGCAATATAAAGATATCTTGATATTGTTATTTTAATATGGAAATATGCCCGCCTGGCCGGATAACGCCAAGAAGGAGCCGACCCGATGGACCCGCTGCTGAATGCCCTGAAGGCAATCGCCGAACCGACGCGAATTCGTATCCTCGCCTTGTGCCTGGGCGGCGAATTGACGGTCAGCGAGTTGGTCCGCATCTTAGGCCAGAGCCAGCCCCGGATATCCAGGCACCTGAAACTGATGACCGAAGCCGGTTTGCTGGAACGCATCCGGGAAGGCAGCTGGGTGTTTTTCCGCATTTGCCAGGCCGGCATCGGCGCCGAAACCATCGACCGGGTGGCACCGCTGATACCGATGGCGGACGACCAGCTCCGGCGAGACCGCCAACGTCTGGCCGAGGTCAAACGCGACCGCGCGGAAGCGGCGGCGGCCTACTTCCGCGAGAACGCGGAGCGTTGGAACGAACTGCGTTCGCTCCACGTCGATGAGGCCGAGGTCGAAGCGGCCATCGCCGAATTGCTGCCGGCCTCCGGTGTCTCCTCGCTCCTCGACATCGGCACCGGTACGGCCCGCATCCTTGAGCTGTTCGGACCCGAAATCGAAAAAGGAGAGGGCATCGACCTGTCGTCCGCCATGCTTGCCGTCGCACGCGCCAACCTGGAGCAGGCCAATCTGGGACACTGTCGGGTTCGGCACGGCGACCTTTACCAACTTCCCTATCAAGGCAGCGGTTTCGACGCGGCCACCATCCATCAGGTCCTGCACTTCGTCGACGATCAGGCTCTGGCCGTCAGCGAGGCGGCGCGGGTTCTGGTCCCCGGTGGGCGGCTACTGATCGTCGATTTCGCACCGCACGCCCTGGAAAGCCTAAGAACCGACAACGAACACCGCCGCCTCGGCTTCGACACGGACGAGGTCGCCGGTTGGTTGGTTCTCGCCGGCCTCGAGTTGAAAGCAACCCGCAATCTGCCGGGCGATCCGTTGACCGTATCCCTGTGGCTGGCGGAAAAACCGGCGACGGTGGCCGGCCATGCGGAACCGGAACAAACGCTTGCCGCCCAATGACGGGGCCACACGAGCGGCACATACCGCTGGAGACGAAGGAACGACCATGAAACGAAAAAACGAAGCCGGAGACATCATGAACGTGTCGCGGCACGGCCGTCCGCCGTCGCCGGAACTGGCGATTGCAGCACCCCTGCCCGAGGACGTGGAAGTGTCCTTCGAGTTCTTCCCGCCGAAGACCGAGGAAGGCGGAACCAAATTATGGTCCGCTCTGCAAAGGCTGGCACCGCTCGGTCCGTCCTATGTGTCGGTCACCTATGGTGCCGGCGGCACGACCCGCGAGAGGACTCATGCCATCGTCACCCGGATCCGCCGCGAAACCGAACTGGAACCGGCCGCGCACTTGACCTGCGTCGGCGCCACCAAGGACGAGATCGGCACCGTTGCCGACGAGTACTGGCAGGCTGGCGTTCGCCACATCGTGGCGCTCCGGGGCGATCCGCCGCAAGGCAATACCCGCTACCTGCCGCACCCGGGTGGTTATGCCTTTGCTTCCGACCTGGTCGCCGGCCTGAAAAAAGCTCACGACTTCGAGATCAGCGTCGCCGCCTATCCGGAAGTGCACCCGGAAGCGACATCCGCCGAGGCCGATCTCGACAATCTGAAACGCAAGATCGACGCCGGCGCCACCCGGGCCATCACCCAGTTCTTCTTCGACACGGAGGTATTCCTTCGATTCCTGGACCGGGCGCGGGCCGCCGGCATCGCCGTCCCCATCGTCCCCGGTATCCTGCCGGTGACCAACTTCAAGCAGGTGGCGCGTTTCGCCAAGGGCTGCGGTGCCTCGGTGCCGGCGTGGATGGCCGATCTTTTCGACGGGCTCGACGACGACCCGGGGACCCGAAAACTGGTCGCCGCCAGCGTTGCCGCCGAGCAATGCCGTGTGCTCAACGCCAACGGGGTCAGCGAGTTCCATTTCTATACCATGAACCAGGCCGATCTTTGTTATGCGATCTGTCACATTCTCGGTGCCCGCCCTAAGGCGGCCTCGATAGCAGCGTGAGGCGGCAATGTCGGTAATCAGACCCTTCGAACGCCAGGTCGGTGACGACCGACCACTACATCGGCAACCGGATCGCACCGCCGAACTCCGCGAAATCCTCGGTCGGCGGATCATGGTGATCAACGGCGCTATGGGAACCATGCTGCAGGGCTTCAAGTTGGAGGAAAAAGATTTCCGCGGCGAAGCCTTCGACACCTGGAACCAGGACCTCAAAGGCAACAACGACCTCCTGTGCCTGACCAAACCGGACGCCGTCCGCTCGGTCCACGAGGCCTACCTGGCGGTCGGCGCCGATATCGTCAGCACCAATAGCTTCACCGCCACCTCCGTTTCCCAGGCCGACTACGGCTTGGAGGGCCTGGCCTACGACCTCAACTACGCCGCCGCCCGGCTTGCCCGCGAAGCGGCCGATGCGGCAACGGCGCGGACGCCGGAGAAACGCCGGTTCGTTGCCGGCTCATTGGGCCCGACCAATCGCACAGCATCGATCTCACCCGACGTCGAGGACGCCGGCAAACGCAACGTCACCTTCGAGGAACTGCGGAGCGCCTACTTCGAGGCGGCGTCGGGTCTGGCCGACGGTGGCGTCGATATCTTTCTGATCGAAACCGTGTTCGACACGCTCAACGCCAAGGCCGCCATCCACGCCTTGCTGACGCTGTTCGAGACGGAAGCGATACGCCTGCCGATCATGATCTCCGGCACCATCACCGACGCCTCGGGGCGCACCCTCTCAGGCCAAACACCGGAAGCCTTCTGGAATTCGGTGGCCCATGCCGAACCGTTGGCCATCGGCTTCAATTGTGCCCTCGGAGCAGCCGAACTCCGGCCCCACATCCAGGCCGTCTCTAGGCTCGCCGGCACTCATGTCAGCGTTTATCCCAACGCCGGATTGCCCAACGAATTCGGCGGTTACGACGACACGCCCGCCTACATGGCCGAACAAATCGGTGAGTTTGCCGAGAGCGGTCTGGTCAACCTCGTCGGCGGGTGTTGCGGTACGACGCCGGACCATATCGCCGCCATCGCCGAGGCCGTCGAAGGCGTGACGCCACGTCCGGTTCCCGCGACGCCGGACCCGTTGACTCTGAGCGGTCTCGAACCGCTGGTTTGCGATGAGGTTACCGGTTTCGTCAACATCGGAGAACGGACCAATGTCGCCGGTTCGGCCAAATTCGCCCGGCTGATCCGTGAGGGCGAATATGAAACGGCCCTCGACATCGCCCGCGGCCAGGTCGAAGGCGGCGCCCAGGTCATCGACGTCAACATGGACGACGCCATGCTCGACGCCAAGGCGGCGATGCAGACGTTCCTTCGTCTGATCGCCGGTGAACCGGACATCAGCCGGGTACCGGTGATGATCGATTCGTCAAAATGGGAGGTCATCGAAACCGGCTTGAGGAACATCCAGGGCCGGGGCATCGTCAACTCGATCAGCCTCAAAGAAGGCGAAGGGGGCTTTCTCAAGCAGGCCCGCGCCATCAAGCGCTACGGCGCCGCCGTCGTCGTCATGGCCTTCGACGAAACGGGCCAGGCCGACACCTATGACCGCATGGTCGAGATCGCCGAGCGCTCGTTCCGCCTGTTGACGGAAAAGGCCCGGTTCGAGGCCCGAGACATCATCATCGACGCCAACGTCTTCCCCATCGCCACCGGCATCGACGAGCACCGGGACTTTTCCAAGGACTTCATTGCCGCCGTCGCCGAGATCAAAAAGCGCTGCCCCGGCGTCAGCACCTCCGGCGGCATATCCAACATGTCGTTTTCCTTCCGCGGCAATAATCCGGTCCGGGAAGCCATGCACGCGGTGTTCCTGTACCACGCCATCGGTGCCGGTCTCGACATGGCGATCGTCAACGCCGGCCAGTTGGCCGTTTACACTGACATCCCCGAAGACCTCCGGGCGAGGATCGAAGATGCGGTATTCAACCGCCGTGATGACGCGACGGAACGGCTCTTGGAGGTCGCCGGCGAGTTCACGGCGACGGCGCGCGACGACAAGACTGACGCTGCGTGGCGCGAAGCGCCGGTCGCCGAAAGGCTCGAGCATGCGCTCGTCGCCGGCATCACCGAGTTCATCATCGACGACACGGAAGAAGCACGCCTTGCTGCCGATCATCCGATCGAGGTCATTGAAGGCCCGCTGATGGACGGCATGAACGTGGTCGGCGACCTGTTCGGGTCGGGCCGCATGTTCTTGCCGCAGGTCGTCAAATCGGCCCGGGTCATGAAACAGGCGGTCGCTCACCTGATCCCATTCATCGAAGGCGCTTCGGGCGAGGGTCAAGCGCGCTCGAGCAAAGGCAAGGTGGTCATGGCGACCGTCAAGGGCGATGTCCACGACATCGGCAAGAACATCGTTTCCGTCGTGCTTCAGTGCAACAACTTCGAAATCGTCGATCTCGGCGTCATGGCGCCTTACACGGACATCCTGGAGACAGCCAAAAAGGAAGGCGTCGACATGATCGGTCTGTCCGGGCTGATTACGCCATCGCTCGACGAAATGTGCACTGTAGCCACCGAAATGCAGCGCCAAAATCTGGATATCCCACTCCTCATCGGCGGCGCGACGACGTCAAAAGCGCATACGGCGGTCAAGATTGCACCCTGTTACGCGGGTCCGGTGGTCCACGTCAACGATGCTTCCCGGGCCGTCGGTGTCGCCCAGAACTTGGTTAGCAACACCAAAAGGGACGCTTTCGTCGACCAGGTCCGGGACGAACAGGAAACCGTGCGCACCCGCCACGAAGGCAGGAATGACAGCGCTCCACCGCTTTCCTTGTCGGAGGCGCGCGACAACCGTATGGCCATCGACTGGTCCGGTTACCAGCCGCAGCGTCCCAGTTTCCTGGGCGTCCGGGCCTTCGACGACTATGACCTCGCGGACCTGACCGGACGCATCGACTGGACGCCGTTCTTCCGGACCTGGGAGATCAAGGGAACCTTCCCGGCGCTGTTGGAGGAAGGCGACAGTGCCGAGGCGGCCCAGGGGCTTCATCGGGACGCCATCACCATGCTCGGGCGGATCGTCGACGAGAAATGGCTGAAGGCTCGGGCCGTCATCGGGTTTTTCCCGGCCCAAGCCGTCGGCGACGACATCAAAGTCCTCGACCCGGAAGGTTCGGGTGAGGCGCGCACGCGGTTCCATTTCCTGCGCCAACAGATGGACAAGACCGGCGGGCGGCCCAATCTTTGTCTTGCCGACTTCGTGGCGCCGGCGACAGGCGACGAGATCGACTACATCGGCGCTTTCGCGGTGACAGCCGGGATCGGTACCGAAGAGAAGGCCCGACTCTTTGAGGCCGAGCACGACGACTACTCGGCGATCCTGCTGAAGGCACTGGCCGACCGTTTGGCCGAGGCGTTCGCGGAGCGCATGCACGAGAGGGTCCGCAAGGAGTTTTGGGGTTACGGAACGGACGAGGACCTGGACAACGACGCCCTTATTCGCGAGGCCTACCAGGGCATCCGTCCGGCGCCGGGCTATCCGGCCTGCCCCGACCACACGGAGAAACGGACCCTGTTCCGGTTGCTCGATACGGAAGCCAACGCCGGTGTCACGTTGACCGATAGCCTGGCCATGACACCGGCCGCTTCGGTGTCCGGTTTCTATATCGCCCACCCCGATGCCCGTTATTTCGGCGTTGGTCGCATCGGTGATGACCAGTTGGCCGATTATGCGGAACGCAAGGGGATCGGCATCGACGAGGCGGCCCGTTGGCTCGCATCAGTTCTAAAAACGTAACCGTCAATCTTTTGGCGGCCCTAAACGCTATCGGAAACTAGCGATCCGATACGGCGAACCGGCCGTTTCCGCCCGCGTCGTCCCGTCGTCAAGTTTGAGTTTCTTATGTAAATAGTTTACAGTTCTCTCAATCATCTCGGAAATCGAGGATACTTCTTCACTGTCATAGGGAAGTATTGAAACGATCTATAAAATACTAATTAAGGTTGAATACTGCGTCGGTGAATTATTGAGAGAACAATGGTCGACGCCACGAACAACGGTAACGGGGTCGTCGTCGACTACGACCGAAGCGAAATTGATTGTTCGCTCACCGCCGATGCACGGCATTGTCTCGACTATTGGAACGAAATGCGCGGAGACCGCCTGGCCCCAGCCTGGCGCGAGTTCGACTGGCTCCGGATTCCCCCCAAAATCATCCCCTACTTTGGTGTTGTTGATGTGGCTACCGATCCGCTCGATTTCGTTTACCGGTTCTGGGGCTCGGCGCACGCCCAGGCCCATCACCAGGAACTGACCGGTAAACCAGTGAGCGCCATGCGCCCGCGCGCCGAAGCCGATTCCGTATTCAATCAATACCGGGAAACGCTTGAAGCCCGGCGGCCGCTCTTGTTCTCGAACATGATCCGCACCGGTCTTATGAAATTACCTGTCATAGAAATATCGCTAAGGCTTCCGTTCTCCGACAACGGTTCCGATATCCACCAGATCGTCGCCTTCTCGGATATTCGTAGGGATCTCGACCGAATCGAGAAGGCGTTCATCAACATCAGGACCACAGACTGATTTTTCGTTGGTCGTACGTGACGGCTTTAATTCGATCCGCCCAAACCACAAAGTTGCCGGCCCCGGGGGGGGGATGGGGCCGGCGAGTTTGACAGGGAGGCGTCAGAGGCGGGATCAAAGGGAGAGAGAAGTGCCTCTGACGCCTTGCACTACGGCAGGCCCATGTAAACCGGGTATTTTCCTTAAGTTTCGTGATTGTGAATATATGTAACCCACACGCCCAAGGTGATGTCGGGTCCGCCTAACGCGTATGTGAGGAGAAATCCTATCTGCCACAATCCATACTGGGGAACCGAACCCTTCGGCAACGCTGCCGTCGATCCGAAAACGAATGTGCGAATACGGAAAACAGTGAATCACCTGCCTCGTGCGTTACCGATCCTGATCTTGGCGGCTCTCTTTGCCGGTCCATCGCTGTCATCCGATGGGGCCGACCCGAGCCGTTTCGGCGGCCCGTTCGCAAGACCGAACAAAATACCCTATCCCGCCTACAACCCACCTTCGGAAGCGAAGCTCGAATTGGGCCGACGGCTCTTTTTCGACCGCCGCCTCTCGGGTGCCGGTCGCCTTTCCTGCGCCACCTGCCACAAACCCACGTTCGCCTGGACCGACCGCCAGCAATTGAGCCGAGGCGAAAGCGGCGAGACCTTGCCGCGCCGCACGCCCCCCTTCAGGACGTCGCCTGGAACGAGTTGTTTGCTAGGGACGGGCGCATCGAGATCCTGGAAGGGTTCGTCCTTGGCCCGGTACGTCACCCCAAGGAGATGAACCAGGATCTCTCCCGATTGCCGGGCGAACTGGCGACGGTTCCAACCTATACGACGCCTCATGAAAAAGCTTTTGGGGCCGGTCCGATCTCCCTTGACGGCATCGCCTTGAGCCTCGGCGCCTATGTCCGCACCCTGCAGTCCGCAACGGCGCCGTTCGACCGCTGGATCGCCGGCGACGAATCGGCGCTCAGCCCGGCCGCGAAGGACGGTTTTGCGCTGTTCACCGGCAAGGCCGGATGCGCGGAATGTCACGGCGGCTGGCGGTTCACCGACCAGCGGCTCCATGACATTGGCCTTGACACGGAGGACCGGGGCCGTGGCAAATTACTCCCCGACAATACGCTCATGCAGTACGCCTTTAAGACGCCGTCGCTCCGCAACGTCGCCATCCGCCCGCCTTATATGCACGACGGTTCGTTGCGAACGTTGTCGGCCGTTATCGACCACTATCAATCGGGTTTTCGGACGCGGCAGTCGTTGTCGCCGCGGGTCCGGGGTCTTGGCCTCAGCGTTCAAGAGAAGGTGAACGTGATTGAGTTTCTCATAAGTCTCACGGATGATAAGCGGATGAGCCAACTGCCTGACAGCGGTTCAGGCCTGCAGAACTGAGCGGAGGATCATGTTGCAACGAATAACCGAACTTGCCGTTGTCCTCGCCCTGATCACGGCGATCTCCTCCTACCCACGACCGGCGGCAGCCGCCATGACGCCCGACGGGCAGATGATCGTGGTTCCCGAATACGTGCAAGCGGAACAGGCGATTAAGGCCGGCAGCTTTGAGGCCGCCATTCCCTACCTCAACGAGACGCTCCGCAAATTCCCGGCGCATGCCAACGCCTGGAACCTGATGGGCTATGCTCACCGGCGGCTCGGTAAGTTCGACGAGGCAGAGAAATACTATGACGCTGCCTTGACCATCAATCCGAACCACACGGGCGCGCTCAACTACTTAGGCCAACTCTTCATCCAAACCGGCCGTCCGGACAAGGCCAAGGCGTTGCTCGGCCGCCTGCAGGAGGCTTGCAGCACCGGGTGCGAGGATCTCGATCATCTGAAGAAGGCGGTGATCACCGGGGTTGCCGGAAACTACTGAGCGCAAGGTCGATCCGGCGGCTATTGGGGGGCGCTTGAGGACCAATTGGATCACCCGTCGCGGGGTTCACCTGACGGCCGGCTTGACGATGTTCGTCTATGTCGTCTGTCACCTCATCAACCATGCCTTCGCCGTGGTTTCGCTTGAGGCGGCAAACGCGGCCCGTTTCTATTTCGTGTCGCCGTGGACCAACCCTGCCGGCACACTTGTCCTGACCGTGGCGGCACTGACCCATATCGGTCTTGCCCTGTGGACGACATACGCGAGACGCAGCCTGCGGATGCCGGCCTGGCAATGGGCGCAATTGGCCCTCGGTTTGGCCATCCCGGCCTTGCTTGTCGAACACGCGCTGGCGACGGGCGGCGGCATCCTGCGCGTCGGATTGGTTCCGAAATACGAATACGTGCTCGCCGTCTTCTGGCATTTCTCCCCGGCCAAAGGATGGCTTCAAGTCATCCTATTGGTCGTAGCCTGGAGCCATGCCTCGATCGGCATCCATCATTGGCTCAAGGTCAAACCGTGGTACCCGGACTGGCAAGCCCACCTGTATGGGATCGCCCTCGTTGTACCGGTGATGGCCATGATGGGCTATGTCGCCGGCGGCTATGAAGTTCTAGACGAACTGAAGAACCCGCTGTGGCTCATTCAAATGCTCAAGGACATTCGCTACCCCGGCCCCGATTTCGACCGCGCCACCGAAATGCTGCGAGACGCTTGGTTGGCTGGTTACACGGCAGTCGTCGCCGGCGCCTTCCTGGCCCGCCAATTGCGAATCTATATCGCGGCGCGAAAGCAGGGAATCCGGGTCACCTACCCGAGCGGGCGCCGGGCTTTGATTCCGGAAGGCGCGACGCTCCTCGAAACCAGCCGGTCCGGCAACATACCGCACGCCTCGGTCTGCGGCGGCCGCGGCCGATGCTCGACCTGCCGGGTGTTGATCACAGCTTGCGACCCGGGCTGTCTGGAACGGCCGGCGGCGGTCGAGATACGTGTCCTCGACAAACTGGGTCTGCCGCCCAACGTGCGCCTCGCCTGCCAGGTACGGCCGAAGGGCAACATCTCATGCGAACCCCTGCTCCCGCCCGACGTGTCAGCCAAGGAGGCGCTTAATCCGAGCCAGTTTATGCATGGCCAAGAACTGGACATTGCCGTTATGTTCGCCGACCTCCGGGGGTTCACCGAACTCTCCGAGAGCAAACTGCCGTTCGACGTTGTCTTCATGTTGAACCAGTATTTCCGGTCCATGGGCACGGCCATCGAAGACGCCGGCGGGCGCATCGACAAGTTCATCGGTGACGGCATCATGGCGCTGTTCGAAGGATCAGGTCCCGGCGATATCCCCGGATCCCGCCAGGCTCTTGCTACGGCCAGGGAAATGTCGCTTCGCTTGCAGCAGATTAACGAACAACTAAAGAACGACCTCGCCCAGCCGCTGCGTTTGGGTATCGGGATCCATTGTGGTCAAGCCATCGTCGGCACCATGGGGCATGGAGCTGCCACCCAAATCACGGCGATCGGAGACACAGTCAATACGGCATCCCGCCTCGAATCCCTGACCAAGGACATGGGTGTACAACTCCTGGTCAGCGCCGCCGTCGAACAAACCGCCGGCCTCGACCTCGGTGCATTCGAAGAAGCCGACGTCACGGTCCGCGGCCGGACACAGTCGATTCGGGTGCGAAAGATACCGATCGCAAGCGATCTGGATCTCGATTCTCCACGACCATTCGCATAGGCGAGGCACGATGTTCTGTCTGCCGCGATCGGTGCCGGACTAGGCCGGGCCCCTTCGTAACCTCCCGTTGAAATTCTCTTGTCGTGTGTTGTAACAAGTTGAAACACACAACCGTACCCAAAATGCTAGAATTCACCTGATTTCCTTGGGAATTCCATCTGAGAACCCAGGTAGCCGGCGCGGAACGACGATCCGACGATCAAGCCGGAAAATAAGGACTCAAGGAAGAAAGACATGGATTACTACCAAAGCCCGTCGACCGGAAACGCGCGCCAATCGTCCGCGACCCTTCGCTACGTGGTCTACGCCGTTCTGGGATGGTCCGCCCTTGTCGCGATTTCCGCCTACTGGAACTTCGCCAATCTTCAAGACCAGGTCGTCCACCTGGCCGCCTCGGAAGCCAGAACGAACTGGAACAAAGACCAATCGTTCCGCCGGCGGGCCTCCCGGCATGGCAGGTTCTATGTCCGGCCCAATGATCGGACGCCGCCCAGCCCGTACCTTTCTCACCTCCCCAACCGGGACGTGGAAACCACCAACGGGATCGAACTCACCTTAATGGACCCGGCCTACATGATGCGTCAGATGACCGAAGAGTTCGAGGAACTCTACGGCACCAAGGGCAAACTGACCGGTCAGGTTGTCCTCAACCCGGCCAACGAGGCCGATCCCTGGGAACTCGAAGCCCTTAAGAAGTTCGACAACGGCGTCAAGGAAGTAATCGAACGCGCGGAGATTGATGGCGAACCATACATCCGCTTGATGCGGCCTATGGTCATGAAAAAAAGCTGTGAAAAATGCCACGGCCGCCTCGGCTACAAGGAAGGCGACATCCGCGGCGGCGTCAGCGTATCCGTGCCGTTGGCCAAATATGAAATGGCGGTGGAGAAAAGCGGAAACGCAATCGTGGCGACCCACGGCGGCGTCTGGGCCATGGGGGCGCTGGTCATCGGGTTCGTCGGGTTCTGGCGGGATCAACGTGAAAAGGAACGGGCCAAGGACAAGTCCGCCTTGGAGGAAAGCAAGGACAAATACCGGGCCCTGGTCCAGAGCCAGTCGGAACTCATTTGCCGGTTTATGCCCGATACCACTCTGACCTTCGTCAACGCCGCCTATGCCCGTTTTTATGGTCGCGACGCGGTTGATCTGATCGGAACGCGGTTCTCTGAACTCCTGACCCCGGAGGAGCGCGAAAAGACTGCGCCCTACTACCTGTCCTTTACACCGCGCAACGCTATCCGGGAGCGGGAACAAAAAGCGGTTGCCGCCGACGGGAGCGTTCACTGGCACCTGTGGAGCATTCAGGCATTTTTCGGCGATGACGGGTCACTTCAATCCTTCCAGGCGACCGGCACCGACATCACGGCCCGCAAGCTCGCTGAAGCCGATGTCCAGCGGCTGGCGGCGGAGGAGGCCGCATTAGGCGCTCTACTCAAACTCGCCCTGCAAGACATCTCCATGGAGACCTACTTGCAGCGGAGCATCGACAACCTGTTGACCGGCGTGCCCTGGCTCAATCTCCTGCCCTCGGGCGGCCTATTCCTCGTCGAGCGGGACGGCGCGAAGGAGACACTCAAGCTGATGGCGAGCCGCGACCTCGCGCCCGACTTGTTGACGAAGTGCGCCCGCGTGCCGTTCGGCACTTGCCTATGCGGCCGAGCCGCTCTGACGCGGCAAATCCAGTATTCCGCCTGTATCGATCACCGTCACGAGATCACATATGACGGCATCATCCCGCACGGGCATTACAACGTCCCCATCATGCGCGACGAAGAGGTGCTTGGCGTCATCGTTTTCTACCTGCCGGCGGAACATCCCAAGGATGAGCACTGCATGGCATTCCTGGCCCGGGTCGCCGACGTGCTCAGCATGGGTATTACGGCGCGGCAGGCGGCTCAGGCGTTGAGCGAGACGGAAGAACGCTTCCGGTCCATTTCAAAGTCTTCGACCATCGCCATGATCGTTGCCGTCGACCAGGACGGTAACATCGTGTCCTGGAACCCGGCCGCCGAGCGGGCCTTCGGATATAGCGAGGCGGAAATCCTCGGCCGTTCGTTGACCGACATCATGCCGGATCGGTACCGGGAAGCGCATGAAGAAGGATTCCGGCGAGCCGTCGAGACCGACGATTACCGTATCATCGGCAGAACCGTCGAAGTGCATGCGGTACGCAAAGGCGGGGATGAATTCCCCATCGAAATGTCTCTCGGCACATGGAAACAAGAGGGCCGGAAATATTTCAGCGCCGTCATTCATGACATCACCGATCGCAAACGGGCCGAGGCGCAACTGATGGCGGCCAAGGAAGAAGCCGAACATGCCGACAGGGCCAAGTCGGAGTTCCTCGCCAGCATGAGCCATGAACTGCGCACCCCGCTCAATGCCGTTCTCGGCTTCGCCCAACTCATGCAGCACGATCCACAAAATCCTCTCCCACCGGTCCAGATGGATCACGTGGAGAACATCCTGGACGGTGGCAAACACCTCCTCGGCCTGGTCGACGATATCCTTGACCTGGCGCGCATCGAGGCCGATCAGCTCGATCTGATGGTCGAAGAAATTGACGCCAGCGAACTCGTCCTCGATTGCGTCGCCCTGACGACACCGCTGGGAACGCCGAAGGGAATCGCCTTGGACAACCAGTTCGCGAACAGCCCTCCCGTCGTCATCCGCACCGACCGCCGCCGCCTCAAGCAGGTCCTGCTCAACCTGCTGTCCAACGCCGTCAAATTCAACAATGTTGGCGGAACCGTCGCCATCGGCGGCCGCATCACGGACGACGGCTTCCTGCGCCTGTCGGTCGCAGATACCGGAATCGGTATCGCCAACGAAAACCAGCCTTGGATCTTCCAGATGTTCCACCGTGCGGGCGCAGGAGCATTTACGACGCACGAAGGGACAGGGATCGGCCTGACCGTCAGCAAGCATCTCGTCGAAAAAATGGCCGGGCGGATCGGTTTCGAAAGTGAGGAAGGAATCGGCAGCACGTTTTGGATCGAGATCCCGCTGGCATCGAACCACCGGGTGTTGATTTGGACCGAGGGCATGCGCATCGGTATCGATGCCATCGACAAGGACCATCAGTTTCTCGTCTCCCTGGTCAATCGGATTTCACACCATTCGGTCGGCGATGCGGATGTTGACGCTGTCCTCGGCGAGATTCTCGACTACACGAGTTACCACTTCCGCCGCGAGGAAACCGCCATGGAGGTATGCGGATATCCCGGCCTCGAGGAACACCGAGAAGGACATCGGCAACTCACCGCCCGCGCCACCGACATGGCGGATACCTGGCGTCGGCAACGCAACCCGCAAATGCTTGGCGAGATTCAGACATTCCTGAAGGACTGGCTGTTCGATCACATCATGAATGCCGACGCCGAACTCGCCAAGTTCGCCAAAAGCCGAAACCAGGAGATCCGACGCGCCCTCGAGCACATGGCTTGAGGCCCACGCCCTAAACCGTTTTCTCGGTTAACAACCCAGTTGCGACGAATCTACGCCAACGTGTTTCGGTCCTTAAATTCCGGGTTGGATCGAAATATCAGTTGATAGTAAGCTATCTCCGGTTGCGTAAAATCGGGTGTGTTGTCTGGGGGTTGCACCATGAACGAAGAACTTCTTACGTGGACGGCCGTCGCCTTCGGCGGCGTTTTGGTGGTTGGGCTTGCGATTATGGCCGTTACCCTCGCCACGCGCCGAATTCTGGGCAGCAAGACAGCGGCCAACAGATTTCTTGCCCTGACCGGTCGGGCCGTTGCTCTCCTCGGGTCCTTGGCGGTGTTCGTTTACTTCGGGTTCTTCGTAGACAAAGATTACTTCGCCCACATGGCCCGAAAGGATGAAGCCTTCAAGATTGGTGAGATAAACAATCTCAGGAACCGGGCCGAAACCTTGCGCCGGAAATCCAATTTGCAGGCGGACCAATCCGAACAATCGATTAGACAACTGACAGCGGATATTGAGAGCCTCACGACGAAACTGGCTAATGCCCGACAACGGCAATCCACTCTGGATCGCGAACTTGACATTGTACAAGCAGACACATCGAAAATTCAGGATGACCTAAAAGAGGCGCAAGACGACCTCGCAACTTTGAGCGCTGAAGAGCTCCGTTTCACCGCCGGGTATGAGAAATACAGGTCAACGGAAAGCAACCGTCCGAAACTAGTTAGCGCTGGTGATGAAGAGGCCGTTTCTGATCTGGATGCTTTATTGGATAGTCTTGACACCGCGGTTAACGGCGGCAGGAGAACCATTGAACGCCTGGCGTCGCGATGGGATTTTGAAGCATCGTCCGAATCAAGTGAATCGCCTTCTTTCCATGGTTCGCTCCTGGGGTTTTCCAACGATCTAAATTCGACTACTCGGTCGATGAGAGACTTGGTTCGACGGTTTCAAACCACAGAGACCAGATACGAACGTAGATTGAAACGGCTGGTTGAAAGCCGCGCTTCCCTGCCCGAAGAAATTCGTAAGACCGAGGAACAGCTCTCCTCGCAAAGGACGAAACGGGATAACGCCATCGTCTTGTCGAAACAACAAGTTATCAACGATCAGGACGCGCAGGCAAAGCTGGAGACTGAAATTGCGCGATTGCGCAGCGGCTTGATCGGCCATGCCGTGGCCCTGGAGCCGGTTAGTGACCTGGAGACGGCCGCCGGCCCGGATTCCTCTATTGTTACGTCGAACGGCGGACAGGACAGCCCCAATGGAGCGGAAGAAAACGGGAACCCATCGGCCAACGGCCGGGTCGATGCCGTGTTCAGCAACGAACAAACCCAGCATTTCAATAACATGTTCTTCGTCATGCGCGCCTTGGCCCTTGGCGCCATCGGCGCCATCATCACGCTGCTTGCCAAGGAAGCGATCACCGGCTCGGCCAGTGGATCGTCGCAGCAACGCATCAGCTTCTTCGAGCGGCCCGACTATTGGCCCCGTCTGGTGACGCGCACGGTCCTCGGCGGCACCATCGCCATCGTCGCCTTCGCCCTGCTCTACACGAAAACCATATCGCTCAACGGCATGGCCAACGGTGGCGGTCTTCCCGATCCGGAATTCTGGCGCGTCACCATGTTGTGTCTGATCTCGGGCGCCTTCTCGGATAAGCTCTATGTCGCGCTCGCGTCCCGGGTCGACAACTACGTGAAGACCCCGGGCCGCCGGTCGTCGACCAAACGGAAGCCGGCGGCATGAATGCCGTCATGACCGCGGTGGCGGCCTGTCGTGCATCGACCCAATAAAACCTGCCGAGAAAATCCGAGACGGCGTTGACCAAAAGCAAAGCCCCGACCACCTGCAGGTCAGTCGGGGCTTTTTTCCGGAAGCAGGCCCGCCTTACCTGATTTTATCGCCCCGTCGGGCGCCCATTGCGCGGATCAAGGGAACCGGAATGTCACTGTCATAGATTTCACCACAACTGTGTTAACACATGATTACGATCATGTGTTTTGTTGTGTCCAATTGTTACAGACCTGTTGCAGCCGATATTCCGGCAACCCGTCGATCCGCTGATCGTCAGCCTGGGGGCCCCAAGGTGAAGGAGCCGTCCTTGGCGAACTCGACCGTGGCGTTGAGGAAATAGAGTTTCAGGTCTTCGCGCTCCGGCTTGACGATGTCATAGGCCTCGCCACTGCGCGCGCCGGTCGAGCAGAAGAAAACGATCGGCTTGTCGCTGGGCAGGGACGCGACCTGTTCCTCGACGTCGTCGACCGTCATGTGGATCGCCGTCGGAAGAGATCCGGTCTTGAACTCTTCAGGATCGCGGACATCGATCAGATGGACGCTGGTCGGCGCTTCCGCGACCAGCTTGCGGAAAGAGTCGAACGTGATCGTATCGGGCTCGTCACCGGTATCGATCATGACGGCCGTCTTCTTAGCCTTGGGCGGCATCGCCTTGCCAGCCGTCGGGCCGGCCCCATAGGCTTTTTTCCATGCCGGGTAGCCGGCCTGGAACAGCTTGACGTCGGTGTAGCCGTGTTCGATGGCCTTGGCCGCGCCTTTCGGGCTGAGCGGGCACTTGAGGCCGCCACAGTAGAAGATCAACGGCGTCTTCTTGTCGGCCGGCAGCAGGTGAACCAACTTGTCGAACTTGCGCGTCGGGATGCTGATCGCGGTGGGCACATGGCCCTTGTCGTATTTACGCGCCGTCGGCCGGGCATCGACGATGACGACGTTGGCCTTTTTATCGATCAGCTTCTTGACATGCGCCGCACTGACCGAGCCCAGGTTGCCCGCCTTGATCCAATCGGGATAACCGGCGGCATAGACCGCGACATTGGTGTAGCCCAGCTTCTCGGCTTTGAAAGCCGACTTGTGGCTGAGCGGGCATTTGAGGCCGCCGCAATAGAAGATCAGCAACTGCGATTTATCCTCAGGCAGCATTTCGGTCATTTTCGCGAACTTGCGATCGGGGATGCTGATCGCCGTCGGGATGTGGCCGCCGTCGTACTTGCGGGCCATCGGCCGCGAGTCGATGATCGTCACGTCATCACGCTTCGGGATCTTGGCGTAATCCATGACGAACTTGACGTCGACGATGTTCGGATACTTCTCAAACGTCGTCTCCGCTCCGGCCGGCACCGGGCCGCTCGAAACGAACCATGCGACAGCCAGCAGGATGATGAGTTTTCCAAAAGCCTTCATGCTCTTGCCCTCCTAATAATGGACCTTGCCTCGCGAGCGCGGTCCCCAGTCAATGTTCTGTCGGCTCGAACCCTTCGATCAGGATCGCCTGCAGGACCTGAACGGGTGTCAGGCCATGAGCGTCGGCGATCCGGCGCAGGGTGTGAGTCATCTCCGCGTCCAATCCGACCGTGGTGAGCCTTTCGACCGCGGTATCCGGATCGATGCCGGTAACGGTGATCATGTCAGCCAGCGTGCGCCGCCCGATGCCGGTTCCTTCGAATTGCTGCTCGACGCTTGCGGGCGTATGAGCTTGGTTGGTCGTTTTTGGGGTTTCGGTCTCGACGGGTCGGATCACTTCGTACACCGCCATCGGTGTCAGGCCGTTGCGCCGGGCGATCGCTTTCAGGCTGTCGCCGGGTCCGTCGGCGGCAATTCCGTTTTCCGACAAGCGGGTCAGTGCCACGTCGAGATCGAGTCCGGTCCGTCGGGCCAAGGTCCGCAACGACGATTCCTCGGCGTGGCCATAGGGCGGCTCCAAATCCGGACTGCTGACCCACGATTGTTTGACCGTTTCGTTGAGATCGAACAACCAGCTCACCGGCGGCACCTCGGCAATGGCGGCCGCCAGGACGACGACCGTGGCACCGGAGGCGATCACGACCTCGCGTTTGACGTGGACGTGGCCGGCGGCGCGCTCCGTCAGGTGCTTCTTGAACGGCTTCCAATTGAAGTAGAGATGAAGAATGCCGGCGACGATGAAGACGGCACCGAAAATGATATGGATGCCGCCCCAGGTATCCTTCTCCAGGCCGGCGAGACCCCAGTCAGTCCAATAGGCGACGCGACCGTGCGGCACGATGTAGAGCACGATGCCCGTAACCACCGCGATGGCAAAGGCCCAGGTGACGATAAAGGCCGTCAATGCTCGGACGTTGAGCACACCTTTTCTGGGGCGCCTTTGTGCCGCCGTTCCGGGAGCCGGACCACGGACCGCCGCTCGGGTCATTCGGCAACCTCCATGGCGGCGTTTGTCTCATAAACCTTGCCGCCGTCTTCAAACCATTGGAACCGGTAGACACCGCTTTTCTCGGCTTTCACGAAAAAGGCGAAATACGGGTCGGCCGATACCCCGGAATGGAGATCGGCGCGCAGCATCTCCTTGCCATGGTGGGTGCAGATGAACTGGAAGATACGGTTCCTGGGAACCACCTTGCCGGCCGCATTTTTGCGCCAGCCGGTTTCCATGGGATGTTTCAGCTTGGCCCTGAGCAGGACCGTTTCGCCTTTCTTGGCGCGGGCCGGAACTTTGACGAGCGGCGTGATTGTCATGGTTTTTTCCTCCCGCCGATCAACCGCAACCGCCGGCGCCGCGGTCGACCTTGGTGCGGGCGCGGCCGAGGTAGACCGAGCCGTCGTTCATTTCGGCGGCGACGAGGATGTTCTGGCTCTTGACCAGACGGATCCGCGTGGCGATGCGCGCTTCGCCGTTCTGCGGACCGAAATAGAAGGACGCCACCTCCGGCACCGTATTGCGTTCGGCGACGATGTGGATGGCCTTGACGTAGTCGTTCTCGGTCATCGGACTGTCGACGGAGACGACGATCCGGGTGAACGGGCCGCGTTCCGTGAATTTCGGCATCGCGACGTGGACGCGTCCCTTCTGCAGGTCCTTGCCACCGACCAGTTCAGCCAGCTTGTTCCTGGCATCTTTGGGCGTGGCGCCGGCATCACCTGGCATCAACGCCAGGGTCGCCATCGCGGCCACGGCACCGCCGCCCATCGCCAGGACGCGGCGCCGGGGGATAACCAGGTGTTCGAGGCGCAGGTCTTTCATGACTTCCGATCTTTCCATGGCGCAATCACTCCTCGACCTCTTCCCAACCGGTGATCATCGACTTGATCTTCGAAAAGATCGTGTGTCCCGTCGTCGTCAGGTAAACGTGGGCGATAAGAAAGATCACCAACAGGAAGGCGGCCGCCGTGTGAATGGTGGCGACAATCCAGAGATCGAGACCGGCGAGTCCCCATTCGGCCCACTCGCTGTAGAAGAGGTAGAGCAGGCCGGAGATCCAGATGGCCGGCGCCATCACCAGCTTGAAGCCGAGATAGGCAAGCCGCTGCAGCGGGTTGTGCTTGCGCTGCAGGGTCGGTTTGAAGGGATGCGGTGCGTCCGTGAAGATGTCGATGGAATAGTATTTGACCATCGCCATCACCTTCTCCGTGGTCGGGATGTATTGCCGCCATTCACCGGTCGTGAAATGCCAGAAGATGGCGAACACCCAGAGCCCGATCAGCGTCCAGGCCGCCGTCGTGTGCCAGTCGACCGCCCTCTCGAAACCGAACAGCTGATAGGTCCCGTGGATCTCGAACCCGGTCAGCGCCATGAAGATGATCAGCGCCGCCTGCGACCAGTGCCAGAACCGCTCGAAGCGTTTGAAGACGTAGATTCTCTCCGGCGCGCTCATGACGGCCTCGCTTTCCTCAATTTGAACAACACACGAAGCAAACCGTGGCCGAGCACGCCGAGAAGCGTCAGCAGGGCGAGGGTCCACCCGGCCCAGTCGAGCAGACGGAACGAATCGCGGCCGGGAATGTAGACGCCTTCGATGGATTGCAGGCGGCCGGCGGCGGCGTGGCAGGCATCGCAGGCGAGGGCCTGTTCCTTGGGCGCCACCATATGGGTGATCGGCCAGTGCATGGTCGTTTCGACGAAGCCGAATTCACCGCTGAACGGCACCCCGGCCGCGGCCATACCTTTGACCAGGGACGGTTTCCACTCGAAGGTCTTCCAGTATCCGTCTTTTCCCGTGGTATGGGGAACGGCGAGGGACAGGCTGACCTTGTCATAGGGTTGCTTGCCGCGCATCACCTTGACCGGCCAGATCCGCGCGTCCGGGTCATCGGCACTGCCGCCGAAGCGGTTGATCGGCACGATCCCGCTCGGATCGACGGCCTCGCCGAGAAGCGTGTACTCGACCATGCCGTTGAACCAGACATATTCGGGAACGACGTCTTCGCGCCAGATGAAATCGCCTTTCTTGGAGTTGTAGATCTCATGACCGTTGGCATCGGCTTTCGAGACCGGCGTATTGTCAGGTGCGGTTTTGCCGGCCGTCGACCAGTCCCACCATTCCTTGGAGGCGAAATCACCCCGCGAGTATTCGGGGATGTGGCAGGTCTGACAGGCGATCTTGGCCGTGTGATCGTTCAACTTGGCACCGTCTTCGTGCGGTTCTGCGCCGTGGCACGACCGGCAACTGGCCCGGCTGCCGTCAGTGCGCCCGGGCACGTCGATACCGTGCTTGTCGGCTGCCGTCGGGGCATATCGGCTGCCAGCCACCGCGTGCTGGTCGGTGCGGTGACAGGTGGCGCAGGTGAAATTGAGACCGTCGGCATCCATGTGGACGTCGACGAACATGTCCGGATCGACAAGAGTCGGGTCGAGGTCACCGTGTTTGACAGCAGGGCCGCCGCCGCCCTTGAAGTGGCAGGAACCGCACGATGCTCTGCTGGTCGGGCCGACGTTGCGGGCGACCTTGCCGAAATTCGGCTTCTTGCGTTTCGGATCCTTGGTATAGGCACCGGTGGTGTCGTGGCAGACCAGGCAGTCGACCCGTTCCTCGGACGTGAAGTCGAAACTCGGATCCTTCCAGCCGTAACCGATGTGGCAGGTCGAACAGGCGGCGATGTTGGACGGCGTGCCGATGCAGAAATTGTTGACGACGTTTTTCTTGCCGAGCTTCTGGCCGGTCTTCGGGTTCTCGAATTCCCAAGTCCAATGATTGGTGGCATGCACCTGCTTGGCCGCCTCCGTATGGCATTCGAGGCAGGCCCGGGTCACTTCGGGTCCGCTCTTGAATTTCTTCTTGAGCTGCTCGAAGCGTTCGTGGTCGGCGGTCGAACCGGCGACGGTACCGGCGGCCGTTTTGGCGTGCGCCGTTGACGCGCTTACCGCCAATAAGAAGGCCGCCATAACGGCGACCACGCTGGACATCCAGGAGGTGGTCGATCTTCGGTGTTTTTGGGGTTTGTCGATTTTCATCGCCGGTCCCTCTCGTGAAGAAAAGTCTACGAAACCAGCTCAACCATCATATTCGAAAACGCAAAATTGTCTTTGACTTGGCGCAAACCAAATCGCGGGACAGTTGAATTCAAGGATCAAGCGATTTGAATTGGCGGAATAAAAAGACGCCTAAACAAGGCTTTATTGCCGTCTTCCCGGTGGCCGGCAAACAACGGCAGGATGTTACGGCTTCCCTATCGGTAACCAGAACGCCCGTGGTAGTATTCGCGGCCATGGAAATTGAGCTTTCAGGCGTCGCCGCCGAGGATGCGGCATTGTTTCCGAAGACGGCACGCCTCTATGAGTATTGGCGGGGCTTGGTGCCGCCTGCGTGCTGGGACGATGTCGACCTCATGGCCCTTTACGACATCGCCCCACAGATATTCGTCGCCGATGTCGAACCGAACGGTGATGCTTTCACTTTTACCTATCGCTACGTCGGCACGAGGATCGTCACGGCTTTCGGATTCGACGCCACGGGAATGTCCGTCGAAGATGCGTTCGAAGGCGAACACATGGAGCAGATCCGGGATGCCTATCTCTATGTCGTGTCCAACAAATCACCGCAGTTCGGTGTTCGCCATCAAGCCAATGAGGACCGGGACTATGTCCGCATGGCGGTCTTGACGGTTCCCTTGTTCGGCGCCGACGGCAGGGTCGAGAAAATTTTGGGCCTAGCCGATTTTTCCGTCATGGAAGACGGGGCTCCGCGTCATCTCTCTTCGCAATGAGTTCCGGTCCGGCGTGCGGGCTATTCCGGCATGATGTTGGCGAGGGCTTCCATGTCGCGCCCCTGTTCGCGAAGCACATCGATAAAACTCTTCATCCGCAAATCGCTGTGCAGAACGTGGTTGACCAGCCAATCCCTGAGCAGGGCCGCCGTGTGGCGCGCGACGCTGTTGTATGTACTTTCCTGCGTCGTTTTGAGCTCGTCGATGATCTCGGTGAGCTTTTCTATGAGCTCCTCATGTTCGCGTTTGTGGGCTTCATAAAAGGGGAAGTCGATCAGCCGCTGCAGTTGTTCTTCGCGTTTGAAATGGGTGGATGCGTAGAATTTGAGGGCGAACAGGATCTCCAGCCCTTCGTTTAACGTGAGACCGTCTTGGGCGGCCTTTTCGAAACGATTGATGATGTCGATCAGGTGTTTGTGGTCCTGATCAATAACACCATCGTCGATGGTCATCTTTTCGCGCCACTGGATCGTCATAAAACCCCTCGCCGATAATGGTAAATCGACGGGCCGGAACAGGAAAGTCGCCTGTTCACGCTAACTTTTTGCCAGACAGCGATCGACCGATTCGACCAGAGCTTCATGGGTGAAGGATTTCTGCAAAACATCGTCGGCGCCGAGCGTCGAGGCGGTGAGGGAATAGAGCTCGCGGCGTTCGCGGTTGCCGCCGGTGATGGCGATGACCTTTATATCGGGAAATCCCGACTTCAGTTCGAGAATCGTCTGAATGCCCTCTTTCTCCGGCATGACGATGTCGGTGACGACGAGATCGAATGCGCCGACCGTCACCAGGTCCATGGCGACGGCTCCGTTCTCCGCCTCCGAAACGTCATGGGCGTTGTCTTCCAGCACCGCACGCAGACTGAAGCGGACAGTTTCTTCATCATCGACAACGAGTATTCGAGCCATGATAAATCCTATGAGTTGTACCTTACCGGCACATTACAGCAAGTTTTTGGGCCGTGCCGACCCGGAAAGCAAGCGCTGATCCCCCCGCCTCATGCCGCGAGGTCCGGTGAGGCTAGGGGAATAAACACGTCAAAACGCGTTTCCTGGCCCGGTGAACTGGTCGCGGTGATGGTGCCGCCCAGGCGGGTGACGATGCCATAAGCCGTCGACAACCCGAGTCCGGTTCCCTCGCCGACACTCTTGGTCGTGTAAAACGGATCGAATATGCGATCCATAGCCTCCGGCGCGATTCCCTTACCATCGTCAGCGACGGTGAGAACGGCGAACGGCCCGGCTTTCAAGCCGGCGCCCGATATACCGTCGATCGGTGTCGATTGCGATCGGGACAGGCTGATGGCGAGACGGCCATTGTGCCCGTCGATGGCGTCGGTGGCGTTGTTGACCAGGTTCAGCAGGACCGTCTGCAGCTCGGTGACATCGACCACGGCTCTTCCGACATTATCGTCGAGCTCCGTGTCGAGTTGGATCGACGACGGGACGATCGGTGCGATCAGGTCCAGTTCTTTTCTGACGAATTCATAAAGATCCACTGTCTCCCGATGAAAGGGGGCCTCGCGGCTAAACTCGGAAATACGCGACACCAATTCGCGCGCCCCGTTGCAGCACTGAATGACGATATCCATGCTTTTGCGTTCCCTACTGTCCTCAGCCAGCTTTTCCCTGACCATCGGTGCCAGCACCTGGATCGGTTGCATCAGGTTGTTGAAGTTATGGGCGATGCCGCCGACCATGTCGTCGAGCGCACTGATCTTCTGGTGCTGCGCCAGTTGCGACTGCAGCCGGTCGCGCTCGTCAATGTCCTTGGCCATTTCCTTGATCGACAGGGCGAGGTCACCGATCTCGTCGTTGCGGTCTTCGGGAACGTCGACGGCATAACGCCCCCTGCCGATCTCGCGGGCCGTATCGGCGAGGGCGACGATCGGCCGGCTCAGCCAACGGCCCAGAATGGCGGACAGGGCAATACCCAGGAGCAAGAGGAATACCGTTGCCGTTCCGGCAAGCATGAGCAAACGTTCGAGGCGCGTTTCGCTGATGTCGGTGAGGCGTTTCTGTTCGGCGGCGATATCGGCGTGAATGTTCTTCAGCCCTAAGCCGATACGAACCCCGCCGATCACGTCATCTCCGAGGATGACGGGCGCCGACACGTGATAGGCCTGGACCCCGGCTATTGCCGTTCCTATCCTTTCGTCTTCGTCGCGACCGGCTTCGTGACTGGTGAACCAGGCAACCACCTTTTTCGTTTCCAGCATCGTTTGCAGGTACATGTCATTAACGTCGAGCCCGAGCGATTCCATCGTCCGCGTGCCGTCCTGCAGGATGACGCCGTCCTCGTCGTGGACGTAAACGTAGATGACGTTTTGGTATCGGACTGATCGCGTCAGTTCCTTGATGGTGTCCATACGGAAGAAATAGAGGTGGTTCGGCAGGTTGTCGGCGAGGGTCTCGGCCAGCGCCTTGCCGTCCTCCTGGATTTGATCGAGCATCGCCTCGCCGACCACCTCACCGCTGGCATTGCGGATTTCCTCTGTCAGCGTCCGGACCTGCAAAAGAAGGCCGCCGGAAAGGATGCCGACCAGCACCAGGATCAAGGCGACGATCAGCAGGGTAAACCGAGTTTGAAGTCCGATCTTCATTCAGTTGATTTCTTGACGAAGAGCGTCGAGAAGCGTCTTCACGCGCTCGAGACTCTCGGCCGCTTTGCCGGTGATCTCATCGTATTTCTTTACCTTGGCGTAGGCCGTCAGCGCCGCCTGGCCTTCCGGGTCGGCGTGGGCCTTCAATAGGATATCGCGGATCCGTTTCTTGGCCGGCGACGGCAGGTCGCTGCGGACCAGGAGAACCGAACGGATGATCGGTTCCGTGCGGTGGATGATCTGCAAGTGTTTCCTGACCTTCTCCTGGGTGCGATCCGCCTCCTCGAAATCCGTGTCGCTGAATGCGCCGGCGGCCGTAATCCCCGTTGCCACCCAGGTGACCATGCTCACTTCGCCGTACGAGAAGGCGTAACCGATCTTGCCCGGGGCGGGGTTCTGCCGCGGCGACGGCAGTTGAACCGGCTCAAACCCATCACGCTTGAGCACCGTCAGCGGAACGAGGAACGCGCTCGTCGAGCCCGGGTCTTCGAAGGCGATCTTTCGGCCGACCAGGTCGGACAACGATTTGATGTTGCTGTCGCGTCGGGCGAAAAAAACCGTGCGGTATTCGGCGACGCCTTTTTTCCACTCGCGTAGAAGAATCTCCGCCCCGGCCGACTCAACCAGCCGCAAGGCGGCGAACGGCGTTTCCGAGATGATGTCGACCTGTCCGTTCCGGATCTGGCGCGCCATTTCCTCGAGGTTCGGCGATACGATCACGCCGCCCTTTCGATCGCCTTCGTCATCGAGTTGTTTCGCCAGGTAATCGGCGAATTTCCTTAGTCGCGGGAAGAATTTCCTCGGGTCCTCGGATATGCGGCCGACGGTGATCACCGGTTGCTCGGGATTGGCGGCCAGTTCTCCCGGGCCCGGCCCGGCGGCGGCCGGCTGCGCGACCAAAGCCAGAAACGCGATGGCGATCATACCGGAACTGATCGTTCTCGAGATTTTCATGGCGGTTGCCACCGAGCACGGAGGAACCATGATGGATTGTCTCACCATTCCACCTCCCAAGACTTCGCGCAGATAAGTGAGCGTAGCGAATATTACTCGTCGAGGGAATTCAATCATCCCAAGTCGCGCCAAAGGTCTTAGCAATTGGATTAACATGGCGGTGCGTCAATCGTCGCCACGCGGCTTTTTGTCGGACAGCGGGACGACGTTCTCGAAACCTTCGACACGGTCGCGCGGGAAGCGCACCGTGATCTTGGTGCCGACGCCGAGTTCGCTCTGGATGTCAAGGTCGGCGCCGTGCAACCCGACGAGCCCGTTGACGATATGCAGCCCCAGCCCGGCGCCGCCGTGCGAGCGCTGCATGGCCTCTTCGACCTGATGGAAGGGTTTGACGACGTTCAGCAGTTCGTCCTGGGCGATGCCGATGCCGTTGTCGGCGACGATCACGGCCAGCTCACCGGTCGCCTCGAGGTCGGCCAGAACCCGAATGGTCCCGCCCTCGGGCGTGAACTTGGCCGAGTTGCCCAAGAGATTGAGCAGCATCTGGCGGATGCTGTTGGGATCGGCAAACAATTGCGGCAGGTCGTCGGGCACATCAGCCTCTAAAGTGAGCGACTTGGAACCGATCGCCCCGCCCAGCATCTTGATGCACTCGTCCACGACCTCGTCAATTCGCAGGAACTGTTCGCTGAGCTCCAGGCTCCCGGACTCCATTTTCGACACGGTCAGCAGGTTGTTGACCAATTCGAGCAGGAGTTCCCCGCTCATATTGATGTCCTCGATATACTGGGCGTACTTCTCGTTGCCGACGGGGCCGAAGAGTTCGGTCTTGATGATGTTGGAAAAGCCGATGATGGCGTTCAGCGGCGTGCGCAGTTCGTGGCTGACGTTGGCGAGCAGTTCGGACTTGGCCTTGTCGGCGGCGATCGCCTTGTCGGCGGCGTTGCGCAGGGCCGATTGCGCCTTGAGGCTCTCGCGCAGGTCGCGGAACGTGTAGATGTAGGCGGACCGGGTATCCGTTCGCCGTTCGAGCGGGCTGCGGCCCGGCGCCAGGGAGGCCAGCGTCGTCGAGTATTCGACCGGGATGCGCGTACCGGTGCTGGTTTCGATTTCGCTCACTTTCGAACGGACCAGGACCCGGGTCTCCGTTTCACTGGCCGAACCGGATTTGCCGTCCTCACCGGTGTCCGGGCGCAGGAAGCGCAGGATGTTCTGGCCGCCGATCTCGTCCGCCGACAGGCCAATCAACTTGCAGGCGGCCGGGTTGACGTAGTCGATGCGGCCGTCGGCGTCGGTGATCATGATGCCGTCGTAGCTCTCGCCGGCACCCGCGTCCATCATGGCCCGGCGGTGCACGGCCGCCATGTGCTGCTTGAAGATGCGTAGCGACTGAACGTCGAGTTGCTGCGCCAACCCCCACAGATAACTGAGGAAAACGACCAGCAGCGGCGGCGAGATATCGGCACTGACGGCCATGGACGCCTGCAGCCAGGCGGCTCCACCGTAGATCAGACCGCCGCCGGCGAGGCCCAGGCCCATACCCCGTGGCCAGGCCCAGGCGGAAAAGGCGGGGCCGACGAGCAGGGCCAGGAGCAGGGCGGCGGCGAAACTCCAGGCCGGGGCGCTGCGCTCGATGGTGCGGCCCAGGGCCACCGATTCATAGGCGAGGACCTGGATCATGGACCCCGGCAGGGCGACGTGGACCGGTACCGCCAGCATGTCGCCCAGTTCGACCGCCGTGGCGCCGACGAAGACCGTCTTGTCCTTGATCGTCAGGGGCGGGAAACGCTCCTCGATGACGTCGACGTAGGACAGGTAGGAAACGCTCTCCGGTCGGATGGAGTAGTCAATGTAATAGGGATCGAGCAGGTCGGGGATCGTCCCGGACAGCTGCGTCGCCACTGACGGAACGAAGGCCCCCTGCCAGGGCTCGACCCGGTTGTAGCGGCGGATCAGGCTGTCGGTTTCCGGCTGCACGTTGACCGATGCGGTCTGGGCGTGCTCCAGGAACTCGGCCATCGGTTCCGTATAGATGAGCGTATTGGCGGTACCCAGCGCGCGCTGTTTGAAGACGGGCAGGATGACGCGGCCGTCGGCTTCGGCGATAGCGGCGGCGAGATCGGCATCCGCCGCCGGCGTCGTTTTCGAACTGAGGTCGATGTCGATGACGATGCGCGCCGCACCGGCCTTGGTGAGGCGCCGGATCAATTCGGCGTGGCGGCTCCGCGGCCAGGGCCAGGTTTCCAGTTCACGGATGGAGCGGCTGTCGATGCCGACATGGACGGTGTTGCCGGAGGCCGACCGCTCGGCGACGGCGAAGCGCGAGTCCATGAGCCCGTATTCGAGCCATTCGAGACCGCCGACCGCGTAGATAAGTGCGACCACCGCAAAAATGGCGGCGTGCGGCAGCCGATGCGTCCAGCCCCTGCCTTGGATTAAGCCGGTGTTCACCAGCTGAAAATAACTCACGTCCCCGATCCCGGACGGGTTCCCCCGAACACCCCGTCCTCAATATTTAGTTTTGTTTGCCGACCTCGGTGTATTGCGGCAACCGACACCACACCGTCAACGCTTGAGATGGCCTTGTCCAACTCAGTTGTTGCCGTTGCCGTTACCGTTTCCGCCGCCGTTTCCGCCACCGTTGCCACCGCCGTTGCCGCCGCCGTTTCCGCCGCCGTTGCCGCCACCGTTGCCGCCGCCGTTACCGCCGCCGGGGGGCCGCCGGGAGGAGGGCCGCCGGGGTTGCCGCCGCCGTTACCACCGCCGTTTCCACCGCCGTTTCCACCGCCGTTTCCACCGCCGTTTCCGCCCCCATTACCGCCGCCGTTGCCGCCGCCGTTACCATTGCCGTTACCACCGCCGACACCGGGAGGAGGTCCGCCAGCAACACCGGGAGGAGGTCCGCCGGCGTTTCCGACGCCGTTACCGTTGCCGTTTCCGTTACCGTTACCGTTTCCGTTGCCGTTGACCTTGTCTTTGTTTTGGCCCGGTACGTTCCCGCTTCTCGAGGCATTCCACCGCAATCCCTGGCCTTTCGGCTGGCCGGCGTTGCGCAGCAGGCCCTTGCTGGCCTGGGCGATATTGAACGAACCGCCGCCGACGGCGACCCTGAGGCCGCGCTTACCTTTCGGCCGTTTGGCGTTTCCGTTGCCGGCATTGGCTTGGCGCTGTCCTTGGGCGATGCCACGCACCTTATTCCCACCCTTGTTACTGGCCTTGTTACTGGCCTTGTTACTGGCCTTGTTACTGGCCTTGTTACCGGCCTTGTTACCGGCCCTGTTTCCAGCCTTGTCCTTGGCCGCTTTTTCTGGCCCTCGCCCCTGACCTTGACCACGGGCTTGATCCTGACCTTGACCTTGGCCTTGATCCTGGGCGCCCTGGTCGTTGCCGGTGCCGTCGTCGTCGCCTTTCTTACCGCTGTTGCCCTTACGCCCGCCGGTCGTCTTGCCGCCGTGGCTGATGGACAGGCGGCCGCCCGGAACGGCGGAGATGCGGGCCGTCTGCCCGGGACGGACCAGGCCGCGCTCGCCGGTGCTGACCGAGATCGCCTCGACCAAGCCCTCGGTGACGTGCAGGGCCGAGCCCTGCGGCGAGACGTTGACGGAAAAGACCGTGCCCTTGATAACCGCGGCGAGATAGGGGGTCTCCACCTTGAACGGTGTTTCCTTGGCACCCGCCGTGCCGACCAGATTCAACAGGCGCGGGTCGCGCTTGCGGATCTTGAACAGCATGGTGCCCAGTTTTTGCAGGATGCTGGTGCCGCCGGCATTTTTCGGTGCCGGCACTTTCATGTGGCTGTTGGGGGACAGGGTGACGACGTCGCCGTTCTGCTCAATGACGGCGCGGCCGCCCGGCCCGACCTTGATCTCGGCGCCCGGCTTGAGCGCGGTCTCCGCCGTCAGCGGCTGCCAGGTGCCGCCGGGCACCAGGACCTGCGCCTTGGTGCTCGATGCGACCGTCCACTGGGCCTCCTGGCTCCAGGCGGCGGAACCGGAAATCATGACGGCCGCGGCTATAAGCAGTACCAGGAAAAGTGGTACCGGATACGTCCGGGTTTGTGCTGTCATTTATTTCTTCTTTCTTGGCGCCCGCCCTTCCGGCGATGCGCATGTCAACGTCCCGATGCCGTTACCGGCACCATACCTCTGTTCTTCCCTCACCAGCACCGCAACACAATCGTCGGGCACCATCTAAAGTGCGGTGGCCATTTTGGTTTAGCATTAACCATACCAGACTTATCTTTCTGGCATGTTTACGGGATGTTTCACTGTGTGTCTCAACCCGCCGTCGGTCGGCGTTCGCCATTCTTTGTCGTCTTCTTCGGCGTTTCGGACCATGATGCCGCCGGTCGTCTTTAACAAACCCGAAAAATCACTTTGCCAGGTAAAACTCTTGTCATATACATGGTCTACAAGCATTATATCATTTCGGGATCGAAACGCAATAAAAGTGAAATAGAACTGTCACAAACTAAACCCTTAGTAGTTGCAGGCCCAGGGAGAACGAATCCGGCGTATAACTGGGGAATAGGGCCGAGGGGATATTGAAGACGATTAACGACGGATACCGATTGACCCGGGGATGGGCTCCCAGGCAGGCGGGCTCATTGATTGCCGCCCTGGCGTTCGTCACCCTGTCAGCAAACCCAGTTCTGGCCCAGTCGTCCAGCGATTCCAGCGTCGAACCGGGAAAGATTGAGGACCGCGTCAAAACAAGACCGGTCGAACCGCCTGACGAACCGGCGCCCGAGGCCCCTGAGCTGCCGCCAGCCTACGTGGAACCGGACGGCCTTGACGAGGTCTTCATCCTCACCGGTGTCGAGATCACCGGCACCACCGTCTATCCCATTTCCGATTTCGCGCCGCTTTACGAGGACAAGCTGGCGAGCGCCATAAATACGCCCGACATCGAGAAACTCATCAAGGCGATCACCCAGAAGTACCGGGACGACGGCTATTTCCTGGCCACCGCGATTGCTGAACCGCAGGACCTGGCCTTGGGCGTGCTGCGCATCAAGGTCAATGAAGGCGCCATCACCAAGGTGACCTATACCGGCGACGTCGGCAGGAGGGCCGAACGCCTCGAGAAGTTCGCGGCCAAGATCAAGGCCGAGCGTCCGGCCCGCCTCGAGACCCTCGAACGCTATATGTTGCTGATCGACGACCTGCCCGGCGCCACCGTCGACGGCTCGTTGAAACCCATCGACAAGGACAAGGGCGAGTTCGAGCTGGTGCTTGCCGTCGAACATAAAGCCGTCGACGGATACGCCAGCATCGACAACCGCGGCACCCGGGCGGTCGGCGAATACCAGGCGCTGATCAGCAACAACCTGAACTTGGGTTTCACGGACAGCGAACGCACCGGGCTCACCATCTTCACCATACCGCGTTCGCCGAAGGAATTGGTATACGGGGAACTGGTGCACGAGCAATCGTTCGGCACGGAAGGCCTGAAGGCCTGGGTCTCGCTGTCTCACAGCGAGGTCGACGCCGGCTACACGTCGTCGGCCAGCGACCTCGGCAGCCGCAGTTCGCGTATCGTGTTGGGAACCAGTTACCCCTTCATCCGCTCGCGTGATCAAAACCTGATTCTCTACGGCAAAATCGACCTGACCAACCAGCTCCAGAATGAAAACGACGTCCGTATTTCCGACGACCGGCTTCGGATGCTGCGGATCGCCGCCGACTACAACCTCAACGACGACTTCGACGGGCGCAACGAGATTTCCGTTCAGTACACCCGCGGTCTCGACGTCCTCGGCGCCTCGGACGGCCAGTACCCGGGCCAGTCCCGCCCACCCTCGGTCGCCGACGGCCACGTGGAGTTCAACAAGGTGACGGCGACGGTGAGCCGGCGCCAGCGGCTTGGCGATTTGTTCGCCGTTCAGGTGTCGCTTTCCGGCCAGAAGTCGGATGAGCGCCTGTTATCCGGCGAGCAATACTATATCGGCGGTTCGCAGTACGGCCGCGCCTACGACTCCGGTGAGATTTCCGGCGACGACGCGGCCGCCGCCTCGGCCGAAATCCAGTTCGGCCAGTTCCTGTCCTGGCCGTTTCTCGATTCCTACCAGATCTACGGGTTCTACGATTTCGGGGTCGTCTGGGAGCCCGAGAACAAGGACTTCCACGACCATGATACCCTGTCGTCGACTGGCGGCGGTATCCGCATCGGCTTCACCAAATCCATTTTCGGCGGCTTCGAGGTCGCCCAGCCGCTGACCCGGGCCGTCGCCAACGAAGGCAACGACAAGGGCACGCGCATGTTCTTCTACCTGCTCGGCACCTATTAAGCCGATCCGCGCCGAACCGGTTCCGCCTTCCCAACCCCTGTGTTAGGTTTTTCTCTATCAATCGAGCGAACAGGGAAACCGCCTCATGCCTATCCTTTTCAGCCTGGCTCTCGCCGTCGTCCTGGCCGCATCTCCGGCGCTCGCGCAAAGCACCTATACGCCGTGGAAGAATCCGGACGCGCCGGCGTCGGGGAATCAAGAGAAACTGCAGGGCTTCGTCGATAAGCTCAATGCGTTCGTCGACGAGGCCGAGAAGGCGCGCGCCGCCGATCCTCAGTTTCTGCGCGACCTGCGCGACCTGGCCCGCGGTTTCGACCGGCCGTGGCGGCGCGTCGTGCTGCAGGACTCGTTCATCGACGGTAATTTCACGGCTGATCCCACCTGGTCGGTAACCGCCGGCGAATACTGGATCGAAAAGGGCTGGGGCCTGAGGAGTGCCATCGAGCCGGGCGCCACTCAAGCCCCGCAATCGTCCTCCGGCGGCGAGAGGCTGAAGGGCAAGGATGCGGCGGCGGCGATCATCGGCTCGCTGCTCAATCAGGCGCTCAAAGGTCAGCAGGGCGGCGGCCAGGCGACATCTCCCGCCGCCCCGGCGGCGCCGGCGGAAGCCCTGATCCACACCGCCGTGACGCTTTCCAACGCCTTCGCCATCGAGTTCTCGATGAGCTCCTGGGCCGCCCAGGGACGCGTCGAGGTCGCCGTCTTTCAGGGCCGTTACGCCGGCCCGGAACGTTCGGCCGGCTACCGCCTCGTCTATCAACCGGGCGGGCGCCTCGAACTGCTCAGGACCTCTTCGCGCGGCACCGGTGTGGTCGACAGTTCGGCCGAGGCCCTCAACCTGGAGGACAAGAAGTTTCACGCCTTCGAATGGCTGCGCTATGCGGATGGCCGGATGACCGTATCCGTCGACGGCCGCGAGGTATTGTCAACGGTGGACCGCGGCTTCCGCGATTCCTTCGCCGGCATCGCCATCGCCAATCGCGGCGGTGATTACATCATGAAACAGGTGAAGGCGTCGGCCACCAACTGACCGAAACATCCGTCGCTATTCGATTCGCCGATAGAAGTCGGCGTCCAGCAGGACCTCGATCGACAGTGTCCTGACCCGGCTCTCGTAACCTTCGCGCACCACCTGGTAATGGGGCACCGGCGCCACGGCGCTGCCTTTTCCGGCAACCACCCAGACCGTCTTCGGGTCGTCGATCTTGACGAAACGGTCGCCGATTTCCACGGCGGACTTATTTCTTTTGAACAACGGTATTGTCTCCATTCGGCGGGGGCCGAATTCCAGTCGTTGAAGCCATTCGATACGCCCAAACGGCGGCTTCTTCAACCCGCTAAATCGGGTGGTCACGGCCTTTTTAAGACACAACAATCCAAAAGAGATTTTCGTCTAATCTTGTTTATCAAAATGAGAAATGCCGGTGAATTTTTGCCGTCGCCGGACCGATTCCGACGCAAATCGACCGATAGAACTCGGTTTTTTCAGTGCTCGCGCGGCCCTAATCATCCGGCAATGGCCAGTTTTTATCGAGAATATCCTCGATACGGCGGCGTTCGCGCATGCGCCTTTCGATCTTACGGCGTTCCTGAATACGCCGTTGGTTTTCGCGCCGTTCGGCGTGGCGTCGTTCGATTCCGTCCCAATCGATCGCATTGCCGGTGCCGCGGCGGTCGCCCTGGCGGCGTTCCTCGTGCCTCCGTTCGTCATCGCGCCGGTCGTCGTCGCGGCGCTCGTCCCCATGCCGGCGCTCGCGATAGTCGTCTGGCGGGATTTCGGGAACCTCAGGATCGTCGGCCATGATCGTCCACAACGGGGGTTGTCGGCCTCACATATTGCACCATCGGCGCAGCAAGGGGAACGGCGTCGGTGGGCACCGGACTAACCGGCCGTCTCTTCCGCGTAGTGGCAGGCTACGGAGCGCCCGTCGATCTCGCGGAGCACCGGTATTTCCTGTCGGCAGCGGTCCTTGGCCAACGGACAGCGGCCGTGAAAGACGCACCCCGACGGCAGATCGGCGGCACTCGGGATCTCGCCCTTCATCCGCTTCAAACCCAAATCGCCGCCATCCATGCGCGGGATCGCCGACAGCAGGCCCTGGGTGTAGGGATGGCGCGGCCGGGCGAACAGTGTCGCCGTTTCCGCCAGCTCGCAAACGGTGCCCAAATACATGACGGCGACACGGGTGCCGAAATGCTCGACCACGGAAAGGTCATGGGTGATGAAGAGATAGGTCAGCGAACGTTTCTCGCGGGCCTCCATCAAAACGTTCAGCACCTGCGCCTGGACCGACACATCGAGCGCCGAAATCGGCTCGTCGGCGACCAGGAACTCGGGATCGACCATCAGGGCGCGGGCGATGGAGATGCGCTGACGCTGGCCGCCGGAGAACTCATGGGGAAAACGGTCGCCCCAGGCCGGATCGTTGCCGACCGATTCCATGACCTCGATGACCTTGGCCCGGACATCGCCGTTCGACAGGTCCGGACGATGGAACCTGAGCGGTTCCTCGAGCGCCTTGTTGACGGTCATGCGTGGATTGAGGGACGCATAGGGGTTCTGGAAGATCATCTGCATGCGCCGCCGATAGGGCAACCGCGCGGCTTCTCCCAGCGTGTCGATGCGCTCCCCGTCATAGGCGATGGTGCCGGCGGTTGGGTCGTCGAGGCCCATGACGATGCGCGCCAGCGTCGACTTGCCGCAACCCGATTCGCCGACCAGGCAGAAGGATTCGCCCTTTTCGATGCTGATGCTGACGCCGTTCAGGGCGTGCAGTTTCGGTTTCTCGCCCTCGAACCAGCCGCCTCGGCCGAGGGAAAACGCCTTATAAACACCGTCGACCGCGACAAGGGTTTCCGGGGCACTCATGGCACCTCTCTCCCGCCTATGGCCCCGTTGACGGCGGCCAAGGCGCGCTCCACGTGATGGCAGGCGACCTGATGGGAATCGAAAGGCCGGGCCGCCGGGTTCTCGGCCCGACACTGGTCATCGGCGAATTCGCAGCGCGGGTTGAAAGCGCAGCCCTCGGGAACCGCCTCCAGGGTCGGCATGGAACCGGGGATCTGGTTGAGCCGGGCGCCGGGTTGGTTGGTTTGCGGCAGGGCGCCCAACAGACCGCGCGTATAGGGATGCTTCGGTTCCTCGATGATGCTCCTCGTCGGCCCCTCCTCGGCGACGCGTCCGGCATAGAGCACGACCACGCGCTGGGTCACCTGCGAGACGACAGCGAGGTCGTGGGTAATCAGCATCAGCGCCACGTTATGGTCGACGCAGAGATCCAGCATCAGGGCCATGATCTCGGCCTGGATGGTGACGTCGAGTGCCGTCGTCGGCTCGTCGGCGATGATCAGGGCCGGGTCGGTGAGGGGCGCGATGGCGATGACGACACGCTGGCGCATGCCGCCCGACAGTTCGTGGGGTAGCTGTCGAAGCGTTTTGCCGCCGACGGGATCTTCACTTCCGTCAGCTTGTCGATGGCGATGCGCTTGGCGTCTTTCTCCGAAATGTCCTTGTGCGCCAAAAGGCACTCGACCATCTGGGTGCCGATGGTCAGCACCGGGTTCAGGGTCATCATCGGATCCTGGAAGATCATGGATATGCGGTTGCCGCGGATATGGCGCATTTGCTCTTTCGACAAATGGGCCAGGTCCTCGCCGTCGAACAGGATCTGGCCGGCGGTGATGCGTCCCGGGCGGCTGATCAGGTTGAGGATCGAGAAAGCGGCGATCGACTTGCCGGCGCCGCTTTCGCCGACGATGCCGAGCCGTTCGCCCCGGTCGACGCTGAAGCTGACCCCGTGCAACGCCCGCAGCGTCTTGCGGCCCAAGGGAAATTCGACTTCCAGGTTCCTGACCTCGAGAAGCGGCATGGTTCCGTCAGTCCTTGTAGAGGCGCGGGTTGAGGACGTCGCGCAGCCAGTCACCCAGCAGGTTGATGCTGAGGATTAGCACGATGAGCACGATCGACGGGATGATGGTGATCCACCAAGAACCCGAGAAGATGAACTCGAACCCGGAACTGATCAGGGAACCGAGCGACGGCCTGTTGACCGGCATGCCGAGGCCGAGGAACGACAGCGCCGCCTCAGAGATGATGGCATTGGCGACCTGCACCGTCGAGATGACGAGGATCGGCGACAGCGTGTTGGGCAGCACGTGGCGGAACATGATCTGGCCGCGCCGGAGCCCGATCACCCGCGCCGCATCGACATACTCCTTCTTTTTCTCGGCCAGGACCGAAGCGCGCACGGTTCGCGCATACTGCGGCCATTCGGCGAACCCGATGACGGCGATCAGCATGAAGATCGCCACCTCCTCGTAGAGCTCTGTACCGAAGGCGGCCTGAAAGACGGCCAAGGCGATGATCGCCACCATCAGGGTCGACAACGACAACTGGATATCGGCCAGGCGCACGAAGAAGCTCTCGACCCGCCCGCCGACGTAACCGGAGATCAAGCCGATGGTGACGCCGAGGAAGGCCTGCATGAGAACGGCGAAAACGCCGATGGTCAGGGAGATGCGGGTGCCGTAGAGGATGGCGCTCAGCATGTCGCGGCCCTGGGCGTCGGTACCGAGCAGGAAACGGCCCTCGTTCTCGCTCTCCTGCCAGGCCGGCGGGATCTCCGAATCCATGATGTCGATCTGGGTCGGATCGTAGGGGTCGTAGGGCGCGATCAGCGGCGCCAGGAAGGCGGCGAGGGCGAAGGCCAGGAAAACGAAGAGGCTGCCCTGGGCCACCGGATCGCGCCGGAAGCGGAAGACGAAATCGGAATCGAGGAAGGCGGCGATCCGGTTCATGTGCCCTGTCTCATAGTCTCTGGCCTCATGTCCCTTGGCCGATGACGCGGACCGTCGGATTGACCGCCATATAGATCAGGTCGACGATGGTGTTGGTGACCACGAAAATGAAGCCGACGACGATGATGTAGGCAATGATCAACGGCGTATCGACGCGGTTGACCGCTTCCAAAAACAGAAAGCCCATGCCCGGCCATTGGAAGACCGTCTCGGTGAGGATGGTGTAGGCGATCATGGTGCCGATCTGCACGCCGCCGACGGTGATCACCGGCAGAAGCGCGTTCTTGAGGGCATGCAGGAACCAAACGCGGGCCGACGACAACCCCTTGGCCCAGGCGAAGCGGACGTACTCGGTTTCCAGCACTTCCATCATCTCGGCCCGGATCAGGCGGATGAAAAGTGGCAGCATGATCGAGGCCAGCGAAAAGCTGGGCAGGATCAGGTGCACGAGGCCGTCACCGGTGAGGAAGCCTGTACGCCACCAGCCGAGCGCCGCCGTCTCGCCGCGCCCATAGGACGGCATCCAGTTCAGTTCGACGGCGAATATATAAATCGAGAAGATCGCCGTCAGGAACACGGGTATGGAAATACCGACGATGCTCAGCGTCATGACGATGCGCGATATGAGTCCCTTCGGATTGATGGCGCAATAGACACCGACCGGTACCGACACGAAGACGATGATGATCGTTGCGCCGATGACCAGTTCCATGGTCGCCGGGAACTTATCGGCGATGACCTCGAGGGCCGGGCGCTTGAAGAAATAGGAGTTGCCGAGGTCGAGTTGCACGGCCTTCGACAGGAAGCGGCCGTATTGGACGAAGAAAGGATCGTTGAGACCCATCTTGGTGCGCAGTTCCTCACGCACCTCCTCGGACACCGATTGGCCGACCAGTTCCCTAAGCGGGTCGCCCAGATTGTCCTGGATCGAGAAGCCAATCAGGCTGATGACCAGCATCACCAGGACGGCTTGCACGGTACGTTTGGCGAGGAACCGCAGATAATCCAATTGAGTCCACCCGGTACTCAAGGTTCGGGGCCATCCCGGAGGATGGCCCCGCCTACCTTAACCCAAAAACGGCATCAGTCGATGACCAGATCGCCGAGATAGGGGAAGTTCATGACGTTGACGACGTCCTCGATGTGGACGCCCTTCGTCGAAGCCCAGGCCAGATTCTGCCAGTGCAGCGGCACGAATGCGGCCTCGTCATGCAGGATACTTTCGATCTTCTGCAGGACCTTGGCGCGCGCCCCGTCATCGGTCATGGTCAGCGTCTGCAGGGTCATTTTGTCGACATCAGCGTTCGAGTAGTTGCCGCTGTTGTACTGCCCGCGGCCCGTGTCCTTGTTGACCGTCATCGCCAGGAACTCGTAGAAGTTGGCCGAGTCCTCGGTGTCCGAGTGCCAGCCGATCATCATCATGTCGGCGGCCCGTTCGTCGAACTTGGGCCAGTACTGCGCTTTCGGCATGGTCTTGAGGTCGACCTTGATGTTGATCTTGGCGAGCATGCCGGCAACCGCCTCGGCAATCTTGAAGTCGTTCACGTAGCGGTTGTTGGGCGCCATCATGGTGATCGAGAAGCCCTTCTCGTAGCCGGCTTCCTTCATCAGGGCCTTCGCCTTATTGAGGTCGTAGCGCGGTTTCAGCGACGCGTTGTAGCCGAGGTAGCCCTTGGGGCTCATCTGCGCTGCGGCCGTCCCGAAACCCTTCATGATCTTCTTGACGATGCCGACGTTGTTGATGGCATAGACGATGGCGTTGCGCACGCGGGCGTCCTTGAACTCCTGGCGCCGTTCCTGGTTCATCTGGAAGGTAATGATCCGGGTGCCCGGCATGGTCACCAGATTGGTACCCGAGTTGCGGCGGATCCGTTCGAGGTCCGTCGGCGGCACCGGCGCGATGAAGTTGACGTCACCGGAGAGAAGAGCGGCGGCGCGGGTCGGCGCTTCCTTGATCGGCGTGAAGACGATCTTGGTCACGTTGCCCTTCGACGTGCTGTCCCAATAGCCTGGGAAGCGCTGGAATTCGACCCGCACACCCTGTTCGCGGTAGGTCACGGCGAACGGCCCGGCACCGGAAGCGTTGGTCGATGCAAACGAATCGCCGTGTTTGACGATCTCGCCCTTATCCTTGCCGCGCGCGTCTTTGCCCGAATAGAACTTGCTGTCCATCGGGAAGATGTAGGTTGCGTTGTGCAGGACCAGTGGGAACGGGTCAGTGGTGACGATATCGACGGTGTGAGAATCGACAACCTTCATTTCCTTGAACGGCACGAAAATACCCTTGAGATCGGGGCTGTCCTTCAGGCGGTCGAACGTCCATTTGACGTCGGCGGCCGTCAGGCTGTTGCCGGAATGGAAACGCACGCCCTTACGGATATTGAAGCGCACCGTCAGGTCGTCGACACGTTTCCAGCTTTCGGCGATACGCCCTTCGAAACCAAGGTCCTTGGTCCAACGCACCAACGGGTCGAACACCATGTGCGACAGCTGCAGCGTACCGCCGGACAACTTGCTCATGGGGATCGAGCGACACGGGGTCCGCGTCATAAGCCATCTTCAGGGTCTTGGCGGACGCGGGCGTTACCGCGATCCCGCCGACAACAACGGCGACGGCGGTAACGGCGACCAAGCCAATCGATTTGATTTTCATATTTCTCCTCCACTGGTCTGTTATTCGGATTCCGCACTGTCGGCGGCGATTCCGTTCGGGACGCGGCGTAAGAAACCCCGGCACCTGCATCCTCGGGCGCCGATTATAGGCACAAGACCTATGACCTGACAGATGAAAATCGTATGATTGTCCGGGCGCCTGGAATATCGCGGAATCTGACGCGAAAACCCCGCCATCAAGGGCGGGGTTTCTATAAACTCGGTGCTTCTCGCACCGCCCGATCACATAGGACCGAGCCGAAAATCAAAGGGTCAATATGTCCTTAGTTTGGTCCGGCGGTGTCATCTTTTTACCCTCCTCTCTCGGCCGCACCGTGAAGCCTCGAACGTGAAAGCCGGGGAGCGGTCTCTGGGGCATCGAACGGACCACGGCACAGTCCGCTTCCGCTGGCCGGCATCCTGTTCGGTAAGGGCCTCTCGGGCATTGCCCTGAAAAAACCGATCCTCCCTATGCCGGCGAGTATTATAGAGGAAACCGTATGGCGAAGCAGTAGGAACAGCATCGCAAGCGGATCAAACTATCCTAACAGGACGATCGAATTCGCATTGCAAACACAATCATTGAATGTGCGAAAATCCGGCACGGGAAAACCGCCCGGCCTTGATCCGAACGCGCCGCTCCTATACTCAGCGCAAATGCCCTCGCCATTGGCAGCCCGAGGTTACCTTCCCGACACGCCGGCGCTTGTCGCCGGGTTCCGTCATGCCTGGCTGCTGTCCCCCAGCGGTGAGATTGAAGAGCTCAAGAAGCCGGCGCTGGAGCGGTTGATCGAGGCTGGAATGCAGCCGATCCTCTGCCATGCGCGTCTCACCGCGAAACGCCTCGAGACGGCGTCTTTCGCCTGTTTCGACGTCCTGGAGCTGTTCGCCTTCGTCCACCCCGGCCGTTTCGTCCTGCCGACGCCGCGCGGCCTCGCCGAAATTCTCGACCTGCCGATTCCGGTATCGCCGGAAAAGGAGGCCGAGACCCTGATCTTGGCCAGCCTCGCCCTGCTCGACCAACTCGCCGCCCGGCCGTCGCCCGATGCCCCCGGCATCGCGTCGGCCATGGCTCGCGGCGGCTGGCCCTGGGGCGCCTCGGTGTTGGCGACCCTCAATGTCGGTGACCTGCCCCATTCGAGGAACCTGACCGGCGCGCTTTCCGTGTGGTCGAAACTGCCGGATTGGGAAGACGGGCCGGCACCGGTGCCGCCCGGCAGCAAGCCCGTCGGCGCCGAGGAGGCAAAGGCCCGCTTGCGGGAAATCCTCGGCTCCGCCGGCGAACGGCGCCAGGAGCAAACGGACTACGCCGATACCTGCCGCGCCGCCTTCGCCCCGACGACCCGGGCCGGCGAGCCGCATCTGGTCCTCGCCGAAGCCGGCACTGGCGTCGGCAAGACCCTGGGCTACCTGGCTCCGGCCAGCCTATGGGCCGAGAAGAACGAAGGCACGGTGTGGATCAGCACCTTCACCCGCAACTTGCAACGCCAGTTGGACGGCGAACTGGACCGGGTCTATCCCGACGACGCCGACAAGGCCGACCGGGTGGTCATCCGCAAGGGCCGGGAGAACTATCTCTGCCTGCTGAATTTCGAGGAGGCGGTTCGCCGCATCCCGGCCGGACGCGGCGGCGACGCCATTGCGCTCGGCCTGATGGCCCGCTGGATCCTGGCGACCCGCGACGGTGATATGATCGGCGGCGACTTTCCGGCCTGGCTGTTGGGCATTCTCGGGCGCAACCTGACCTTGGACCTCACCGATACCCGCGGTGAATGCATCTATTCGGCCTGTGCCCACTACGGCAAATGCTTCATCGAACATTCGGTCCGGCGCGCCAAGAACGCCGACATCGTCGTCGCCAACCGCGCGCTGGTGATGGTCCAGGCGGCGCTTGGTGGCGACGGGGCGCAGATGCCGACCCGCTATGTCTTCGACGAGGGGCACCATATCTTCGACGCCGCCGACAGCGCCTTTGCGGCGCATTTGTCGGGCCGCGAGACGGCGGAGCTGAGGCGTTGGATCGTCGGCGCCGAAGAAGGCAGCCGCAGCCGTTCGCGCGGTCTCAAGACGCGCCTTGCCGACCTCATCGCCGGCGACCAGGCGGCCGAGGAAGCCCTCGCCGATCTCATCAACGCGGCCCGCGCGCTCCCGGGCCCGGCCTGGGGCCAGCGTATCGCCGGCGGCAGCCCGACCGGTGCGGCCGAAGCCTTTCTCGCCATTGTGCGAACGCAGGTCTACGCCCGCGACCCCGACCCCAATGCGCCCTACGACCTGGAAACGGAGACGACACCGCCGGTGCCCGGCCTCATCGACGAGGCCCGCAAGCTGCACGCGGCGCTGACCCGTATGGTCCGGCCGATGACGGTGCTGGTCAAATCACTGGCGGCCCTGATGCACGAAGAGGCCGGCGATCTGGAGACGGCGCAGCGCAACCGCATCGAGGCCCTGCTCCGCAGCATCGAACGCCGCGGCCTGCAGCAGGTCGGTGCCTGGCAAGCCATGCTGGCAACCCTCGAGGGCGAGACCGCCGACGGGTTCGTCGACTGGTTCACGGTCGAGCGCCTGATGGGCCGTGATTTCGATGTCGGTTTCCGGCGCCACTGGACCGATCCGACCCGGCCTTTCGTCAATGCCGTCGTCGAGCCGGCGCACGGCGTCCTCGTCACCTCGGCGACACTCTGCGACGCCAGCGGCGATGACGAGCGAGACTGGCAATACGCGCGCCAACGGACCGGCGCCCCGCACCTGCCGGCCGACGTACTCTGCCGCACGCAACCGTCACCCTTCGACTACGGCCGGCAGACACGCGTATTCGTCGTCGGCGACGTCAACCGCAATGATCCGGACGCCGTCGCCTCGGCCTACCGGGAACTGTTCCGTGCCACCGACGGTGGCGGTCTCGGGATCTTCACGGCGATCTCGCGATTGCGCGCCGTCTACGAACGCTTCGCCGGTCCGCTCGAAGAGAGCGGCATCGGGCTCTACGCCCAGCACATCGACGCCATGGATACGGGCACCCTCGTCGACATCTTCCGGGCAGAAGAGGACGCCTGCCTGCTCGGCACGGATTCGGTGCGCGACGGCGTCGACGTACCGGGCCGTTCGCTTCGCCTGATCGTCTTCGACCGCGTTCCCTGGCCGCGCCCGACGATCCTTCACAAGGCTCGACGCCAGGCCTTCGGCGGGCGTCCCTATGACGAAATGCTGGCCCGCCTCAAGCTGAAGCAGGCTTACGGCCGTCTCATCCGCCGCGCCGGCGACAGGGGCGTCTTCGTCATGCTCGACCGGGCCCTACCGAGCCGGCTCCTGGGCGCTTTCCCGGAAGGTGTCGATGTCATGCGCATAGGCCTCGCCGAAGCCGTGGCCGAAACCCGGGGTTTTTTCAGCGGAGGCTAATCCGGCTCAGCGGCCGCGCCCGCCGGCCCCCAGCATGAGGACACCGGCGCCCATCAGCCCGACGGACACCCACATGGCCATCGGCGAATAGGTGGGCACCTCGCCGAAGGTCGTCCCGACGAAGTTGCCGACCTCGCAGGTCATCGTGGTGCGGTAAAAGCACTCGCTGGCCTCCTTGACGCTTTGACCCAGCAGTTGTTCGAAGAACATGTACCACCAGGCTGTAGCGCCGGCGAAGCCAATCGCGCCCAGCGCCAACAAGACCTTGGCCAGGATCGATAGGAAGGATCTGCGCTGCGGTTTCGCCATCTCGTCAACTGGAAGACGTCATCAATGGCAACATGAATAAGGCCGACACGGTGATCACGGCAAGGGCTGTCGAGATCAGAATGGCGGCCGAGGTCCGTTGCACGAACCTTTCATACTGTTGTGCGAGGACGAAACAGTTGGCGCCGGTCGGCAGCGCGGCAAGCAGGAGGCCGACCTTGGCCCACAGGGGATCGATCTCGAATAGATGGTAGAGGAACAGCCATGCCATCACCGGCAAAATCACGAGTTTGATGGCGACCAGGGTGCCGACCTCCGCCGCGCCCTCGTAAAGCGGTTTGCCGAAAAGGAAGAGCCCGAGCGCGAACAGTGCGCAGGGGCCGGCCGCCGCTCCCAGGATGGTGCAGAAATTGTCGACCGGCTCCGGCAGGGCGATCCCGGTCATCGACCACAGGAGCCCGAACGCAGGGGCGGCGATCAGCGGGTTGCGCACCAGCGCGCCGATCAGGTCGCGGACGATGCGCCCACCGGCCTCCTTTTCCTGGATATCCCACTCGATGAAGATGATGACCGGCACGATCAGGATGGTGCCCTGTGAAATGCTGGCGACGATGGCCGGTTTAAGGGCGGCATCGCCGAAGGCAATAAGGCTGATGGGAATGCCCATGTAGACCGAATTGCCGAAGACGCTCGACATGCCTGATAACGTGTTTTCCGCCAATGGCCGATTGAAAACGAGCCGCGAGACGACCATGGCGGCGGCCATGGCCGCGATGGAACTGCCGACGAAGGCAACGATGAACGGCCCGTTGAAGAACTCCGCGGGCTTCATGCCGGCGACCGCGTGAAAGAGCAGCACCGGCATGGCGACGAAAAAGACGAAACGGTTCAAGGCGTCGGTGCTTTCGCCGCCGAGAATGCGGAAGCGGGCCGCCAGGTATCCGCTGAGCACGATCGAGAAGACCGGGATGACGACGTTGACGATCGCTTCCATGACGTGCTTTTCCGAGACCCTTTCCAAACTGCCCGTTGCTCCCCGGGCCCCTGTTTCCTAGTCTTTGGGAAATCGGCGGGCAAGGACTATCGCCCAGCGTTTAAACTGATTTCCCAATGAAAACCCGGAACAATCGGAGGAACGACGTGACAAACCTGGATGGCTGGACCATCGGATTCATCGGGCTCGGCCTCATGGGAAAACCCATGTGCCGCAACCTGCAAAAGGCGGGCGCCCATGTCATCGTCCACAACCGCTCACAAGCGCCGGTCGACGAACTGGCCGCCGAGGGCATGGAGCCGGCCCAAGGCCCGGCCGACGTCGCCGCCAAGGCCGATATCGTCATCATGATGCTGACCAACACGCCGGCCGTCGAGGCCGTGCTGCTCGGCTCGGGCGGCGTCATCGAAAGCGTGCGACGGGGATCCCTGATCGTCGACATGGGCACCACCAAGGTGCTGTCGACCCGCGACTATGCCGAGAACGTTCGGGCGAAGGGCGGCGATTATATCGACGCCCCGGTTTCCGGCGGTGCCGTCGGCGCCAAGGCCGGCAACCTCACCATCATGGCCGGCGGCAGCGACGACGCCATGGCCCGCATCCAGCCGGTGTTCGACGTGCTGGGCGCCAAGACGACCCACATCGGCGCCGTCGGCGCCGGCCAGGTCGCCAAGGCGGCCAACCAGGTCATTGTCGGCCTGACCATCGGCGCCGTCGCCGAGGCCTTTACGCTGGCCCGCAAGGCCGGCGCCGACCCGGCCCTGGTCCGCCAGGCCCTTCAGGGCGGATTCGCCGATTCACGGATCCTCGAACTGCACGGCCAGCGCATGATCGACGGCGCCTTCGAACCGGGCGGGCGCTCGAGCGTGCAGCGCAAGGACCTGGACCAGGCCCTCGAGTTGGCCGGTACGTTCGACCTCGAACTGCCGGCGACATCCTTGTGCCGCGACCTGTTCGACAAGTTGATCGAGGCCGGCCACGGCGACCTCGACCACTCGGCTCTGATCAAGGCGATCGATCCCAACGCATAACACCGGCCCGAATGACGGGCCAAGGGGCGATCCAACCGCCGCTTCCTTCCCGGCGGCGGCGTTTTGTGCCATAATAAACGATCCTTCGATTGCGACCGAACGGCCCGTCTTGAGGCGGTGCGTAAGGGTGTGCGGACCCCTGATGACGGGTATCGACCCTACCACCAGCGAAATAGGAGGGACGTCATGGGTATGGCCACAACGGTTCAAGACTATCTGAGGGACGCGAAGATCGCTTTCGAGGTTGTCGACCATCCGAAACGCCTGACAAGCGTTCGGATCGCCGACAGCGCACACATCGCCGAAAACCAATTGGCCAAGGGCGTCCTCCTCAGGGACGAGGAGGGAGGCTTTATTCTCGCCGTCGTCGGTTCCGACCGGCGGGTCGATATCGGCGAGGTCAGCCACGCGCTTCACAAGACCGTGGAATTGGCCGACGAACAGGAGATCTTCAACCTGTTCAGCGACTGCGATCCGGGCGCCATTCCGCCATTGGGCGAAGCCTATGGGTTGCCTATGGTCATCGACGAGGCGTTGGCCCGTCAGGACGACGTCTACTTCGAGGCCGGCGACCACATGAAACTGGTCCACATGAAAGGCGACGACTTCGGTATCCTCATGCGTGACGCGACACCAGCCGGGTTCGGCAACCCGGTTTGAGTCCCGCATCGGTTCCGGAGCCACAAAAAAGGGCCGCGCGATGCGCGGCCCCAGACCGCTGACAAACCCCATCATTTTTTGGTGGGGTTTGTTGTTTAGGGCTTTTGAGCGATGTGTTGGGCGATTTGCCGGAATATCGGGAAG
>Ga0056130_1000136_pt1 | contig 18540 bp, 19 predicted proteins | sample WorMetLIZISLAND2_2_FD_71114 | JGI IMG/M metagenome (GOLD analysis project Ga0056130, IMG submission 71114) | Marine gutless worms symbiont microbial communities from Max Planck institute for Marine Microbiology, Germany - Olavius loisae LIZARD... ...
TCGATTTCGACAGCCTGCGAACACTTGAATTCACGAAAGTCATCGTGCTGTCGAATCAGAGCGCGCTGATGCGACTCAAGATTCTGCTGGAAAACCGCTTTTCAGACGAGAAGTTAAGCGTAACCTTTTCGGATCCGCGATTTCTGGAGCTAATGGCCGGCAAAATCGACAAGGGTAGGGGACTGGTGGAGGTATGTGAAATTCTGAACATTGATAGGGAATCGACGGTTGCCATCGGGGATGGCTGGAACGATCTTGCCATGCTTGAAGCAACTGGAGATGCTTGGATAATGGGAGGAGCGTCTCAGGAGTTAATGGCGAGATTTCCCGAAAACCGCATCGCCTTGAGCGCGGACCGGGACGGCGCGGCAAGGGTTATGGAGACCATGCTCCAAACAATCACCGATGATGAACAGCTTCCTCGATAGGCTAAGGATAGTACTCTGCCGCCCCGAGGGGGCCATCAACGTTGGCGCCGTGTGCCGCTCCATGAAAACAATGGGAATTGCGGAGCTGGCACTTATCAGCCCCGCTGAGCTCGATAAAAACGAAGTCTACAAGATGGCCATCCACGCCAGGGATATCTACGATAGCTCGCTTGTGTATGCGGAGCTTGAAGGGGCTCTAAGAGATACTGTGCTTGCAGCCGGCATTACGCGGAGGCGCGGCGTTAGACGAAAATGGTCCAGCATGCCGCCCGAGGTGCTGGCAAGGAAGATTGCATCAAGCGGCGACGGGAAGTGTGCAATTGTATTCGGAAATGAAAAATCCGGCCTAAGCGACAGGGAGCTCAGCCACTGTAACATTGCCTGCCATATACCCAGCTCGCCAGATTTTCCATCGTTGAATCTATCGCATGCGGTTCAAGTAGTTGCCGCCTATCTCTACCGTGAATCAATAGGCGATTATGATGGCGCTTTCACTCCCATCCCGCGGGACCAAATTGATACGCTCGTTGCCACAATTCATGATGCGCTAGATGCCCTAAACTATTTTAAGACTGCAGATAGGCAGCACACGCGAATCTTTTTCAGAGACATATTGACCCGCTCGCAGCTTAGTAGAAAAGAGGCCAAACACCTGGAGAAGATTTTTCGCAAACTCCAATACCTCCAAACGGCCTAACAGGCTCAAAGCGAAACCCACCATCAGATGCATCTTCGAGTAAAGTCGATCAGGAAGGAATGCCACCCCCATGCCTCGGCGCCTCGGGCAGTGTCACTTTTTCCCCATAACTGAGTTTCTGCACCACTGTTTGTTCGTTTTCCCGCTTGAGAACTACATGTTCCAGTTCTTTTCCCGCGAGGCGATATTCGTCTAGCGCGAAGGCTATGACAGTGTCCGAATTTATTCTCCCTTTAACCGCTACTACGGTTTTTGGCGGCGCCTTAAATCTCCTTCGCGCCTTTTTGAACTCCAAGCCTCCCTCTCTCAAGCTTTTTCTACGCTGGGCAATCAACGCGACTAGGTAGGAAATCCTTTGTAAATCCGGATTGAGCTTAGAACGCAGAAAGTTTATCTGCCTATTCAAATCGTCCACCTCTTCCTGAAGCGCCTTGAGTTCAGCTCCCTGAGCTTGGAAGGCTTTTAGCTGCCTTGGCGGGCAACCCGCGTATATGCGTGTTAGGCCCGCGCGCGAGCCGCCGATGCGGCGACAATTGATGGAGCCTCCCACTATCGCAAGGCCTCCAATGATTTCCCCTCGCCCTTGATTGAGGTAAACGTTGCCGCCCACCTCAATTTTTGAATGAAGAATAGCTTCTGTAACCAGCAGATTTCCCTCTACTTCGACAATGGAATTCTCGAGAAATCCGGCGAACAGATTCCCGCCAACTTTGCAGCTTCCCTCGCCATCGCCCACGAGACCGCCGCTGATAACCAAGTTTCTCCCTGCCTCCAGGTAGGCGCGTCCCACGGTTTTCTGAACATGCAAATCGCCGCTTGCGCGAACTGTGAACCCATCAGCTACCTTCCCTGTAATTACCGCGGAGCCGTCAAAATCGATGTTGCCCACGGAGTAGTCCACATTCTCAACTTGAATGGATTTTTCCATCACTATGGAATCTCGGAGCAGCCGAACATTGCCGTCTATGTCCGCCACCAAGCCCTCATTCGTCTCGCTCACGCCATGTCCTGCACTGAATAAGTTGCCCGGCTTAAGCGATTCGGCCTCGATTACTCTGCCGTACACATCAAAACCATCCACCGATGGTATGGCTCCTATTACGCGGGTTAACAAATCTCCCGCCTTGCGATTTTGAATGTGATTGAGCTCTCTAAGATCTATCTGTCCGCCATCGAGCTGCTTCCAGGGCTTGCCCCTATCGGTAATGAAAAGACATTCCATGGTTTCCATGCTGCCCGGCGCTGCCTCTTTCCCTCTGGCGATAACGGTATTCCTCGTATCTCCTTCGAGCAGAGTTTGTATCGAGGCCTTATTCACGCCTCGCACAACTCCAGCCGATTTCAGTGCCTCATCCATCATCCGCGCATCGATACCGGCTCCCCCGTGTTTTGCCCCCTCAACCGCCGCGATCGCCTCCATTCCATCCTCACTCACTCGAATCTCTAACCTTGCGCAGAGTTTTTCCCCCGCTGGCCATTCGATAAGTTTCTCCGGCATTCCGCTGGCCCTGCCTATAATTTCCCGAATTTTTTTTGCAGGCGCCGGAGGGATGCCCAGTAGCTTCATGCGGCCCATAACGTCGTCCACATAAATCTGTCGCTGTCTACCTTCCCTGGGCGGTACAATAAGCACGGCCATTCCATCTTGATATTTCAGCAAGAAACCATGTCGATCCGCAAACTCCGTATCCATGCCTTTATTATCCTATATCTGCCATCAATTCTCATCTCGATAATCCTGAAAATGTTTTTTTCGCTTCGAACGAGATTAATGACTAGTCTGTCAAACTTATATGGATGATAATGCTCTCTGCCAAAGCATTAGGAGTGCCGGTAAACCTCTGGGGCGGGGAGGAGCATGCAACTTTCCATAACGAGCAGCATCGATTCCATAAGCCAGCAGGAATGGAACAGGATCGCGGAACAGGATGAGTATTCGCCCTTTCTCGAATATCAGTTCCTTTGTTCCGTTGAATTGGCGGGTTGCGCGGCACCGAGCGCCGGCTGGCATCCAAACCACTTCGTTCTAAGTGGTCCCGATGGATTAATTGGCGCCGCCCCCGCCTATGTGAAAACGAATAGCAATGGGGAGTTTATCTTCGATCAAGGCATAGCCACCCAGGTAATCGCGGCCGGCCTCGATTATTACCCGAAACTCGTGGCAACTCTGCCGTTTACCCCCTGTCCAGGATACCAGTTCCTAACCAGCGACAAGGCCGATATCGAGGAACAGAATTTATTCATTATAGAGGGAATGAGAGAATTCGCCTATCAGAGCAAATACGGCTCTGCCTCTATTCTCTTTCCAAGTCCATGCTTCGACGAGAAACTCCAAAAAATAGAGCACCTAAATCCGTGGAGTCATCAGTACTTTCTCTGGTTGAACGAAAACTACGAAACCTTCGACGATTATCTGCATTGCTTCAACAAGAATCAGCGCCGCAACATAGTCAGGGAGCGTGCATCCATTCGAAATCTGGGCATTGAAATTCGAATATATACCGGTGAAGAAATCGACAGCGGCCTAATGAAACTGATGTTCAAATTCTACCATAGCACAAACCAAAATTTTGGCCCCTGGGGAGCCTTGTTCTTAAACGAGGAATGGTTCTGCCACATAGCCAGGGTTTGGACGCACCGCATCATCCTTGTAGCCGCCTATCTGCCTAGTTACGAGGTACCTATCGCGATGAGTATGTTGATTCGCAAAAACCGGCATCTCTACGGCCGCTACTGGGGAGATACATTCTACATCCCGAATCTCCATTTTGAGCTCTGCTATTACACACCAATCGAATACGCGATAGCTCAGCGAATAAGTGATTTCGACCCCGGCATGGGCTCCCGTCATAAGGCAAGAAGAGGATTCCGAAGCTACTGCTTCAACAGCTATCACAATTTTACAAACAGGGCAGTGCGTGAATACTTCGGTTATCTTACCAGTCTATGCGACCAGGAGGAATTGAATTTAATCGAGCAACTCAATAACTCTGTTCCCTGGGCCGGGCAGGGCGCCAAAACAACATGAAAGATTACTACGCCATCCTAGGGCTTTGCCCAAACTGCAGCAAGGCGGAAATCCACAAATCATACCGCGCCAAGGCCAAGGAGTTGCATCCCGATCTTTCCGGCGACGATCAAACCGCGAAATTTCTCGCGCTCAAGGAAGCCTATGAGATACTCTCCGGAGAACTAACCCGCGACGCCTACAATCGAAGTCGCCGAAGCGTCCGGAAAAGCAGCTCGAAGAGTTCCTGGGATTATAGAAGCTTTCTAAACGCCCGGAAGGATAATCCCGAAAACCTAGCCCGGCTAATCTGCTTTGATTTACTGCATGATAACGGCTCTCAGGCCATCAGACTATTTGAAGAGGCCCAAAGCAGTGGATGTTTTTCCCTCTTGCAGAATCTCGAAAGAGAGGATTTTATGGACTATGCCTTCCTGTTAGCCGAGGCATACCTGGAACAAAATTCATTTGTAAAAGCCTACAGATTGCTAAGGGGGATAGCAAGGCTGGAAGAGGAGCGCCCTTATTTCAGACACTTCTACGTGGAAGTGTTGGAACGAATGTCATCAATCGTGCAGCACCAGCTCCCGGAAGACCAGGATAATCGCCTAAGGATTACCTTTCTAAGCGACATGATACGCCTTTCCTACCCTCCCAGGGAATCAGCCCGCCTACGCAAGCTACTATCAGAACTGCTAGCTTCCATTGGCCGCTATCAGGAGGCCGCCGAGAATCTCTTCGAAGCCTATGAACTCGCTCCGAGAATGCCGGGGATAAGGGAAAGAATTGCAAGTTTGAAAGAATCAGGTTACCGCTGCGAGTAGGTTTACCGGAGTAAGCTGGAAACTATCTGAGCTTCCAAGCGGAACTTGGTTTTAGTCTGCCGAGTTACATAACCCCTTCATCAAAGCGCGCGTAACTCTCAACTATCTCATCTTCGGCAAACCAAACAGCAATTTCGGTTACCGCGCTGACTGAGTCTTCGGAGGCATGAATCAAATTCGGAATAACACCCAAGCGCTCCCTGCTCCGCTCATAACTCATATGGCAGTAATCTCCGCGAATTGTCCCAGGCATCGCCTCTCTGGGTTCCGTGGCTCCAACAAGCTTTCGCACAACAGAGATGGCATGCGCTCCTTCCAAAACCAGGGCAACTACAGGCCCCGAGCTTAGAAGATTGACAAGTCCTTCAAAGAAGGGTTTACCCCGATGGCTCTCACAGTGCTTCCTTGCCCTGGGTGGATCGGGCCATATCAGCTTAATGCCGGTAAGAGTTAGTCCGGCATTTTCGAACCTGCTAAGAATAGCGCCAACGAGCGCTCGTTTTACGCCATCAGGCTTAACCAGAACTAGGCTGCGTTCCCAAGTTTTTCCCATAATCGTAGAGTTTAAGTGATGAAACTGATTTTGCCCATCCTACATGAATCTATTTCGCATATCGGCAACACGGTGTTATGGCAAATACATCGCGCCAAAGAAGCACCTATTCCTCACAAAGCCTGCAGTTGTACGCCCTATACGACTGAAGTTGATAGTTAGAACAGGGGATTGAATGAATACGAGAATGGCTTTCAGTCTTTGGTATGATACACGGGCCCTCTGTTCAGTTTTTCCCTACTCGAGACTCATCAGCAGAAACATCATATACGATACGCCCTCGGGAGACTGTGATTATCTGTCCCTCGAGCTTTGGGGGCAGAAATTCAAGATTGATAAATTGCGGCAGGCATGCCTCTGAATCAGGAGATTAACTCATGAATACTCGAGTTACACCAGGCTGGGACACGGGCTTGCCGCTTGGGCTGGAAAAATTCTCAATACCGTTTTCTTACTCACTTATTTGGTATTCTATTCCCCAATTGAGGCCAAACTTATCCGTTAAATTCCCAAAGACGGATCCCCAAAACATCTTGCCCGCCGGCATGTCGATTTTTCCGCCTTTAGACAGTTTTTCAACTATTTCATATACTGCCTTTTCAGAGTCAACATTCAAGTGAATAGTAGAGTTGGTTCCCATTACTAAGTCATGGTTTTCCATGACATCCGAAAAATAAATGCAATGCCCGTCTTCAAAGGTAAGAGAAGAATGCATCACCTTGTCTAGCCATTTCTCACTGATTGGTATTCCCTCATCCTCGGGGAGTTCTCGAAATCTCATGATTTGGATATCTCCTCCAAGCACCTCTTGATAAAACAGAATCGCCTCTTCACAGTTTCCCTTGAATGATATATAGGGAGTAATTTTCATTATCGCCTCCGGTAAATAGAGATATACTACCGCCTGTCGTGCGATTCGTCTATACCCAAGCCTGCTTTTCTGAAAAACCGAGACTTGGTGTGTGGATTCAGATAGATTCCAGCTATGCTTCCCTTAGGTAGCAGGAGAAATGGTTCGCTTGAACTCCGCCGGTGGCTCTGCTCTCCATGGCTGGGGGTTAGCTCCCGTAGATTCTGTGGGTAAGACCATCCCGAATCCGATTGGCAAAGAACAGGTTTCACAGATTTATTGCTCTCATTGCGGTAAAATATACCGATTAGAGAATCAGAAACGATTTAAATGTGCTTCATGCCGAAAACAATTTTCTATTAGAACTAATTCTATATTAGCAGGCAACAATGGATATTGGCGCGTGCTTATTCACTACGCCTCGTAAAGGATTTTCGACTATTCAATTAGCTGAAATTCATATCGGTGATGAAGAGAGACACAAAAGCAAAAAATTGAACGTCGGACGAGGTGGCGCTGTAAGTCAACAGTAATTGGTATCAAAGAAAGAGGTGGGAAGGTAAAGGCTAAGAAGATTAAAAGTTCCGAATCTAACACTCTGCGAAAAGAAATAAAAAAGTTGCTATTAGGAATGCGGTGCTTTGTACTGATGAGCATGGGACATATCAGTCAGACCTATACAGATGAAACTGTTGAACTTTCAGTGGGTGAATATGTAAAAGGAATGGCTTCAACTAATGGGATAGAGTTATTTTGGGCTTTATTAAAAAGAGATTTTTGTGGAGTATATCATCGAATGAGTGAAGTTCATCTTGATAGATATGTCAATGAATTTTGTTTTCGGCAAAATAAAAAAGATGAATCCGACGAACGGACTTTTTCAGGTTTCTTTATAGTGGGAATGGACGTCAATTAAAATATGCCTCGTAAAGCCGCGGTTATAAAACCAATAGACGCTTCATTTGATGAAGTTATGAAAACAATGTTGGGGGGAAAAGAGGAATCAATTCCTAAAACTACTAATACTTCTTTGTTTCATTGGATTGGCAAAATACATTGCATGGATTGCGTTGAACTAATGAATACTTTGCCGAAAGAGAGCATAAGTGTTATTGTCACTTCACCACCCTACAACATAAAAAACAGTACGGGCAATGGTTTAAAAAATGGTTCGGGTGGTAAGTGGCCAAAAGCTGGTTTGTTGAAGGGATATGAAAATCATGGTGATAATATGCCCTATCCCGAATATATTGCATGGCAGAGAAAATGTCTTACTTCCATGATGAGGATATTAAGATCAGACGGAGCAATATTTTACAATCATAAATGGCGAGTTCAAAATGGCCTGTTACAAGACAGGTCTGATATTGTAAAGGATTTCCCAGTTCGTCAAATAATAATCTGGGAAAGAAAAGGAGGTATTAACTTCAATCCCGGTTATTTTTTACCTACTTATGAAGTGATATACTTAATAGCGAAACCAAAATTTAAACTTGCTTCAAAAGCTAATGCTCAGGGAGATGTATGGAAAATACCGCAAGCTCGTGATAATAGACATCACCCTGCACCATTCCCAATAGAATTAGCCCGAAGATGTATAGCATCAACCGTGGAAGGAGTTGTGTTAGACCCCTTCATCGGATCGGGTACAACAGCTATAGCGGCGGAAATGCTAAATCGTGAATGGATTGGTATTGATATTTCAAAGAAATATTGCGAGATGGCTGAAAGTCGGTTAAAGAAATATGGAAAAGCAAGGCTTGCATAAAGTCAAGAAAATTGGCTAAGGCCAGGCAGCCACGCTCTGGAGCTGCTGTTTTTAAGAGAATAGCGGAAATTCTTGAAACCGGAACTTGGGAATTTCCAAAAGATGGGAAATATAATGGTTCTGGCGGTCCGGGTAGATTATTAGGTATCAAAGAGAATAATGCGGATTCCCCCGATTTAGCGGATTGGGAAATCAAGTTTCATGGCGGTAATGCACTTCTCACTCTTTTTCATAAAGACCCAGAACCAAGAGGTATTATACGATCAATGGTACATGAATTTGGTTGGGATGATGAACAAGGAAGAAGAAGTTTCCGGCATACCATTAAGGGTGAAACTGACAGGGGTTTTTATGTAGTAAACGAAGAAGATAGAATAGTAATCCTACATAAATACAAGGAGACAGCCGTACCCCATTGGACACATAATTCACTACTCAATGCCTTATCTTCAAAGTGTCGCCGATTAATAGTTGTTAGTGGCAAAGTTTTACGAAATCCAAGGAGTGTAACGTACGAGAAGGCAATGGCATATTGGGAACCGGACATTAAAGGTTTTTCAGGTGCAGTTGCAAGTGGTTTGTTCTATGTAGATTTTGATGCTCGTACTAAAAAAGGGACTGGTTTTGGAATCAGGAATCACGGAACTAAATTCAGAATCAAAGTAGAGGATTTATCCAGGGTTTACGCAAACAAGAAGAAGATTTCAATCGGCATGGGTTGATCAAGTATACAATTCCTTTTTTTGTCTCTCCTGCTGTGGGTTTTCACAGGTACTGGGACAGTAGAACAATCCGAATTTACATGCATCAGCTTAACGTTTCCTTGATAACAAGTTGGGACATGCGAGCCGAGCTTAGATGCGATACCATGGTTGATACTAGACACCCAGAAAGAAAACTAGTTAACCTATTTCCGGGAGGTTAACAATGCCAACTGAGAACAGAGAGCTGGAACTTCGCGAGAGAATTATGCGTATAGAAGAATTGCTGAGTGATGGCTTTGGGAAGATGGAAAAGCGTTTCGACGAACTCCTCGGAGATGCGAATAGGCGTCCGGATGGATTTCAATCGGGTCATCCAGGATTTTCGGGTCAACAAGGACCTCCGGGTCAAAATGGTCCAAATGGTGCGCCTGGATTTTCTGTATCTCAAAGTGATTCGAGGCGATAGATAGGCATGTACTTCGCGGGGATATGAAGAACCACTTCAACCAGTATGGGGGGAACAGTGGGATCAAGGGTATAGAGGGTACACCGGGAGTTTCAGAAGCGATTTTATTACAGAGATAGAGTCTACGGATTTCTTCAATCAGTCTGCCTCCGGTGATTGCCGGCGTCGTGCCTGTCTAGGTGTTTTTGATTCGACACACTGGTTCAGTCTCCCGCGTGGAGTAAGCACCGGAGTTAAATCGCGGGATAATGGCCTAAAGGAAGTCGACGACTCCCACTTTAATCCGGTATGAATCCCCTGAGGCGATGTGGGCGTGGTGGAGAAGCCTGCTCAAGTTTGCCGTGGCGACCGTATCGTCAGTCATGATTTTCCCGCATTTCCCGAAAAACTTGCTGAGGGAAGGGAGAAGATGGGTCTTCCCCAAGCCGCTGGGGCCCATGAGTACAGCATTCTTCTTGCGCTCGATGAAGGCCGGGGAAGAGAGTTCCCTAAGAGTCTTTCGGATCAATCCACCTTGGAGCCAGTCGAGCAGATAGCTTAAGAAACCCTCTCGTCATAGGTCCGGATGAGTCGTTACACCTTTCCCTGGGGACGGTGAACCCGACAGCGACGGGGATGAAATCCTAATGGTTGGCCAGTCTCATCTGGTGCTTGTTGGCCTTCCATCGGCCTTTCGAGTCGCGGTTGAAGGCGGTTTTCATGTTCTCGTAGAGAATCTCCCGGGGCACCGCAACCGAAGTAACGGGGGGCCCGGACATGGCAGGCCGAGGTTGTCTTTTGGTCCATGCCGGTGGCTCTTTCATCTTCACGTTTTGTCCCGGGAATCGCCTAGTTCCACGACTCTAACAAGCATCCGTACGCATACGCGTTTTTTTCGGAACTTGAGGTTGCCATGAGCCCGAGGCTAAGGCTTCGGCCTGCCTGATAATCCTCGCAAGGCCTCCCAGATTGACTGGTCAACTCGATGCCGGTGCCTGCTAAGAACTGAGTCCAAAAGCATTTCTTCGCGTTATCGGGCAGGAACCAAGCCGCGCTCCTTAATCTTCTTCATGACTTTGGAATTTAAATGCCGAAATCGATTCTGTTAATTCTATGCCGAAGCCTTTGGCTCAGTCTGGCTCGCGATAGAGGGGGCTATATGATACCGCTTTCGAGAAAACTGAAATAGGCTCCCTCAGTGAAAATAATGTGATCGAGCAAGGGGATTCCAAGTAAGTCTCCGGATTGCCGAAGTCGCTTGGTCAATTTCTTGTCCTCCGAACTTGGTTCCTTGTTGCCGGAGGGGTGGTTATGCGCGCAGACAATCGCCGCCGCCCTATCGCGCAGGGGGTCGATAAAGACTTCCCTGGGATGAACCACGGTACGGTTCAAAATACCCTGACTAATCACCCTGATTCGAATCACCTCGTGCGCACCATTCAAGCTGAGCACAAGAAAATGCTCCTGAGGTCTATCGGCCCAATGAGTAAGAAGGGGTATCACATCACTTGGTTGGTCAATCCTCCTTCGAGCCGGTCGCAGCCTCCGCCTGGCAAATTCCAAGGAGGCGGAAATCATAGCCGCTCGAGCGGGTCCTATTCCCTTAACTTCGATAAGTTCGGTGAAATCGACATCGTCTCCCGAGCTTTCAACCACACTGAGAAGATCCACGGCCAGCCGGTTCACGCTTTTCTTACTGGAGCCCGAACCCAGCATTAGGGCGAGAAGCTCTACATCGGAGAGAGCATTGACACCCCGCGCCGCGAGCCTCTCCCTGGGCCGCTCGCTCACGGGCATATCGGCGATGCTCTTATAGACAAAGGTTTTCATACAGTCTATAACAGGCCGATTTCTCAAGATGCTTAGCACGCGGGCAGTTTTCTTGGCCGAATTTTGGCATCCAAGGATATTGGGCCAGGTGTGTAGATTTCAAGAGCCGATTGCATAAGCGATTTTCGCTGCTTGCATGCCCATTCCGGTTTTCCCCGCGGTGGCTTCAATCTAGGTAATCCCCGGGGTAGTTTTACACGGAGAATATGGCGCAATCTGGAACAATGGATTTTGATAAGTCGGTAGGAATTATGGGAATATTTGAATCCTGAGCTTGCATATGCAGGGTTATTTCAAGAAGCTGATTAGGGCAGAGAAAAAGGAAAAATTGCTTCCCGAATCGGAAAACTGCTACAAGGGGATATGTTCGATAAGCTTCAAGCATATGAAATAAAACTATCTAAAAGATCGGTATTCTCTTCATCCGCATCAAGTTGGGTTGGGACTGTTGAATCACGTTCAAGGTTATTACACCGAGAGGAAGACCGGCAAAATCCCGCACCCGATAACACATGGCTCTCAAATTATTTGTTTTTGATGTAATCTATTCCTAAAACTTCTTTTTGAATCGGAGCGTCTGAAATGGAAGAATTTAGAATCAGAGATTTGCAACATTATCTCTCACTCCTGAAAAAAGTCAATTCCTCCCCGAGCAGACCGAGTTGGGAGTACATTCTTCCTTATTATGACGAAAACATCTTTTTCAAAGACTCTGTACAAGAGATTAGAGGAATTGTGGCTTTCTCCGAAATGACCAGACGCCTCGCAAAAAGATCAAAAAATCTGGAAATGCTTATCCATGGCGGCTGCCAGGAGGATAATCTGATGTTTATCGAGTGGGAGATGGTTATTTCCTATAAGAGATACCCCAAAACATCGATTTTCGGTGTGAGCAGTATCACATTGAAAGAGGGAAAAATCATTATTCAGCGCGACTATTATGATCTCTGGGGCGATATCTTTAACAGTATAAAATTTCTCGCCCGCGGCTACCGCAGATTCATGAGAAAGAGATTCGGCTGATGGCTTTGCTCCACTACCTGACTCAGTATCGTTTCCGCCATATGGGCGAGCTGATTCGCAATGAAAACAGAAAACAGAAGTTCTGTGACAAGAACCTGAAAGGGAAAACGCTCGTGCTTACGGGAGCCACATCGGGAATCGGCCTCGAGACAGCCCGTCTCTTTGCGGAAAGGGGGGCGAGGCTTATCTGTATAAACCGCGATCGGGGCAAATCGAAAATCCTCGAGAGAGAACTCAGGGAGAGGTTCGGCTGTGAAATCCAAACCCTGATTGCCGATTTCAGCTCTCTCGAGCAGTTGAAAAAATGTGCCGATGAGTTACTGAAGATAGAAAAGCCGATAGATATTTTAATCCACAATGCCGGAGTCTTTAACACAAAAAGGCTTTTTTCCGAGGACAAAATTGAAATGGTATTTCAGGTCAATCATATCGGTGCCTTTCTTCTCAACTTCAGGCTCAAGGAAAAACTGAAAGAGGATAACCGGGCGAGGATTATCTATGTCAATTCAGAAGGGCATCGCTTTGCCCTGGCCGGCGTGCATCTGGACGATCTTGCCTGGGAAAGGCATCTGTATTCGGGCCTGAAGAGCTACGGAGCCGCCAAAACGGCACAGCTTCTGACAATGCTCAAATACGATGAGTTCTTCGCCGATTGTTCAGTGACCATAAACGCCATGCATCCCGGGAATGTCAGATCCAATATAGGAAATAACAACGGCAGATTATATCGAATGCTGAAAGAGAAGCTGATTCTGCCCTCGGCTAAAGATCCGGTTCTCTCGGCGAGGGCTCTCCTCTATCTGGCCGCTACTGATGAAATCGAGGGAGTATCGGGAAAATTCTTCAATCTGACGACGGAAGAGAAGCCGGCACCCCACGCCATTGATTACGGCCGTGTCGATGAAGTTTGGAATAAGAGTTTGGAGATATGCGGTTGGCTATGAGGTCTGATCACAGGAAGAAAATCCTTGTCGTCGGCGCGGGTATGTCCGGACTTACGGCAGGAAACTATCTTCTGCGAAGCGGTTTCAAAGTACATATCCTTGAAAAATCATCTGCCGGCGGCGGACTTGTTTCCTCATTTCTGAAAGATGGTTTTCTCTTTGACACCGGACCAAAGGCTATAGGCAATGCCGGTATTCTGATGCCCATGTTAGAGGATCTCAATATCGATCTTCCCCTGGTCAAAGTTGAAGTTTCCACCGGCATAAGGGATTATATCGTCCATTACAATTCCCATGCTGATATCGATTATTTTGTTGATTCGTTGCGGATGCTCTTTCCGGAAAATAGCGATGATATTGTGAAAATCGATCGCTATATCCATTCCTATACGGGAATGACGAAGACATTGAACAAAATCGCCAATCCTTTTTTCAAGAATATTCTGAAAGACCGCGGGTATTTGTTCAAAGAGCTTATCCCCTGGCTGCCCTCTTTTTTCTCCGTTGTATTGAGAACCTCTTTGTTCCACCAGTCAATGGAAAAGCTTCTGGGATCGGTGACGACCAATCAATCATTGATCGACATGGTTTCCCAGCACTTCCTCAAGGGCACGCCGGCCGACTTCGCCCTGGGGTATTTCGAAAATTTTCAGGACTATATGTATCCCCTCGGGGGGACTGCAGAGCTTCCCGCATCGTTGGCAGGGAAAATCACAAGGGAAGGTGGAATTATTCAGAATAATACGGAAATAGTCGGGGTGAACCCAGTTGCAAGAAAGCTGACCGATCAGAACGGAGAGGAATACACTTATGATATGTTGTTATGGGCCGCCGATCTGAAAAGTCTATATAAGAAATTGGACTATTTATCCTGTCCGCCGGAGCTTCAGCGTTCCATTGAACAAGAAAGTGAAAACTATTGTTCCGTTAAGTCCGGGGAATCGGTCTTTTCTCTGTTCCTAGCCGTTGACATAACTCCGGAGATATTTCGCAAGATTTCAAGGGGGCATCACATTTATACCCCGCGGTTGAAAGGCCTGGGGGAGCTGCACAGAAAGCAGCTCGAACGTATCAAGGTGGAATGGAACGGGATAAGGAAGGAGGAATTGTTTACCTGGCTTGAGAGCTTCTGCAAGTATAATTCATACGAAATATCAATCCCCGTTCTGAAAGATGAGTCACTGGCTCCCGCGAGTCAAAGCGGACTGATTATTAGTCTCCTCTTTGACGGCGAGTTGTTTGAGTTGGTGGAAAAGGCCGGTTGGTATGAGGAATTCAGAGAAAGAACAACTAAATACATGCTCGATGCGCTGGAACAATCGATTTATCCGAGACTGAAGGAGAAAACCCTTTTTATGCAATCGGCTACCCCCTTAACATTGTTGAAAATGTTCAATACGGCTAATGGAGCAATAACAGGATGGAGCCTTGAAGAGGAGGTTCCCGTACCGAACAGTCTGACGGGGATTCTGGGTACCGTAAAAACGGCCATTCCCCGCGTCTTCAAAGCCGGCCAGTGGAGCTACAGCCCCTCAGGGGTTCCCATTGCCATACTCACCGGAAGGATTGCCGCCGCTGCTATTCAAAGGAAGGCCCGTGGGGTTATATGAAGAGTTTGATAAGCAGGAAGAGAATGATTCCCCAATTGACCAGCGAGAAAAAGAAAATGCCCGCATACAGCGGTTTTTTTATATCATTTCCCGACATGGTTTTAAAATCGTTTCTTTCAAGGAATGTAGAGATTTCCCTATTTAAATCCGATTCATTCAATAATTCATCACTTTTCAAATCCTGTCTGATTATGAAATGCTGACTATAGGGAAAAACCGCGGCGCTTACAGGTCTATCGCAATCGATGATGCTCTCCTGGTAGGTGTTTTTCCTGATTTCCATACTGTCTATCGGTACTTGTAAAGCCTTTTTCATTATAACCGGATCGAAAATCAAACCAAAAGGCTTTGATGAGGGATTTCTTAGCTCGCCACCGTAATTAACTGAAAAGTTGCCTTCTAACCAGAGGGATTCATCCAGTTCCCGATAATTTCCGCTTCTTATATCAGCTGTTATTGAAAATTCTCTACCGTTTAAGCGGTTTTTAACATCGATTATCAATTCGCCAAAGGGCGTTGTCGTAAATACGGCGGGATCGCCGGTATAGCCGCAAAATCCGTTTTTGGGATCGTGGCTGTTCGTGTTTGTTTCATAATCTGAGATGATCCAGGATAGAAGACCCGTATTTTTTACGCGGGCGATGATGTACACTTCCAGCCGCATGCCGATAAAGGCCGATGTGCGGGCTAAAAAGGCACTGAATATAAGCAGCGGACATTTTGGCTCATTTTTGAAAAGGGAAGCTTCTGCCAATTCATATCCTTCCGGGAGCATGGCTTCAACCGCTGCAATATTCTTGATTTTGTATGTGAGAAATAGACAGTAGGGATCCACGATAAAACCCATATAGGGAATTTTCCTGCTTCCTCTCGTCATGATTTTGTGCTGCGTTTTCTTCGGAAGCAGTTTATTGTAATCTCCAAGAAAACTAATTGTCGTAACGTCCTCCGGCTTCACCAGAGACTCAATCTTCCGAATGAAATCCCTGTTTTCTTCTTTGTTCATGTGGATACCTCCCTCACGATTTCAGTATCAATAGAATGAGCAGTAGTAAGGAGATTAAAGGAGATACTATCATTCCCGTGAAAAAAAGTCTTCTAATGCTTTTCGTCGAGAAGGTTTTTATATCTTTCATCCGCGCCAGTTTCATGTAATTTGAAATCAAATCCTCATTATTCCGGATAAGAGTTCTGCAGCCCGGACTATCGGCGATATAGTGTTGTGTGAAGGGGAAACAGGCAATTCTCGAAGGAAACTTTTCCGCAAAATCGGGGACAAGAGTATTCTTCGTTATGTTGAAATCTTCTATGGGAAGATCCAGTGCTCTTCCAACTTCGGAAGGATCAAATATTACGGCAAACGGATTATTACTGTAATCTGAGATATCTTGGATGTGCCCAATTGATGTGTTTCCCGTAACCCATAGAGGTTGATCGGGGCGACGGATTCGCCCACGGCTCAAGTTGCCTTTCAAAACAAGCTCCCGATCACTCTTATCGTCTCTTATATCGACATAAATATCGCCTTTGGAGCTGGTAGTAAATATGGCCTTCCTGCTGTTCGGATCTACAATGCCTTCCGACGGTAGGGCGATTATGGTATTGCTCAGGATATCGAAAAAAATCCACGATAAAAGGCCCGTTTCTCTGTCGACGGCAATGAGGTATGATTCCAGCCTGACACCCCAAAAGGTGCTACCCCGCGTATTCAGATTGCCAATGCCGAAGTAATAGCCGGGCTTGTCATCTTCGAAAATTCTTGCCTTAACAAGCTCATAGCGTTCCGGTAGCAGTGATTTCGCTTTTTCGATGTCTTTTAGCTTAAAAAAGAGAAATAAACTATAGGGCTCTATGACGAATCCCATATAGGGGGTTTTCCTTGAGTTTTTAACCAGCAACTTCTTGAAAAGAGAGCGAGGTATCAGCTTTCTGAATGCCTGGAAAAAGAAGAGATTGCACACTTCCGCTGGATCAATGAGATCTTCAACTTTCTTTATGAATTTTTCATCGTCTTCTACTTTCAAGCTTTGCGATCTCCCTTATCAAACGCGAAGGCATATAAAAATTCTATTCAATGATGTGTAGACTGTCAAAAATACCCCCGTTATTAATAATACAGGAGAAGTTACTTAATTTCAGGGTTAGATGATACAATCGTTATGATTCCTCCATTTGATTGAGACATGCTGGAACCTCATTGAATGCGGAAACAGGATGGGATATGCATTATCATTTTCCTTGTGATGATAACTGGTTCTGTGAATAAAACTTGCGATTGCAATTAATCTATTAGATATGCTTCCTGCCGTCCTAGAAGGCGGCAGTATAAACAGCCTATACTTGAAAAAAGAATAAACAATGATATTGCCCATGAGCGTATATTTTCGCTTCTGTCAAATCTCGGGGGAAATCTCGATAGGCAAACAATGAATCCCCTAAACCTATTCCGTCTTTCTTTTCTAAAAGGGAAGATCCATTTTGAGCGGAATGAGAAAAAGACTTTTATTAGCGAGTTGGAGAATTGTCTCGGTGGATGTGACGGTAAATGGAAAGAAAATAGTGGGATTTTGAGACTTATTGCTGTAGCATATGGCCCTCTGATTCTGCAGAAGGCTTAACTGTTTTTCGTAACTGATTATTCCATGGCCAGGGAATATGCGGGAAGAGCGCGGGCTCTAAATCCTTCAAACTCAAAGGCGTCTCTCATTCTGGCGCAATTCCTGTAAAACGCGCCGCCAATCGCCGGCGGAGATATTGAAGAAGGATACTTGAAACGTAAAAGACCGGGTCTATTGGTCCCGATAGGTTTTGTAGGCTGCAGAACCTGTCTGAAACTGACGATTGAGGGAGACCGAAGTCTGATAGCATCTGTGAATTCCTCAAGCCGATTGCATAAGCGATTTTCGCTGCTTGCATGCCCGTTCCGGTTTTTCCCGCGGTGGCTTCAATCTAGGTAGGGCTCGGGGGTAATTTTGCACTGAAAGTGCATATGAGAAAGGCGAGAGGCTTTGCTCACAAGAATCAGCATGGTCTTTGGAATCGTGGTTTTTTGTTCTTTCTTCGGAATGCTCGTTTTTTTCGCTCAGGTTTGCATAGAGGGCCGCCCTATAAACCCATCATAACTTCGTATGGCTTGATATTGCTTACCGTATTTCTGCCAATCAGCCCCCGAATCATTGATAGAACAAGATGACCTTGTTGGTTAGAACAGGGGCTTCTTATCCTGGTCTATGGGACAGTTAATAAAAATGCCCCAATGATGAGCTACTTGATCGACATCCCATTTGCCGATATCCTGGTTGAAGGATTCTGCACCAAAAAACATACCACTCATATTCGTAACATTGCTCAAATCAGGGCTATCTGGAGCTGAAAAGCCTGAGAGACTAGTACAATGAGTAAACTGATATCCCTCATTGTGAAGCTTCACGGGCCCTCACTGGCTCACATCCAAGAGCTTTGCACAGTCGCCAACACTCGATGGATATAAATTAGGGTTATAGCCAAACCCGAATCCCTCACAGATTCCGCTTATCGTAACTTCATACTTCCTTCAAGTGCATAGCTGTGAATAACCTCTGCTTGATCGTGTGCTGTAATCCTATCTTTATTCCCGTCACCCCATGAAACCACAAAGTCATAGGTGCCGCTCGAGCTCAGGGGGAGTCTTATCTGATTTCCTGCCGTCTCTACATTGCCGTAAGCATCTGTATCCCAGCGAGTAACAAAGGATGTGCTTTGCGCTGTCACCTCAAATGCGGCCCCCGCGAGAACAAACGCTATGAGTAATCTTCCAAGCACATAGAATGCTTTCTTACTTGTCATCGTTTTCTCCTTTTTTCTACATTGTATACGGG
>Ga0056130_1000138_pt1 | contig 18389 bp, 14 predicted proteins | sample WorMetLIZISLAND2_2_FD_71114 | JGI IMG/M metagenome (GOLD analysis project Ga0056130, IMG submission 71114) | Marine gutless worms symbiont microbial communities from Max Planck institute for Marine Microbiology, Germany - Olavius loisae LIZARD... ...
CGCCTGCATAAGTGCTCATATCATTCCTTCTCGCCAGGCCCGTCCTTTCGCCGCTCGTAGCACAGAACACGTGTTATTGCCTGCCAGCTGCTCGGTCCGGTTTCGCCTCTTGCTCACTTTGGCTTTGCCAAAGTGTCTGTTAACCTGGCTCTGATGGCTCCTGAGATGAGATTGGCGCATATAATCGCTTTAGCTACCAGTTTCTAAAAAGGCCGAGGCACGCCAGTGCGGCGGCCTGAGCTGCTGAAATGATTTCCCCCTCTCCTTCTCTTCGCTCGTTAAGAATCATATTTCTTACCAGCGCCCATTGATGCCTCTTGAGACTTAGAGCCTTACCCCGATTAGATAATCATACTCACTGCATCTAGATTCCATCTCAAGCCGCGGGTGGCGGTCCCTCCCTAAACGGAAACCGACCCCGCGACTGGCTACATACCCTTTAGGTTCACATCCAAGGAGCTGGATGAGGAGACTGGGCTCTACTACCACGGGGCCAGGTACTACGAGCCCAAGTTCTCCCGGTGGATGAGTGCGGACCCGGCTGGCTTTGCTCTTGTTAACCCGAATCGAGACGATTACTCCATTATCGAGGCTACTAACTGGTATGCCTATGTGAGCAACAACCCCGTGAATTATGTGGACCCAACGGGGATGAAACATGTAAAGGACTCGACTATAAATAGGAATAAACCTCATTGGGGCGATCCGCCGGCAAGTAGTAAAGGCGGGGATGTTAAACCCGAAGTGATGAAAGATATCAAATGGGATGGCCTCCCCAAAAATGGGTATATAAATGCCGGAGCTGCTACTTCAGTAGCTCGGGGGGAGCGCTTAATAAATTCAGGTAAATATGAAATGCGAGCTGATGGAACCACTTTTTGCAATATTTTTGTATTTGATTTTCTAGAAGATTCTGGGATAATACCCGTTGGTTTATTCAAAGGAGGCAAGCGCGATTATACTTTGGCGAATGATTTTGTTGGCAGCCTACAATACGCAATTCGCTGTCAGGAAATGCCAATTCTAGGGAATGATATGAATTTAGATGTAGTTGTAAAGGATGTGAATGGAAGTTGGGCTCAAGTATGGGCGAATCGAGGTGAAATAGTGGTTGCCGCTTGGTATAACTCCAATGGCACCCATGGCCATGTGGCCATAGTAAGTCCTTATCTCAAAGAGCCGTACGACTCTGCAATCGGACCAAGTATCGCGAATGTGGGGAGAGATAATGATTTCATGCATACGACTGGTGGCTTCGGTAAAACACTTATGCCCCAAGTTAGGTACTTTCACATCTGGAACAAGTAACATGAGTGACCTTCCTGCTTACAGCAGAATTGCACAGAAGAGATGAGATAATTGGTAGGTTATTATGATGAGGATGTTCTTTTTTGTTTTCACTATTGTTCTTCTTTTGGGCTGCCAAGGGAAGAAATCAAGTGAACAAGCGGTGATGAGCGCTGAAGAGCGGCCCATGGAGACAGCGCCATCGGATGAGATGAATTAGCTTCCATCTGAGGAGCAACCCATTGAGGTAGCGCCATCTGATGAGATAGATGAGCTTCTAAGTGTGGAGGACTATATAGCAAGGCACTATCCGCCTCCGAGGTATGCCATTCTCAAGGTTATCCCATCGAACCTTTTGCCTGATATCGAAGAAGAATCCCTGGTATTCTTAGAAGACACAATTCAATCGGCAGGGTACTCAGGACCTGAGCCGGTTATTGGGGAGCTTCTTTGCGTCTATGTTGGTGATGGCAGGACTCAGGAGCATGTGTTCCCCAAGGGGGGGGATTGGTTATGGAGAGAGAGCACTGAAACTCATTCTAAGCTATGAGCCCGTTTACGGCCCTTGGCTAGATTATTGCTGCTTGCCCGATTTAGATGGGGATGGGGTGCAAGAGGCGGTTATCTTTTATCTTTCGGGTTTTGATTTTCGGATGGAGATCTGGAAGTTTCAAGATGGAGAATTTCAGAGTATTGAACTTGAAGATCTAACAGCTCGCTACTAAGCAGCAAATAAGTCGAAGAGTGCTACCTCTCCTGGAGGCTGATATTTTCTCCAAAGCCGCTTAGGAGGAGTGCTGAAGTTGCCATCAACCTAGAATCCTATCCCTCAGGGATTCTGGGCTCATGTGATGCATTTTCATAAAGCGCCGACATCGCTACTTGCAACCTGTGGAACTTATCTCCTTCCCTAGATTCGGCAGATGAGGCGCTAATCCAGGTGCACAAACTGACTTTACCTGCGCCTATCCCTTGACAGCTGGGCTTAACGGCCCAGGGTCCATGAGCTCCGAGGCGAAGCTCCTAAACAAAACACAAGTTATTGCCTGCCAACTGCTCACATGGCGTTGGTGGCTCCTGAAATGGCTACACGCTAGTGTGGTGGCCCACGGCGTTGAAATGGCTCTTCCCTCGCTTGCTTCCCCCTTTTATCAACACCCGTTGATACTTTGAGACTTAGACGCTTTAACCCGATTAGAGAATCATACATACTCACTGCATCTTCCCTTGATTCTGCCAATCAGCCACCGAATCATTGATAGAGAGATGGCCTTGTTGATTATTAGAACATAGGCTTGTTATCCTGATCTATGGGAGAGTTGGCAAAAATGTACTGATAATCAATTACCCGGTCAGCATTCCATCCGCTGATATCCTGGTTGAAGGATTCTGCATTATAAAACATGAAGTTCATATCAGTAACTTTGCTCACATCCCAGGAACCGATATCCTGGTTGAAGGAACTTGCAAACGCAAACATACTATTCATATCAGTAACGTTGCTCACATCCCAGGAACCGATATCCTGGTTGAAAGAACTTACAAATGCAAACATCTCATGCATATCAGTAATGTTGCTCACATTCCATCCGCTGATATCCTGGTTGAAGGATGTTGCATTCTTAAACACTCTACTCATATCAGTAACATTGCTCACATTCCATCCGCTGATATCCTGGTTGAAGGACCCTGCGTTACAAAACATGCCACTCATATCAGTAACTTTGCTCACATCCCAGGATTCGATATCCTGGTTGAACAATACCGCGAATTCAAACATGCTACTCATATCAACGACGTTGCTCACATTCCAAGAGCCAATATCCTGGTTGAAGGATTCTGCGTTATAAAACATGAAGTTCATATCAGTAACTTTGCTCACATCCCAGGAGCTGATATCCCGGTTGAAGGAACTTGCTCTCCAGAACATACTATTCATGTTAGTAACGTTGCCTACATTCCAGGAGCCGATATTCTGGTTGAAGGACCCTGCTTTATAAAACATGCTACTCATATCAACGACGTTGCTCACATTCCAGGAGCCAATATCCTGGTTGAAGGATTCTGCTTCATAAAACATGCTACTCATATCAACGACGTTGCTCACATTCCAAGAGCCAATATCCTGGTTGAACGCTGTTGCATTATTAGACATATCACTCATATTAGTAACTCTGCCCACATCCCAGGAACTGATATCCTGATTGAAGGATGTTGCATTCTTAAACATCTCACTCATATCAGTAACGTTGCTCACATTCCAGGAGCTGATATCCCGGTTGAAGGAACTTGCTCTCCAGAACATACTACTCATATTAGTAACACCGCTAACATCCCAGGAGTTGATATCCTGGTTGAAGGATGCTGCATTCTTAAACATCTCACTCATATCAGTAACATTGCTAACATCCCAGGAGTTGATATCCCGGTTGAACTTTGTTGCATTCTTAAACATACCACTCATATCAGTAACGTTACTTACATTCCAGGAGCCGATATCCCGGTTGAAGGAATGTGCGAATTCAAACATACCACTCATATTAGTAACATTGCTCACATTCCAGGAGCTGATATTCCGGTTGAAGGAATGTGCGAATTCAAACATACCACTCATATTAGTAACATTGCTCACATTCCAGGAGCTGATATTCCGGTTGAAGGAATGTGCGGATTCAAACATACCACTCATATTAGTAACATTGCTCACATTCCAGGAGCTGATATTCCGGTTGAAGGAACTTGCACTCTTAAACATACCACTCATATTAGTAACATTGCTCAAATCAGGGCTATCTGGAGCTGAAAAGCCTGAGAGATTAGTACAATATGCAAACTGATACCCCTCATTGTGAAGCTTCACAGGTCCCCACTGGATAACATCTAACAGCTTCGCAGAGTCGCCAGTACTCTTATCTAGAGTAGAATCATAACCAAACCCGAATCCCTCACAGACTCCGGTTATTGTAATTTTGTACTTTCCATCGGTAGCATAGGTGTGAATAATCTCTGCTTGATCGTGTGCTCTAATCCTATCTTCATTCCCATCACCCCATGAGACTACAAAGTCATAGGTGCCACTCGAGCTCAGAGGCAGTCTTATCTGATTTCTTGCCGTCTCTACATTTCTGCCTCCAAAATCCCAGTCGCCAACATCTGTATTCCAGCGAGTAACAAAACTAGTGCCTTGCGCTGTCACTTCACATGAGGCGCTTGTAACCGCAAGAGCAAGCGTTATGAGCACTCTTCCAAGCACATCCCATAGTTTCTTATGGAGCATATGAACCTCCGTATTGTTACATCATACAGACTATCTGATGCTTGCTCCACATGGCTAGGTATAGCCTCACTTTCTGAGAGTTCTTTTTGCTTCTTGAGAGTGCTGTATAACTTGGCTTGTTAGCGTCTTTTTACCCTGCTTCCCAGAAGTTCTATGGCTTTGAGACCGCGAGACATAAGCTCGCCGGTCTGAGTGGTTACTTCCTCCAAGAATTCCAGCAGCTTTTCCTGCCTCACCAGTTCTCGATTTTGCTCTTCAAGACTTTCTATGCGTTTTGCCAGTTCTTTGAGCGCTTCCAGTATCGGGTTGAAACTCGGATTATTCTCCACGAGCTCTCGATTTTGCTCTTCAAGACTTTCTATGCGTTCTGCCTGTTCTTTGAGTGCTTCCAGTATCGGGTTGAAACTCGGCTCATTGGCGAGATTGCCGAATACGAGGAACGTGCTAACTTGGCCATTTGTGTAAACTTTTTGAATCATTGCTTATATTCTACCGCTTTAGTTGCATTAAGACAACAGGTTTCGCTTTTTCGGGCGAGAAGCAGAATTATTCGAGTTTTTCTTGACCCTATTTCTTAGCCGTGAGTATTTTATTTTCAACGGAAGTATTGAAAGCTCCACGAGGATGTTATGAGCCACGACGGAATTCAGCAAGACGATAAAAAAGATGACACCGTAGACAATGGGTTGATTGAGGAACAAGAGTATGAAGTCCAAGCTGACGATACGGTAGAAACTCAGATTTCAGAAGAATCGAAAAATGAGTTGGATACCCTAAGGGCTGAAAACGCTGATTTGAAAGAACAAATACTCAGAATGGCAGCCGAGAACCAGAACACTCGAAAGCGATTAGTTAAACAGCAGCAAGATGCGTATAAATACCGGCACCAGGATATACTCCGAGATTTGGCCGAGGTAATCGACAATTTTGAGCGAGCTATCGAATCTTCGGTTGATTCTAAGGATTTTGATTCCTTTCACGAAGGCATTGTAATGATTGAGAAGCAGTTCAAGGGGATGCTAAACGAAAGTTACGGCCTTGAAAGGGTAGGACTCGAGGGTGAAATCTACGATCCGGTTGTCCATGAGGCTGTATCGCTTGAGGAAAGTCCCGAAGTGTCGGAAGATACTGTGAATCAAGTTTTTCAGTCTGGTTATCGGCTATATGACCGAGTTTTACGTCCCGCGAAAGTTGTAGTTTTGAAACCAGCCGACACTGTGGAAGAAGAAGACAAAGACTAGATGATATGAGGTTAATAATTAGAGGAGATATTCAATGGGCAAAATAATTGGAATTGACCTGGGAACCACTAACTCCTGCGTTGCAGTGATGGAGGGTAGCGACTCTATCGTGATTCAAAACGAGGAAGGTGCTCGAACAACCCCATCAGTTGTGGGTTTTGCCGATAAGAATGACAGATTGGTTGGTCAGACAGCTAAAAATCAGTTGGTAACCAGCCCTGAGAATACGGTCTATTCAATCAAGAGGTTTATGGGTAGGCGTTTTGACGAGGTTAATGAGGAGATGGCGATGGTGCCATACAGTGTTACCAGGGGCTCAGGAGACATGGTGCAGGTTAAAATCAAGGATAAGTCGTACTCACCTCCTGAAATTTCGGCGGCCATTCTCCAGAAAATGAAAAAGACAGCGGAAGACTATCTCGGAGAGACGGTAACAGAGGCAATTATTACGGTTCCTGCCTATTTCAATGATTCTCAGCGTCAGGCAACCAAGGATGCGGGTAGAATCGCCGGCCTAGATGTAAAGCGCATTATCAATGAGCCAACCGCGGCTGCATTGGCATATGGTATCGGCAAATCGGACAAGGAAGAAAAAATCGCAGTTTACGATCTTGGCGGGGGAACCTTTGATGTTTCGATTCTAGATTTGGGCGACGGCGTTTTTGAGGTTCGTTCTACTAACGGAGATACGCACCTTGGCGGCGACGATTTTGACAAAAAGATTATCGATTGGCTGGTAAATGAATTCAAGAAAGATCAGGGTATCGATCTTTCCAAAGATAGAATGGCGCTTCAGCGATTGAAGGAAACAGCCGAAAGGGCCAAGAAAGAACTCTCCGGCACACAGAGCGCGGATATCAATTTGCCGTTTATAACGGCTGACTCTTCGGGACCAAAGCATCTTCAGTATAACCTTACCAGAGCCAAGTTCGATCAGATGACCGCGGACTTAGTCGCTCGTACTAAGAACCCCTGTTTACAGGCACTCAAAGACGCTGGATATTCTCCTTCCGATATCGATGAGGTAATTTTGGTTGGAGGTTCAACCAGAATTCCCGCTGTTCAAGAGGTGGTTAAGAAACTCTTCGGGCAAGAGCCTCATCGTGGCGTCAATCCCGACGAGGTAGTTGCCATGGGGGCGGCTATTCAGGGAGGTGTTCTTGGTGGAGATGTTAACGATGTTTTGCTTTTGGATGTTACGCCGCTTTCCTTGGGAATCGAGACTCTCGGCGGTGTTTTCACAAAGCTGATAGAAAAGAATACAACCATTCCCACCAAAAAGAGTCAGGTTTTTTCCACCGCGGCCGATAATCAGCCGGCGGTTTCCATACATGTTCTTCAGGGTGAGCGAGAGATGGCGGCTAATAACAGAACCTTGGGTAGATTCGAGTTAACCGGTATCCCCCCGGCACCCCGTGGAGTTCCGCAGATAGAGGTTACCTTCGATATCGATGCTAATGGTATCGTTCATGTCTCAGCCAAGGATATGGGTACCGGTAAGGAACAAAAGATTCGAATTGAGTCCTCTAGCGGTCTTTCCGAGGACGAAATAAATCGGATGGTGAAAGAAGCGGAAGCTAATGCCGACGCGGACAAAAGGACAAGAGAGATAGCGGAGCTTAGGAATAAGGCTGATTCACTGGTTTACCAATCGGAGAAAGCCATTAAGGATTATGGCGATAAGATAAAGGCCGATGAAAAAAGGGCTGTAGAGATTGCCATCGCGGATTTAAAGAAGGCTTTGGAATCGGATAACAGCGAAGAGATAAAATCGAAAACTGAAGCACTCATAGGGGTTTCCTCAAAGCTTGCCGAGGAAATGTATAAAACTCAAGCCGAGGATGCGAAGGCCGGTGCTGGAGCCGCGGGGGATTCGGGAACCGGCTCTGAAAACAGTGGAAATTCCAGGCAGGCGGGCGATGTCGAAGATGCGGATTACGAAGTTGTAGATGAGGATAAGTAGAGCTTCGTGTCTAGGCGGGACTATTATGAAGTTTTGGGCGTGGGGAAAGGCGCTTCCGACGAAGAGATAAAGAAGGCATACCGCAAACTGGCGGTGAAATACCATCCTGATCGTAATCAGAATAGTCGCGAAGCCGAGCGAAGATTCAAGGAGGCCACGGAGGCTTACGAAGTGCTCTCCGATGGGAAAAAACGACAAGCTTACGATCAGTTCGGCTTTGCCGGGGTGGAAAACATGGGGGGTCCAACCTTCAACGCGAGCGCTTTCCGGGATTTTGAAGACATTTTTGGGGATTTCTCCGGAATTTTCAATTCCTTCTTCGGGGGTGGCATCCGCACTGGCAGACGCAGCCGCTCGAAGGGGAGTGATATTCGTCACGATGTGGAATGCGATTTTGAATCGGCGGTTTTCGGTAGGGAAGTTGAAATAGAGTACGAGCGGCTGAAAACTTGCTCCACCTGCAGTGGCGCGGGTGGAGAGGGTATTAGAACCTGTTCACGTTGTGGCGGCACGGGTCAGGTTCGGAGGAATTCGGGATTTTTCTCCTTTGCGACTACTTGCGATTCCTGTGGAGGGGTGGGAACTGTTATAGATAATCCCTGCAAAGATTGCAGGGGCAGCGGAACGGTTCATTCGTATCAGAGAATTAAGGTTAGTATTCCGCCGGGAATGGACCCTGACAGACGAATTAGACTTGAGGGGCAGGGTAATTATAATTCGAAAGGCGCTCCCCCGGGCGACTTGTATGTATACATTCATGTCCGTCCGCATGCATATTTTGAGCGGCACGATTACGATTTGTACTGTGCGCTTCCTATTTCGATGACACAGGCGGCACTGGGTGCCGATATTTGGGTAAGGGCGCTAGATGGAAAGCGGATCAAATTGAAAGTGCCGGCGGGTACGCAGGATTCAAAGTTGCTGCGCATCAAGGGCGAAGGGGTTCCGGTTTTGAACGCTGGAGGCAGACGAGGCAATTTATACGTGAAACTCAAGGTTGAGATTCCAACTAGGCTTTCCGGCAAGGAGAAGGAAATTCTTAGACGCTTCTCACTGCAGCATGGAGAGTTGGAGGAACCGGCTCCGGTTCCGCTGAAAAATTTGTAATAGTAGTTCGCTTTTAGCTCTGAACGCCAAAATAGTGGCCAAATAATTTGTCCGTAACTTTATAAGCTGGAAAAATCGAGACTTCTCTCTGCTGCTCAAACTCGAAACGTAGGCACGAAAATTAGCCGCTCTAGGGGCAACTTCTTCGTATTCGAAACTATTGCAAGAGGGGTGTTTGCTCACATAGAACGGCCCAGACTTGATGAGATAGAGGAAAACTAAGTTGAATCCGATTCAAGTAGCGCCTCTTCAAAATACGAACCAATTGGACCGCAGAAACGTCGAATGCCAGAAGTAAGATGGAACTCGGCAGGAACTCTGTGCGGGAGGCCACGAGGGTACGGCCAAGTTGACCGCGGCCTTTCAAAGATTTCTGTACGTTTAAGGCTAAGCTCTGAACAAAGCCTTTATCATTTACTATCGCCGTTATCTCCGCGTTGTTCGAAAATACTTCCAGCTTTGGCCCGAGATACTGCTTTCCCATGCAATAGCCGGATGGACGGCCATCTTTTGAATTGAGGACTGGTAGAGGTGAGACGAACTCGACTGAAGTTGTGGAAAGCGGGTGTGGTGGTGGAGAGTTTTAGGCGATACTGAACCTATGGAAAAAAATGAGTTGAATGCCGTGTTCGATCGGCTTAAACACGGTGAGGGCGCCTTTCATGAGCTGATGAGATGGCGAATACGGCAAGTTATGCTGATACTACCTCATTATGATGCTTGGATTCTGGAGCATGATGCGAAGTTATCGGATCAGATTGTTGGGGAGTATCATCAGCTCAATCTTACCACGGTTCCTCGTTTGATAACTGTTCCCGATTGCAGGGAGGCATTGGAACTGCTGGCGGCACAATCCTTTGATTTGTTGATTATCGGGATGAGAGTGGGAGAACTTTCACCTACTGAATTGGCGCATGAGGCAAAACTGTTGCAGTCTGACTTGGCGGTGCTGATGCTCCTTTCGTCGAGAAGCGATCTTGCAATAGTGGAGAAAACGGAACTTGGAAACGCCGCGGATGCAATAAGCGAGAACATTGCTGAGGAAGTAGGGGATAAATGGACTGAGGAGCTGTTAGGAACGGATATTGACGCTAAATTCCTATGGACGGGTGATTCACGGCTTTTTCTAGCGATGATTAAGTATGTCGAGGATCTTCGGAATGCATCGGATGATACCGGGGATGGACGGGTTGGAGTCCTGTTGGTAGTGGAGGATTCGATTGCCTTTTACTCGGCATATTTGCCGCTCCTCTATGGGGAAATAATGACACAGACGCAGAGACTCATTGCCGAAGAGATGAACGACAATGATAAGTACTGGAGGATGAGAACACGGCCAAAGATTCTGTTGGCGAGAGATTGGAAGGAAGCGGTTTTTCTGGGTGAGAAGTTTCGCTCGAGTTTGATAGGCGTTATCTCGGATATCGCGTTCGAGCGCGGCGGGAGACATGATGAGTACGCGGGTTTTGCACTTATTGAGCGCTTCAGAGGGAACGAAGTGGATGTGCCCGTGTTGTTCCAGTCCTCAAATGAAGGCATGGCCGCTGAGGCTCGCAGGAGAGGGGCCCGGTTTCAGAATAAGCACTCCGATAGTCTTCATCAAAAAATCAGAAGCTTCATCCTCGAGGAATTGGGATTTGGCGATTTTGTTTTCCGGAATCCAGACGGATCGTATCTGAGCCGGGTGCGCACATTGCGAGAGTTTGCATCGGCGATTGAAACTATGCCGGCTGGAACGCTTCTTTTTCATTCTAATAGGAATGATTATTCGAGATGGATGACGGCGCGTGGAGAATATCAGGTTGCACGGCGTATTAGGGAAGTGAAGTCGACGGATTTTCCGACCCCGGAATTGCTGCGAGATTTCTTGGTTCGATCGCTTCGAGAGGTAAGGGAGAATCGACACAGGGGCCGCCTGGTGGAATTCAGTGGTGACGATCCGGGAGTGGTTGGTTCTGTGGCGCGATTCGGAAGCGGGTCGTTGGGAGGAAAGGGACGCGGGCTCGCTTTTTTCAATACCCTCCTTAACAGTTCTACTTGGGGCGGCAATTTTGCACCTTTATCCATAGAAATACCCCGTACTCTGATTATTGCAACCGGTGAATTCGATCGTTTCTTGGAAGAGACGAGTTTGCCGTTAGAGCTTGACGATGGCAAGGTGCTTAGCAACTTGGAACTGCGAGAAGCCTTTCTAAACCGGCCGCTTAGGAAAGAACTGATGGCGGTTCTTAGTTCCTTCGCTGAGTCTGGGCCTCTTGCGATTCGTTCATCAGCCTTGCTGGAGGATTCGCAGTCGATTCCATGCGCGGGTGTATACGACACATACATGCTGCCCGCAATCAGTTCATTACAAAGACGTGTCGAAATGATTGCGCAGGCCGTAAAGCTCGTATGGGCAAGCACATTTTCTCCCGGTGCTACAGCATATCGAAACGCGCTGGGCATCGGGCGTGAAGTGGAGAAGATGGCTGTTGTAATCCAACGAATGAGCGGCAGCAAACACGGCGACTACTGGTTTCCTCGGATTTCGGGTGTGGCTCAATCTTCTAATTACTATCCCATCGGTCCTATGAGCCGTGATGATGGCGTTGCGAGAATAGCGATCGGTCTTGGACGTTCTGTGGTTGAGGGTGAGAAGACCTATTTATTCTGTCCAAAATTTCCCTCGATTCCATGGGGGACACCGGAAAATAAGTGGCATGAAGGCCAAACTCACTTCTGGGCACTCAAGGAAGCTGCAAGCGGAGTGAATTTGAGGAAGGGTGAGAGCAGCTCATTGGAGCGCCTTACAATTCGAGACGCCGAAGATTTGAAGGTGCTGCCGCATATGGCCTCAACTTGGGATCCGGTGGGCCGCAGACTAGTTGATGGAATTCAATCGCCTGGAGTGAGAGTGGTGGACTTTCGAGATATACTTGAATACGAGTGGCTGCCACTCTCGTCACTCTTGGATCAGCTTCTTCACATATCCAAGAGCGCCATGGGTATGCCCGTGGAACTCGAATTCTCAGTTGACTGGGATGGCGATGTACCCGAGAATTCGGTTTTTTCGCTACTGCAGGTTAGGCCTCTGATTGTTAGTGCCGGAACCAGACTTAAATTGCCTTCACGGCCAAGCGACGAGAGATTGATTCTCAGATCGAATAGGTTTCTGGGCCATGGACTAGTTAGAGGTATTAAAGACATTGTATGGGTTAATCCCGAACTCTATGATCCTGGAAATACTGAATCCTTGAGGGCAGGCATCGCATCGTTCACCGAGAACTTAGCGAGAGAGAGCCGCTATAGCATACTGATCGGCCCGGGACGTTGGGGCAGCAGGGACAGATTTTTAGGAATTCCAGTGAATTGGTCTGAGGTACGGCAGGCAAAACTGATAGTGGAAATTCATCGTGGTCCGGGCGATCCCGAACCTTCCCAGGGCTCGCATTTTTTTTACAATCTTGTAACGCTCGGTGTTGGCTACGCGCATATCAGTTATTCAAACGCTGATGGATTCGTGAACTGGAAACTCTTGCACAAGCATTGTAAAACGGTAGGCCCCGTGTGCCTATCGAGTTTTGAAAAAGCAGTGGAAATTGTAATGGATGGTAAAAATGGATTAATTTGGGCTGCATTATGATGAAATTATCAATAATGACGGATAAACATGATGATTTCTGTTGACTACTGTTATAGAATACTTCAAGCTTGATAAGTCGCATTGGTGGGGAAGAATGACTATGCGTGGCTATGTACAAGAGCTTTACGATAGATTAGCCGGGAAATATCCATGGGAGCATGAATTCTTACAAGCGGTTCGAGAGGTGTTGGAATCGCTTGCTCCTCTGGTAGAACGTGAACCAAGGTATCGAAAACATCGCGTGCTCGAACGTCTGGTTGAACCCGAGCGCACGATTATATTCAGAATTCCATGGATCGACGACAGAGGGGAAATTCAGGTTAACAGCGGCTATAGGGTGGAATTCAACAACGCCCTAGGACCGTACAAGGGCGGAATGAGGTTCCATCCCTCGGTTACCCTGGGTATTCTGAAGTTCCTTGGTTTCGAGCAGATTTTCAAGAACAGCCTAACCGGCCTCCCCTTGGGAGGAGCTAAGGGAGGCAGTGATTTCGATCCCAAGGGAAAGAGCGATAATGAGGTGATGCGTTTTTGTGGAGTTCTGATGGATGAGTTATATCGCCATATAGGACCGAATACGGATGTTCCGGCCGGGGATATCGGAGTGGGAGGTAGAGAGATTGGCTATCTCTTTGGCCGCTATAAGAAGTTGAAAAACACCTTCGAGGGTACTCTTACCGGTAAGGGTTTAGGTTGGGGCGGTAGTTTGATTCGACCGGAGGCGACTGGATATGGAGCAGTGTATTTTACCTCGGCAATGCTCTCCGCTCATGGAAGTAGTATCGAGGGAAAGAAAGTGCTTATTTCCGGTTCCGGCAATGTCGCTCAGTTCGCTGCCGAAAAAATTCTTGATTTGGGCGGGAAGCCGGTGTCTTTCTCCGATTCGAATGGTACCATCATCGATACGGATGGGATTACCCGTGAGAAATTACGCTGGGTGATGGAGCTCAAGAATCAATTCCGTGGAAGGATTAGCGAGTATTCAAAGGAATTTGAAGCTGAATACTATGAAGGAAGGCGGCCATGGGGTTTAACGGCGGCGGAAATAGCCATTCCATGTGCCACCCAGAACGAAATAGGCAGAGATGAGGCAGCAAGGCTGATTGATAAGGGGTGTATCTGTGTTGTGGAGGGAGCCAATATGCCCACCGAATCCGCCGCCATTGAGATGCTTCAGGACGCGGGAATCCTCTTCGGACCGGGAAAGGCAGCCAATGCGGGCGGTGTCGCGGTGTCCGGTTTGGAGATGAGCCAGAACAACATGCGCCTCTTATGGACTAGAGAAGAGGTAGATACGCGTCTCCAAACCATAATGAACGATATCCATACAAGTTGCCTTGGCGCTGCAAGAGATATGAACGCGGAAGATAATTACGTAATCGGGGCCAATATAGCGGGCTTTCGCAAGGTAGCCGATGCTATGATAGACCAGGGAGTGGTATAGAAAGATAGGCACCAGGCGCCACGGGATTGAAATCAAACGGAGTTCTTGCCGGATTTGCCTTTAGATTGGTTCTTGCTATTGATAATTACGGTAAATGGCCCGTCGTTGACGAGAGAAACCCTCATTGATGCACCAAACTCGCCGCTTAGAACCCTCCCGTGAAATACCTTTTTCAGTTCCGATATAAATGCCCTGTACAGTGGTATAGCTATTTCATTAGACGCCGCGGAATTCAGCGAGGGACGGTTTCCCCTTCTCAGATCCGCAAGCAGAGTGAATTGACTAACAACCAACATGTCTCCCCCAATATCCGATGTAGAGAGATTGGTTTTGTTTTCCCTGTCTTTGAAAATGCGGATGTTGGCGATTTTGCGGGCGAGCCACAGTGAATCTTCAAATTTATCACCGTGGCCGACTCCGAGAAATATTAGCAATCCAGTCCCGATGCTGCAAGTCTCCCTGCCGTCAATCTCAACCGACGCCTCGCTAACTAGTTGAATCACTGCTTTCATTTACAATCCTGTTGAGTATAATCCATCCGGCGGGAACTATCGTAGCTATTTGATTGTAACCACGCCGGATGATAGCATAGCCCTGTGAAAGCCTTTCTAACCAGCGCAAATGGGGTGGCAGAGGCAATTAAACGCGGTCGCGGAACACTCCTTATATCGAGAAAATCGAACCGAGCGAACAATTTGGAAAGGTTGGCGAATGAACACGGGGTTCCAATACGCCAGGTTACCGAGGGAGCACTCGCTAAACTAACTCGCAATATTAATCATCGCGGATATGCAATCGAAACCAGCAGCGGGAAAAGGAAAAAAAGAGCGATAAAACCGTTCAAGGATATTGAATCGAGAATCAGTGATAATAGTTTGGTGATACTGTTGGATGGGGTTACCGATCCGCGAAATTTAGGTGCCATTGTCAGGGTGGCCGAACAGTTTTGCGTTTTAGCCGTTATAGTTCCGAGAAGACGTTCGGCTAGCGGTAGTGCGGACACTCTGAGCCGAACTTCCGCGGGAGCCATCGAATGGATTCCGCTGCTGGAGGTGCCAAATATAGCGTGGGCGCTTGGCGAATTAAAAAATATGGGGTTTTGGGTATGGGGTTCGGACGCGGCGGGTACAAGCGTTCGGGAAGTCAGTTTAGTAGGCCGAATAGCGCTCGTTATGGGTAGAGAAGGAGGGGGATTGCACCGTCTCGTAAGGGAGAGATGTGATGGTTTGCTTAGGATACCAGTTGGCGGTAGATTGGATTCGCTCAATGTTGCAACCGCGGCCGGTATATTGATATATGAAGTTCGACGACAACAGGAAGTCTATACATGCAGCTAGCGGTCGAGATAATGTGGCTTCAATTCCCGCGTGTCGATCGAAATCATCTTCGCTTGAGCAAAAGCGAAGATTCCTTGTGCCGGGCAACTTTCAATAGCCTTGTAGCTGCTTGAGTAGTCGGCATTCAGCGAGGTTAAAGATTGGGGTCTAAGCCAAAAAGCTTACAAGCGTTATTCCAGAGAGCCTCCGCGACTTCAGCCTCATCCATATCCTTTATCGCGGCAATGAAGTTTGATGTGGATGGTAGATAAACGGGCTTATTCCGCCTGCCGCGATAATCCGCGGGTACCATGAACGGACTTTCACTTTCAATCACAATGCGATCCATAGGCAAGTTATAAACTGTTTCATGCAGATTCCGAGCGTTCCGATAAGTGACATTCCCGGCAAACGAGAAATAGATATTATTGTGATTCTCAAGCATATCCGAAGCATATTCCCAGTCTTCCGAATAGCAATGAAGTACTCCTCCCTTGGAAGGAAGATTGGACTTGAGTATTTCCTTGATATCGTGGCCCGCCTTGCGATTGTGAACAATCACCGGCAAGCCGTAACTTTCCGCCAGTTCCAATTGCGCGATAAACAACTCCACTTGCGAGCTTTTATCCCCAAATTTTCGAAAATAGTCCAATCCGGTTTCTCCGATAGCTATCACGCGATCCTTCAGAACGCTGTCACTGATTTTTTGTTGCCAGTCAATACCCGGATTTTGAACCTCTGATGGTGATATTCCGACACTGAATATCACATTGGAAGCAGTGGATAAATTTTGATATACCTCGTCAAAGTCCTGTAGGTTATTTGTTACACTTATTATTCTGAGTACATTGTCCTGTTTCGCCTCCTGAGCGATGATTAATTGTTCAATCGGATCTTCATGGATTAAACCAATGTGTGCGTGGGTGTCAAAATACCGCATGAGCAAACTCACTTTCTTGGGAATTTCGAGTTACCCCGGTGCTTGGACGGCAAAAAAGGCCAGCTAATCGATCCAAGCCGGAATCTAGGCATATTGTTAGCAATGCTCATGGGAGCATGTCAACATAAATCGTATTTAACCGACAATTTCGATAGCTTGCGGTTTCTTGCAGTCGTGGGTTATGATGCTTTATGAGCTATCTTGGTTTAATTTACTTGAGGAGATAGAGTGCCGAACTTGAAATCAGGAAGAAATAGAAAAGGCTTGCGTTCCGTAAGGGGAGGAATCTTCAAGGCAATCTGGGATATTGGCCGACAAAAATATACGATCATGCTCATCCCTCATTCAGAGAGGCAAACAATCCATTTCCAAGTTTCCCTTTTTACGGTGCTTTTTGTTGGAATTATTCTCTTAGGACTTCTAACCGGCTTCTTTTGGATATCACTTGATTTCTCAGGCAAAGAGGTTCTTCTGGCCTCTCAATCAAGAGATTTATCGGAGACGGAGGCCAGTCTTGATTTAATCAGGGATGAAGTTGGACAGCTTGTTGTATCCACGGACATATTCAAAGAAAGTGTAAATAATACGCTGGGTATACTGGGATTAGATGAAAATGCGGTTAGCCCAAAATCACAAGGTGGAGACTTGTCATCGCTATTTTCGGTTGAGCAAAGTGATCGGAATACACTTGCCGAGGTTACTGATCTTAAGTCGCTTCGAACAACTTTGGAGAATTCCACCTCGACATTGGAAGATATAGGCCTGATATTAGCAGGACAAAGAGATTTGCTATCGGATATACCTACCGGTTGGCCTCTTAAGGCCGTAAATGGTTGGGTGACTCAGGTCTTCGGGCCCTCAATACATCCTTTTGGCGGGTATTGGTATCTGCATAGAGGTCTCGATCTTGCCTTCCTCTACGGTACGCCGATTGTCTCTACCGCTAACGGCAAGGTAGTAAAACTAGACTACGACCCAAATGGTTTTGGCTTCTACATCGATATTCAGCATAAATATGGATTCAAAACTCGCTATGCGCATCTGCAGCGACAGTTGGTTGAGGTGGGACAGATTGTATCTCAGGGCGATGTGATTGGAACTATGGGAAACTCAGGCCAGTCCACGGGAGCCCACCTGCACTATGAGGTGATGATTGGAACTCAACTAGTGGATCCTATTAAATTTCTGAACATGGCGAAGTCAAACGCTCCAATGCAGAACGTTGTATCGAAACTTCAGCGATACCGGTAAAACTTGGGTCGATATGGAAAACTATTCAGAAAACCAAACCCTCGTCAATTCAATTATCGGAAGTGGCACTAGATTCCGAGGCGACTTGGATTTACGAGGATTGCTACGGATAGATGGCGATTTCGAGGGCAATATCGAAACGGATGGTCGTATATTGGTGGGCAGGGAAGGCAGGGCGCGTTGCATTTTAAAGGCAGAGACTGTTGTAGTTGGTGGAATTGTAAAGGGGGATATCAAAGCAACAAGAAAGGTGGTTCTCTTATCTACCTGCGTTATGATTGGCAATATAAGAACGCCCGAATTGATTGTTGAAGAGGGCGTCTTGCTGCACGGACATTGCACTGTATCAAAGGATGCTGATGTACTGGCGAGTGCGCCTTCAAGTGAGGAAACCCAGTTCATAGTCGATTGGGGAAGGCTTCAGCGAAAGTCGCCCGCGCCCCTGAACTAAGGCATGGACATAGGAAAACTAAGTCAAATTGGCTCATCGCTTGAACCGCGTATGAGAAAGAAAAGAGACAGTGAGAAATCTAAAAAGGCCAGGAAGTCTTTTATTTCCGCTGTTGAAAAGGCAACTAGGGATAGTGGTCCGGCATCCTTGCAATTGGGATTGCTGCCTGAGCTGGATGGTACGGAATCGATTGAAAAGCTCCTCGACAAAGTTCACCAGGCAGGCGACGAATTGATCAAGGATCCGGTGTTCGGACCTGTGAATGAATATAAGAAGGCGGTGAGAAGGTTTTTACGATATATTCTTGAAAACAGCCTCGAAGTTGAGGAAATTACGGGCGCGAGGAATTCTAAAACTATGCAACAGAAGAAGTATCTGATTATTCGAGTGGTTGATGAAAAGCTCGAAAGCTTGGCGTCTCATGTGATTAAGAACCAAGCGGGACAATTGGAAATTTTGCGGCGCATAGATGAAATATATGGAATACTGG
>Ga0056130_1000157_pt1 | contig 14466 bp, 14 predicted proteins | sample WorMetLIZISLAND2_2_FD_71114 | JGI IMG/M metagenome (GOLD analysis project Ga0056130, IMG submission 71114) | Marine gutless worms symbiont microbial communities from Max Planck institute for Marine Microbiology, Germany - Olavius loisae LIZARD... ...
GACTTCGTTCCATATTCTTGTCCGGCTATCAGCCGAACATATTTCGCAATATCATATTCAACCCACTCTCGCTCAAGATCGGCGCTGGGAGTTTGGCTAACTACCACCAAGTCGGCTTTCTCGGCGGCCCTGCCGAGTATTTCCGAAACCGTGGGATAGGGAGGAATATTGCGAACAATCTTTCTTATCGCTACACTAACCTCCTTCGACCAGTTGAGCGCCTGTTGCAAGTGAGGATGTGAATTCCGCCGCACTTCCGAGCTGAGCGAGTCCTCGCTCAGTTCGCTCTTATTCTCGATCCAGGCCCTAAGCCCGTCCGTATTTGGGCAAGTTACGCGCCTTTCGGACAGTTCTTTCCTAGATCTGAGAAGGTCTGCTGCCCGTAAGACTGCCTGAAAGCGATTTATTCCACGTGTTTTGGAATACAAATTCACGAAATTCCAAACTTCGCGTGCTATTTTTGCCGCGCCCTGAAGATTATAAATATTGATGAAGGCAGGACAAAAACACTCCTGCTGCTTAATCTCCATGCTGTCAAACACGGATCCATCAGAATCAAAGCCGATGAAATATTCCTTCTTGGGCTGCAGATTCTTAAGTTCCTTTATCTGTTGAATCATTTAGTTTCTCCAACAATCCAGCCTCTGCCGACTTTCCCCTAGAACTTTCAATCCCCACTGGCACAGTCGCTCTCGAAAACCGAAGGGCGGTTTCATAGGACGCATAGACACAGCGTGTGTTTCCTGCTTAGCTTGGCGGTTAATATTAGGACAGCACCGGCATTATGTCCACTGCTCGAATCAATGGCGCAGCACATGCGGCTTAGCAGAATAAACCTCGGCCTATCCGCTCCTGTCTATCCAGAGATGATTGTGTATTCAGTGAAAAGTCCACTTTGAACAATCTGACACAGCGAATTGCAACAGAGATACCCGCGAGAAAGCCGTTATTACCAATCGCATAGAATTGCAGGCTAAGGTAGAAATATCCAAAGTAGGCATCTTGTGCGATTTTCGATTTCCGATTATGAGAAGAGAAAGTTAATTTCTTCCCCATGGTTTTGCCCGTTGAATAATGCACTAATCAGTACTTTTACCACTTAAGATGCGCAAATCATTTTGTACCATTTCCCTGACGAGATTGGCAAAACCGGTTTTGTGCTTCCAGCCAAGCAGTTTATGTGCCTTCGAACTGTCACCTAATAACACATCTACTTCAGTAGGTCTGAAGTATTTTGAGTTGACTTCGACAACGACATTCCCAGTATTTGTATCAACGGCCTTTTCCGCGATTCCCTTTCCGCGCCATTCAACATCGACACCAACTTCCTTGAAGGCCAAATTTACGAATTCCCTCACCGAATGTGTTTCTCCAGTAGCTAGAACAAAGTCTTCCGCTTCTCGATGCTGAAGAATGCGCCACATTCCTTCGACATAATCCTTGGCGTGCCCCCAATCACGTTTGGCATCTAAATTGCCAACATAGATTGTAGGTTCAATGCCCAACTTAATCCGAGCCACTCCACGAGTTATCTTACGGGTTACAAAGGTTTCCCCCCTTATTGGACTTTCATGGTTGAAGAGTATCCCATTGCACGCGAATATCCCGTAAGCTTCACGGTAGTTTCGGACAATCCAGTAAGCATAGAGCTTAGCGGCTGAATAGGGACTGCAGGGATAAAAAGGTGTGTCCTCATTCTGGGGTGCCTCTTGAACCTTTCCATACAACTCGGAGGTGGAAGCTTGGTAGAATTTACAACTCTTCTCCATACCCAGAATACGAATGGCTTCCAGTAAACGTAGAGCCCCAAGAGCATCGGCATTGGCAGTATATTCAGGCGTTTCAAAACTTACCTGGACATGGCTTTGTGCGGCTAGATTATATATCTCATCTGGTTGTATCTTTTGTACGAGATGGATGAGATTGGTTGCATCTGTAACATCTCCATAATGCAGGAAAAAACGGATGTTATTATGGGATGAAACCTCGCTTTCATAAATATGATCGATACGCTGTGTGTTAAACGACGATGATCGCCGCTTAACTCCATGCACTTGGTATCCTTTGGACAGAAGTAGTTCAGCCAGATAAGCTCCATCCTGTCCGGTGATGCCGGTAATTAACGCGGTTTTCTTATCTGTCATTTCTCATGCTCCCTAAATACCATTGGTAGTAGAGTTTTAATCCGGTTTGCAGGTTTATTCTGTGTCGCCAGCCAAGCGCATGTATTTCTGATACATCAAGCATTTTTCTAAATGTGCCATCTGGACGAGATACATCAAATTCAATATTTCCACTAAATCCAACGGTAGTTTTGATCAATTTCGCGAAGTCTTCAATCGAAATGTCTTCGCCCGTACCTATGTTGACGGGTATTTCACCTGAATAATTTTTGAGCAGAAAAATGCATGCATCGGCTAAATCATCTACATGTAAGAACTCTCTCATTGGTTTACCCGTGCCCCAAACGATCACAGATTTTTGCCCTTTTTTATGCGCGGTATGAAATCGAGAAAGCAAAGCCGCGGGGACATGGCTGTTCTCGAGATGAAAATTGTCCATTGGTCCGTAAAGATTAGTGGGTATGGCAGAAATAAAGTTACATTCGTATTGCCTCCGATAGGCTTGGCACATTTTGATTCCCGCAATTTTCGCTATGGCATACCATTCATTGGTTGGCTCCAAGTAGCCGCTAAGAAGATATTTCTCTTTTATAGGTTGGGGACAGTTTTTAGGGTAGATACAGCTTGAACCCAAAAACAATAGTTTTTTCACATTATGTTTTTTGGCACAAAATATTACATTATTTTGTATTTGCAAATTATCTGTAATGAATTCGACGGGATAAGTGTTGTTGGCGTGAATGCCACCAACTTTAGCCGCTGCCAGTATCACAAAGTCTGGACGGGTGTTTTTGTAAAACAATTCAACTGAATCCAGATCTCTTAAATCAAAGTCGCCCCTTGTAGTTGCCAAAACTTCTGCATTTTCTTTCTTCAAGCGCCGCACTAATGCAGACCCAACCATACCATTGGAGCCGGGCACCCATATCCTTGGGGTGTCAATGTTAAATTTATCGTGCATGCATACCTCATGTGATTTCAATGTTTATTCTTTCAGATAATCTCCGAATCATACTCCTATCAGAATCGGAGTTTTTTGCCTGGAGATTCCAAGCACGCTCATTGTGAACGAGGTTGATTGTTTATGTGCGGATTCAAAGATTTGATCACCTGTTATTTACCTTTACAGAGCCGGCATGGTAACCGATGCTATCCCTGTAGTTGTGATACTGAAATTAGGATACGCTTCCACAGCGATGAGTTCAAGCCTGAAATCTGTTTCTGCCGAAGCACCATAGCTCTTCCAATGACGATAGCTGAAACGGTCCTTGAACGTGCTATTTGTGCACAACTTATGCAAATCCCATAGGAGCGGCAAGCGACACAACTGACATGCCAGCCATTGATAGAGCCTCTAACCCCCAATCTATATTGCTTCTTTTATACAATTACTGACAGTTTCAAGCGTCGTTTGGCCATCAATATGATAGTTTATCAAGACCAATTTCCAAGATCCAATTTTCCACTAATCAATGCTAGACTAATTAACCTCTTGCTTGAGGACTTGGCGGTTTTCAGGTTAGACTCTCATCCAAGATGGAAGTAACCGCAACACGAAAGCGGCCGAAGAAACTCTCGGAATTGCTTGGCCAAAAATTCGTAGTGGCGACACTCGGGAATGCAATTTCCAAGAATATGGTGGCCCACGCCTATTTGTTTTCCGGTCCCAGGGGCACGGGGAAAACCTCGGCGGCTCGCGTCTTCGCAAAATCACTTAACTGTCGGAATGGCCCAACACTCGATCCCTGTGATGTCTGTGGACCCTGCATGGAAATTGCCGGGGGTTCTTCGCCCGATGTTATCGAGATAGACGGCGCCTCAAATACTAGCGTTAACGATGTGCGGGAGATAAAAGATGAAATTCTTTACGCACCGCAAGGCTCATATAAAAAGATATACATTATCGACGAAGTTCATATGCTATCCAACAACGCCTTCAATGCACTGTTGAAGACCATTGAAGAACCGCCGCCGTATATTATTTTCATCTTCGCAACTACCGAGTTGCACAAGGTGCCCCTTACAGTTCGATCACGCTGCCAGCAGTTTCGATTTCGCCTTTTTGCACCGGAGCTGATTCGGAGCAAATTGCTTGAGGCCGCCGCCGAGCTTGATAGGGAGTTCGAGAGCGATGCACTTTACTGGATTGCTCGTGAGTCGGGCGGTTCGATGAGAGACGCTTATACGCTCTTCGATCAGGTACTTTCATTCTCGGGCGAAAAAATCACTCTTGCAACCATTTGCGAGAAAATGGGCTTGGTTGGAACTGAGCATATGACTGGCCTATTGGAAACAGCGGCTGCAGGTGATAGGGTTAGAGCGATTGAATTGCTCAACAATATCCTAGACGCTGGCTCTGCCGTGGAGCAGGTTTTGCTTGAGCTGGCAAGCTATCTACGAGATCTGATCCTACTGGCCTATGGGATAGGGAGAGAGTCGCTAATGGGTGGTAGCGCGGAGAGGTTTTCGTCGAAGCTGCGAGAGGGGTGGAATACAAGACGTTTGGAAGAGGTGATCGAGGAGGCATTTTCACTTTACCGGGACTTACGATATTCGCTTAATCCCAGATTCGAACTTGAGCTTTTTGTGGGACGCCTGTGCAGCCTCTCAGAAAGGCTGAGTGCAGATGAAGTGTTGTCCCGCATTGAATCACTGCGAAGGGAGTTGTACGAAGAAGGAATAACAGCACGCGGAGAGGGAACCACCAAACCTAGTTCTGAAATCGAGCGAGTAGAAGAGGATGGGGATGAGATAGAGGACAAGCCCACTACGCCCAGCTTCGGAATCGAACTAAATAAGCAAAATTCCGCGGGAACGATCGGCAGGCGGCAGTATGAGGGGGTTGAGAAGGGTGTTACTGAGGTTTCCGATAGGCGAAAAATGATTCTAGATAGGGTTCGCGTTGAGAATCCCTCGCTGGGTGCCGCGTTAGATAAGGCGGTAAGCTGGAAATGGGAAGGCGACTCGCTGCATCTGGGCGTCAAAACTCCCTATGAAGCCGCATTTGTAAAAAAGGGAGTCAAAAAATTGATGCAGGTAGCCGTTTCAGTGGGTGTGAATATGTCCAACATATATATTGTTGAGAAGGAGGGGTATGAGGAAGCCGATGAAACTTCACGGCTCGAATTAGTTCGCGGAGTATTCCAGGGTACGATTGTAAAAGACAGCGATACCAGCCTGGCTGTTGGCGGGAGTAATCGCGATCGGACAAAATAGTGATGAGGATAAATACATGAATCCGTTGGAGCTTATCAAAAATCTGAAAAATTTTCAACTGACAATGGGTGAGGCTCAGGCGAAAATGAAAACATTCCGAGCCAGCGGAGCTTCCGGCGGCGACTTGGTGACAGTTACTATCGATGGAACCATGGAAGTGATTTCGATGCATATAGATCCCATCGCGGTAGATCCCCGCGATGTCACAATGCTCGAAGAACTAGTTGCCGCCGCCTTCACGGATGCGGCAAGGAAGATGAAAAAAACACTTCAAAATGAGATGTCTCAGCTCGCGAGCGGTCTTGGTATCTCACCGGATTTTTTGAGCAATCTCTAAGTGAATCGTCTTGAACAGCTCATAGCACGGCTTTCGCGCCTTCCCGGAATCGGGAAGAAAAGCGCCTCCCGCATTGCCTATTGGCTCCTGGAAACAGATAGGGATTTTGTAAGCAGCCTATCCACTCAACTCTGGGAAATTCGCCGGCACATTGTGCGTTGCAAGGAATGTAGAAATTATGCCGAGGCCGATCTGTGCTCAATCTGCGATTCTCCCCAGCGTGAACGGAGTTTGATGTGTATAGTCGAGCATTCCCGTGATATTGCGACAGTAGAATCCACCGGTGAATTTCAAGGAATCTACCATGTACTTCATGGCGTTCTATCGCCCCTTGACGGTGTAGGTCCCGAAGAGCTTGGACTCGCGGAACTCTACGCCCGAATTAGGAAGCAGAGCATCAAGGAGGTAATAATAGCAACAAATCCAACACTGGAAGGAGATTCGACGGCCCTATATATCACAAAACAACTCGCTAACGAAGATATTCGGGTAAGCAGAATCGCGACAGGCATTCCGGTGGGGGGAGATATGGAATATACAGACAGACTCAGTGTTGCGCGTGCACTGAGAGCGCGTCAGACAATATAGCGAGAGGCTAAGCTCAGTATCGGCTTCTTCACCCGCGGAGCGAAACTTGGCCGGAGTTTATCGACGGAAGCTAGAGCTTGTCGATGAGCATCGAGCACTTACCTGAAGGGATAGGGAGGGTTTTCTTTTTCCCCTCATCTAGAAGATGAATGGAGAAATAGTAGAGCTTTTCGGATTCGAGGCGAATTTCCCAACCCCTGCTAGTCTTGTTGCTAACGATTGTGATGAGGTTTCTTCTAAGTGGCAGTTCCTCAATGCCCATCAGTTCCAAGGTAGGGACAAACCAGTCCACCGTTTTTCGAGGTAGGCTCATATAGAGTCCCACGATGTTCTCTATCATCAAGGCAATAGTAGAAAGTCCCGCGCATGCAAGATCCAGGGGGCGGTTCCATTCGCTATTCTCTATCCACTGAGCGGGGCCCTCCTTAAACGGCTTATAGGCATACCACAGTGTCCCCTTCCCGGATTCATCAGGGTGGAAGGTGTCCAAAATAAAATACAGGTGTCGGATTGAGACTTCTCGAGCGAATCCGTATTTTTGATATTTTTCAAGGCCCTTAATTACCATATAGGTATAAAATGGAATAACTGAACCTCGAAGCCCTCTTCCATTCTCATCGAACCTGTCCTCGTCGGCGGCCAAGGAGGGGAAGGGGTTTTCGGTGCCGAAAACCTTAGGATTCTGCAGATGTTCGAAGAGCCCCTCGGCCCTATCCTCGTTGGGTATTTCGGCAAGCAGAGGCCAGAAGGCGGCTATTGTTTTAACTCTTATGCGTTCGTTATCGTGGCCTAAATCGTAATAAATTTTCTCCACGGGATCCCACATGAGCGTGTTGATGCGAATCTTTAAGGAGAAATACTGGCGTTTAAACCGAAATCCCAACTCCTTGTCATTGAGAACATCGGCAAGGGCAGACATATAGAGGGCATTGATGGCCATCTGTGCATTGAAATCCAGGGGGTACTTCACTCCTTCCCGCGGTGAATTTCCCATCAACGTGGCTTCTAGGGGTGGAGCGTAAAAACCATCTTCATTTCTAAATGTTCTTTCGAGCCAATCGTGATACGCGATGAGGGCTGGCATCACCTCCCTAACCCGCTTTTTTGCTCCTACCTTGTGATAGAGATTGTATTCGGTCCATGCAAGCAAGGGTGGCGCGAGTCCCTCGGGGTTCTCCTCGTGAAGAATGGGCTTACCGGATTCCAAGTCGTACCGATCTCTTATTGCTCCGGAGTCTTCCTGAAGGAGGTAGAAGTTGTCCAGCATGAGGTGTACGGGATATCTCTTGTTGAAATAGACTAGGAAGAAGGAAGCCATACAGCTTTCGTAAAGGCTTAGGTAATATCCTCCCTTGTAAGCATAAAAGGGATTATTGATACCCACGGTTGGTTTGGCGTCGTGCCAAAAATCATTCATCCATGCCCATGAGCGATCATAAATGTCTACAAAATCTTGATCGTAATAGAATACCTGGGGGAACTCTTTTTTATGCACCGCATCTCCCGCATCGATAGCTAGATTTCGATGTGCCTATGAAGGCACAATAGGATAATTGATAAGATAGTGAAAAACAACTCTTAGTCCAAATATTTCCTTGATTTATCATCTTCAGCTTGGGCTGGCAGTTTCACTATCGCTTCAAAGCCGAAATACTGGGTGGAGGGTTTTATGAGTCGTTGTGTAGTTGCTGCCGCGGAGGCAATTTTAGACAGGGAAGTTCAGGTTTTAGACAGGGGTTTTGTTAGACTTATTGATTATATGGGCAGCGATAAGCGAATTGTCCAGGCGGCGAGAGTATCCTACGGGGGCGGCACTAAGACCCTGCGGCAAGATGCGGGTTTGATTGATTATCTACTTAGAAACGAGCATACTTCGCCGTTCGAGCAGGTTGTCCTGACTTTTCATGCGAAGATGCCCATTTTTGTCGCGCGGCAATGGGTACGACACCGAAGTGCTCGTTTGAACGAGATTTCGGGCAGATACAGCATAATGCCCGATGAATTCTATTTTCCGGCACCCGGGGATATTGCAGAACAGAGCAAAGACAATAAGCAGGGACGTTTGGCTGAACCAATGGAACCCCCGCGGGCAGAGGCGATGCGTGAGATTATTCGTAGGGTGCATGAATTTAGCTATGGCGGATACAAAGAACTCTTGGACGCAAAAACGGCTCGCGAGCTGGCCCGAATTGTGCTGCCGCTGAGTCTGTACACCGAGTGGTACTGGCAGATAGATCTTCATAATCTTTTTCATTTTTTGAAATTGCGATTGGATGAACACGCACAGAGGGAAATTCGGGAATACGCGAAGGTGATTCGGGAAATGGGCGCCAAGGTTTGTCCGTTAGCCTTTAACTCATTTGATAAGCATATTTTGGGCGGACTTCAGTTTTCCAGCGAGGAGGTTAAGGGACTTAGAAGGATGCTAAGGGGCGAACAACATGGACTCAAGGGGAAGGAGGGAGAGAGATTAAAAGCAAAAATCGAGGGTAGCGAAGCCCCGAAGTTTCGCGAGTAATAGAATTGGCGAGACTGCAGGGTTGAAATGAACCTCGATGAAACCCTGAAGGTGCTTAAGTCTGCCGCGGAACTCAGTTCAGTCGACATCGCGTATCCATATCCCAGTCAAATTTTCAGAAGTGCCTTTGCTCAATCTTCGAATTTGACGGCAAGGCACTCGAATTCAGTGAGAAGCGCCTTAGATCTATTGACAGTTTCTTCCCGCTTATCAGGATTTCAAGTGAAACGTGCTCACTTAGTAATTGGTGAGCAGACCTGGTTCATACTCTACTTCCAATGCCGAAAGCACTGGCGAAATATCCTCATCGATATCTGGCTCCAATATATAGCCGACTACGAAGAAACGACCGAAAACTGTGTGTTCTGCCTCCCAGCCGCGCCAGTTTCCCGAGCTAAGTGGATTATCCTCCTTCATGTCCAGTTTTATTTCCACCCAATCGGGATTGTCAGAACTCGGAAACCTGATATGTCGAATTTCATCTCGGTTGTCCATGGCTTGGAGGAAGAAACGAATTTGTGAGCTACCTGGAGCATCATAATGAGCCCGGAGAGCCGTGATTCTTGATTCCGGATATCCTGAGTCGATTACCTCGGTATATCCGACACCGGAACTGATCGAATCTGAATTGGAAAAGTTTCTCGGGACTGGATCCGTATTGAATACTGAAGAGAGGTGAACCTCGTCGATGTAGCCATTGAAATCGGGTGCAAGAAGCAGGGGTCTCCTGCTGAGAGAGCCAATTTTTGGGGTAAATGATTCAGAACTTTCAGTACCGATTGGCGTGGTATGTATGCTATCGGCGGGAATGTCGTCAACTAGGTATTCTAAGAGACCGGGAGATGCGCCGGAACGTCCGGGATTGCTATCATCGCTTTTATAACGAATGCGATGATGCCGCCACTCCTCGGGAACGAGGGGGTTGCTTCGGAGTTGTATAATCAAGGAGCGATCCGCGCCGTGGCGGAAGAAGTTCTCGAAATCCCAAATGAGTCTTCGGTTTTCCACACGAACTCTAAGATACTGCGGTTTTCCATGTACCGTTCGCCCCTTCCATAGGAACAGCAGCTCGCCGTCATTCAGGTTCGTTGGATTTAACCGGAATTCGAGGGTGAAATCTCCCCAGTTTTTGCCGGCGGTCCACATTGCTTCTGGAGTTGGGAATAGTTTAATTCCGCCGGATTCGAACCTGATAGACGCCTCGCCACGGGCGCTAACTTGCCGTGAAATCTCGTATTCTCCCTCGATTCTGTAAAGCCCCGAGAGATTTTCGATATCCTCGCGGCCGGCGAGTAAAAGAATATCTATGGCGTTGAGGTTATGTTCGCCTAGTGAGTCGGTGGAGGCGTAAGGATTACGATGAATCGGAGAGAGCGCGAGTGCATCGGTGCCGCGCCAGGCTGTGGTTTTGCGAATTCCTTGAGTCCTCACCCTCTGCCATCCCTCTTCGCCGCCAAAGCGAACGGTTTCAGCCCTGACTAACCATGGGAGCGCCAGTATGGGAAGCAGAATGATGACTCTATGCCTATATGCTCGCATGATGTTCAGTTTATAGTATCGGAGTAAACCAATGTCTGATGAATTAAAGGAAAAAGCGCAGCAGCTCCCGGAGCAACCCGGCGTATATATGATGCGCGATAAAGAAGGAACGGTGGTTTACATTGGAAAGGCTAAGAGTCTTAGGGCTAGGGTTTCCTCTTATTTCACGGGTGAGAAAGATGTAAAGACACGTTTTCTAATCGAGAAAATTGCTGATTTCGATGTGATTTTCACCACAACCGAGTTTGAAGCTCTAGTTCTGGAAAGCAGTCTGATCAAGAAACATCTGCCCAAGTATAATATCAGCCTCAAGGATGGAAAGAGTTATCCGGTAATCCGAATCACCTTGGAACGTTTTCCACGTGTTTTCAGAACTCGGAGAATAGTTCGCGACGGATCAACCTATTTCGGCCCCTATCCGGATGCTAGGGCTGTAGATATATATATAAATTTGATTTACAAGCTTTACCAGCTCAGACGTTGCAAGGTGCTTAGGAAGAGGGATAAACCCTGTCTCTATCATCACATCGGATGCTGTTCGGCACCATGCGTGAACAGGATTAGCGAGGAGGAGTATGGGAAGATAATACGCAAAATAAAGACGATGTTATCGGGTAAGACGCTTGGGTTCAAAAAGGAGCTGGAAAAACAAATGCGGGAGGCCGCCGCTCAGTTGGCCTTTGAAAGAGCCGGCGAGCTCAGGGATGCTCTTAAATCTCTCGAATTTCTTGAGGCGGAGCAGAATATCGTGGATTTCAAGGTTGAAGCGAAAGATTATATCGACTATGCCGCCTCGGGACGATATGTGGTATTTGCTGTGATGAAGATGCGAGGAGGGCAAATTGTCGACCGTGAACTCTATGTGAATGAGTATGGAGGCTTGGCGGCAGAGGCACTTCCCGAATTCCTTATTCAGTATTATGCCCAAGTTGGAAGAGAGTTTCCAAGTAGAATCTATTTGCCGGAATGTCCTAACGGGTTCGTGGACGATTTCTTTGCCGAAAACAGCGATGTAGTCCCGAGGTTGTCGATTCCCACCAAGAAAAAAGACATTGTTATCCAAGAGATGACTCGGCAGAACGCGGGGGCGGAATTGGATTCCCTGGTGTACAAAGAGGGTGATCGACCGGCCTTGGAGATGCTGCGGCAGGTTCTTTCCCTTCCACGTATTCCGAGAAGGATCGAGGGCTTTGATATCGCTCAGCTCGGTGGGAGGCATACGGTTGCATCTATGATTTCATTTGTGGATGGTCGACCGGAGAGGGAGGCTTATCGACACTACAAGATACTTAGCACAGATGGCGAGGTTAATGATTTCAAAGCAATGGCCGAAGTGGTGGCACGGCGTTGCCAGCGACTTCTCAATGAAGAGAAGTCCCTGCCGGATTTAATCCTTGTTGACGGAGGCAGGGGGCAGGTATCGGCCGCTTGGGGGGTGTTGGAAGCGCTGAATCTCAGCGACAAAATTTCCCTTGTAGGTTTAGCCAAAAAAAATGAAGAACTCTGGCAGCCCGGTTCTTCGGAAGCGGTGAAATTGCCCGAGGGCGATCCGGGACTTAGAGTTCTGCAGTATGTTCGGAATGAGGCGCACAGATTTGCGACTTCCCGCAACCAACGCCTGCGTGCAAAGGATGTAAAGCTGACAACGCTTGAGGGGGTTCCGGGCATTGGCCCTGCCAGAAGCGCGAAACTGCTTGGAGAGTATAAATCTCTTGAGGGTATATACGATCGAACCCTGAATGAAATCGCGAAAACAGCTGGAGTTGGAATGGAAGTGGCGGAAACGCTGAGAAATTTTCTTGGGTGTACACTGGAAAGTAAGAAATCCGACAGAGTCTAGCTGTTTCGGTGACGATAACTTCTTTCCACCGGATTCGAGTGATGCTTGCGGCTGATCATCTGAACGATAATAAATACTAATAAGAGTATGGCATAGAGTATCCACGACCAATTATCCGAATCGCGGGGGAAGTAGTGAATGGTTGCCTGATAGATTAAAAAGCTTCCAACTATTGAAGTGAAGAAAATGATTAAGCTCTTATACAGCAATACCGTTAACACTCCGCCCACAAGAGCGGTTATCAGTCTCAGAACAATCTCTCCGGTAGCTCTCAGATCCAAGCCACTTTGCTCGATAATAAAGGAGCTTAGTACAAATCCGCCTACCATACCGAGGATAAAGAAACTGAATCTAGCCAGGAAATATGCTAAAAGGCCAAGGACGACTCCGACTACTAAACCCAGTACCAGATACAACTGGCTGTTGTCGGTTTTAGGACCAATCCATGCACCAAGAGCCAGCCCCGCGAACACCCCGATTAGAAAAAGCGATACTCGATAAGCTCGATAGCCGAGCAAACCTAGGAATAATCCAATTGGAACAAGTATCCAACCATACCCGCTGAAATTTTGAATTACATTCACCGCGACCTCCACAAAGTCATCGATTTGGTTTTTGTTAAAAGCGCTCTCACTCTAGGTGTTGGCTCATATGCAATCCGATGTCAATCATGAAAGCAATTCTGAGTTAGGCAGAATTCCCTTCGCACACGGTGTTTATATACTGGAATTAGGCCTCGATGCAAGCTGTTTGTCACTTGAATAAGTCTGCCGATTGAGTCACGGAGGAAACTTCGGCGATGCGACTGGCTCTATGGAGAATAGGAGTTTCCAGTAATAATAATTGCAGATGGAATGGCTTGCGAAACCTGCGGTACAAGGTTGATCCGATGTTCAAAGCCCGGAATCTAGTGCGCGAATTGCGCTTCCCGTGCGGAAATTTTCAAAAATTTGTAGAGGAATTAGACGAAGGAATGCAATTTTCCGTCTATTATAGGATTAAATGGCAGATTTGGAGAAAATTTTTAGGAACGAGGGTCCACGCTTGCTCAATTGGATTCGGGTTCGCTTGAAAGTGGACGAGGATGCGGAGGACATATTGCAGGATGTTTTTGCTGGTGCGGCAAATGCCCTGGCGACTCTTCATGGTGCCGACTATCTAATTTCTTGGCTTTATGTAAGTGCAAGGAATGCGGTGATTGATGTTTGGAGAGGTAGGAAAGGGAAGGTGGACTCGGAGGAACTGTCCGAGACTTCCATAAATCTTTTCAATGAGTTTGTTATCTCCGATCCGGAGGAAATATTTCGAAGGGCAGAGACCTACGAGGCCTTGGAGGAGGCCATCGAAATGCTACCTGAGGATCAGAGAGAGGTTTTTCTCCTTCAGGCGGTGTACGGTTATACTTTTCGTGAGACGGCAGAATTATTGAATATCTCGATTAATACAGCCATGTCGAGGAAACGTTATGCCCTTATCCGGCTAAGAGAATATCTAGAAGATTATAAGGATGTCGTGATTCAAAAGGAGATTGGATGATGAAAAAGAAGTGGCTTAGTTTGGGTTGGAAAATTTTGGCAGGCCTGATATTTATTCCCGGCTTGTTGTTCCTTTTTGCTTGGGTTTTTATGCTGATTTGGAACGCGTTGATGCCGGCGATTTTCGATTTACCCGCTATCTCGTTTTGGCAGGGAGTGGGTTTGATTGTACTGGCCAAGTTTCTATTTGGCCATATTTCCGGAGGAAAGGGAGGCCGGTGCAAGAACAAGGGTAGGGGCGGGAAGAAGTGGAAGAAACGCTTCAAGGCACATTTCGATAAGTATCGTGCCAAGAATGAAGTGGATGAGAAGGCGAGTGCCGAATCCGCTGTAGTTGGACCATCCGGGGAGGTTTAATCAGGACTAAGATGCCTATTCGGTTCAAATAATCGCCTAGGCATCGATAGCTCTTCCTTGTTGAGCCTTCTGTCGTTATGCTTATCTAAGTGAGAAGATTGACCCTTCTGCGGCATGCGAAGAGTTCTTGGAAAAACGCCGAACTCGCCGATATAGATAGGCCGTTGAATAATCGTGGCCGCAGGGATGCCAAAACCATGGGCGCTGACTGCGCCGGGCGTATTCCTCCGCCGGAAATAGCCCTTGTTTCTCCAGCGAGAAGAGTCCGTGAAACCATCGAACTCTTTTTCGGAGCTTGGACAGCGGCCACGCCGGCGATTATCAGGGTGGACGAACTCTACCAGGCGGGGGTAGGCGATTGGATAAAAATTATCAGGACGACCTACGGAGCTGATACCAAGCACCTATTGGCC
>Ga0056130_1000175_pt1 | contig 13393 bp, 5 predicted proteins | sample WorMetLIZISLAND2_2_FD_71114 | JGI IMG/M metagenome (GOLD analysis project Ga0056130, IMG submission 71114) | Marine gutless worms symbiont microbial communities from Max Planck institute for Marine Microbiology, Germany - Olavius loisae LIZARD... ...
GTCAGCAACATCCGTGTTCCGGTCTCCAAGTTCACCACAATCGTGATGTCAGCGGCGATGACACCATCAGAGATGGCGTCAGACAGCGTCAGTCTCTGACGAGTCCGCGGATTCAGCAGCAAGCCAGCATCCACGTCAAACAACCGACAGGCGACCGCATCTTCCACGTTCAGCTCCAGCTTCCAGTCAATGTCCGGCAAGAACCGCGGATCCACGGCGATGTTTGCGGCAGAAATCCGCGCCCCATCTGGTCGGCCAGTGCGAGCATTGATCAACTGCCGGTCAAAAGCTTGGTCCAACGTACAGACTCTGCCAGTCTGCAGGTCCACAATCGCCGGCAGTGTCGAGCTGATGAGACGGGAATTAACGGCATCATTCAGCGACATGACGTAGCCGCTCAGTGGATTAAAGAACTGTCCTGTCTTGACGTTGAACAGACCAAGTTTGACTGCCGCATCGAACGACAACAGACCTTCAAACTCCTTCTCAGTCAAACCTTCGGCAGATGAAACTACCGGTTCCTCGATGGTTATAGCAGACGGAGGCTGTTCAACGACTTCTCTCGTTGTTATTGTCATCTGAACATCGTCAACAGGCTGCTGTGGCGTCTTCGCTGCCTGTTTACTGTCAATCATTCTCGCCGTTGTCTGGTCGATCAGTCCTCGGCGTAAAGCCTCCGTAGGAGTGAACTGTCGACCGGAGTCTGTCTCCACAATCAGTCCACTGTCCCAGTCTACCATGGCTGTCACTCCATCTGTCACTGTCGTCTTCTTGCCAGCTGGTGTCGACCTCACGATGGCCAGGCCTCTGCGTACAGCCTCATCAATGCTCATTGTCTCGTCGGTGGCCGGGTTATAGTACGACATCATATCACGACCGATCAGACCCAACTGGATCGCCTGTGACACTGGGACCTGGGTACCAGTCAGAGGGTTGAACACCGTAGCTATGTCGTCAATTCTGCTGGCAACAACTGTGCTGCGGAACAGCTGCTTCTTCTCCGTCTGATGAACCAGTTGACCCACAATAAGACCGCGCTCAAGAGCGGCCGATATCGGCATCCGTTCGCCGGTCTTTGGATCAATATACATGCCGCCGGACTCGTCAACTAATCCGCTGTCGATGGCCTCATTCAGTGGAATCACATCTCCGGACTCCGGGTCCACCACTCCTGATATCTGGAACGTCCGACGCTCTTCTGACAGTTCCTCACTGGTCATGTCTTCACGAGCATCCTCCTCATCGTCAATGTGTACACTAGGCACTTTCTCCTCGCGTGACTCACCGTCCTTGTCCGCTGACGGTCGTCCTCGCTCCACGCGGACCAGACCACGTGTGATTGCCTCATCAAGTGTCATCACTTCCCCAGTCAGTGGGTGACGGAACTGCCTTGTGGCACAGTCCAGAATGCCGAGTGACGTAGCCTCGGCAATGCTCAGCTCACGATTTGTTCTCGGATCTATGACCGACTTCAGCGTGTAGTCGACTTCATGATAAACGTGTACTTCGCTGGCTTGGCCTGCTGGTTCACTTGCCGTCACTGTTGACTGCATAACGTCGGCAATAACAAGGCCGCGCTTCACTGCCTCCGTGATTGGCATCGTCTCGCCAGACGTAGGATCTGTGTATGATCCACTGCTCTGATCTACAATTCCGCGCCGGATCGCTTCGGTAATGGAGATCTCTTCTCCTGTGGCCGGATCAACAACGCTCTGAACTGAAAATGTCTTGGTTGTGTTTATAAACCGTGAACCTTCATGCACCGCCGCTGTGCTGGCTGTTTCTGCAAACACCAGTCCACGTTTAATTGCTTCTGAAATGGGTATCTGAAACCTGTTTCCGGCATCGTCTTTACCCAGATACAGTCCGTTTGCCTGGTCAATGATACTGCGCTGCAGGGCAGTGTTGACATCAACGCGCCTCTTCAAGTCTGGGTCAATGGCTCCCACAATTGTGTAGCTCTTGGTCTCCGGTAGTGATCCAGCAGCCACAACACCGGAAGCCAGTACCTTGCTCACTTTGACAAATCCACGCGCAATGGCATCTTCTAGCGGCAACAAGTCGCCAGTCCTTGTGTTTCTGTATGTTCCACGCTCTGTGTCAAGGATACCTCGGCGCTTTGCCTCTTCCTGATCAATATCTAACCCAGTAGCTGGATCAACCACAGAGACGATGGTAAACTGACGCCAGTCACGGACATCACGATCTCGCTTCGGCTGTGTGATGACGATGCTTTTGTCCATCAAGTTCCTGAGCGACAGACGCTCGTTGGATCGCCTATCGGTGTAATGTGCCGTCGGCTCAAGTATCTCCATGTCAACTGCTGTTTTGATGTCACATTTCTTACCGGATTGTGGGTCGACAAACAAAGCTGTTTCGGGATCCAGAAGTCCACTGGCCAGTGCAGTCTGTACGGAGTACTCCTGGCTAGTCGTTGTGTCCTTGCAGTAACCGGAGTCGGCATCAAGAAAACCCATGGTGATGGCATCAGAGAAAGACATCGGCAAGTCTGGGAGACCAGACAGTCCAGTGACAGAACGCGTGCTAGCCTGTGAACTGACAAGTCGTTCTTGCAACAGGACTGATTCGTAGCCACCATCTTCAGTGCGACGCCCGTGGAACTCACGGCGGTCCAGACGACGAACATGCTCTGTGCCGTCGGCGATCTTCTGTGTGTATTCCTCTGTGTCCTCGGACTGCTGGTGTTCATCAACACCACGCTGGACGTTCACTGAACTCACCCTTGCAACACCGGCCGACCGGTCAGGTACCAGCTCACTCCTTGCACGCTTCGATGGTATCTCAAAGGTTTCACTGTCTGAGTCAAAAGCACTGCCAGCTTGCACAAGACCTTGGTACATTGCCTGAGTCTTCGATGTCACTGCACCTGTGGGCATGCTCTTCTCGATGTCACCTGGACTTCCATACTGGATCTCAGACGTAACAGTTGTCGTCGCTACGATGGGACTAGTCATCTTCACCAGCGACACTGCATCGGACGGATCTATCAAACCAGCTGCAACAGCGTCTTCCAGACTCATCTTGCGACCACTGCGAGGGTCTTTAATCTGCCCAGTCGCTGTGTCAAACTCACCACGGCTGATCAACTCCAAGACTGACAACTGCTTCCCAGACGCATCGCGATAACTTGTCGGCGTCAGCAGTTTGTCTGCCAGACCGCCAGCAACCAGTCCACGACGTTCAGCTTCAGCCAGTGGTATTCTGCGCCCTGACTTCAAGTCTACGTACATTCCCGACGCAGGGTCAATAATTCCAGCAGCAATTGCCTCTGTCAATGTCAACCTGTTGCCAGTTCTACTGTCGGTGATCGGTCGATCGGCAAATGAAATGTCTTTCTGAATGACCTGTGCAAGGCCTTCATTAATAGCGGCCGGAAGAGGCATTATAGCGCCTGTCTGAGGGTCAACAAACTGTCCTTGCTCATTGATCAGTCCACGCTCAATAGCTTCACGCAGCGACAGCAGCTCACTGGTCCGAGTGTCCAGTATGCACTTCAACTCAGTGTCGAGAATTCCTCTCTCGACAGCTTCCATCAGAGTCAGTCGTCTGGAGCCGGAAGAGTCACGGAGCTGACCGCTGGCGGTCATCAGTCCGTCGGTCAGTGCCGAGTGCAGAGGCAGCGGCTTCTGGATCAGTTTCTTCTCGATCGCCTCATCGAACCCCATCACTCTACTCGACTCCGGGTCAACATACTTGCCGGAGTCGGCGTCGATGATTCCACGGTCGACCGCTTCAGACAGGGTAATGACGTCACCGGTTGTCGGATCATAGACCTCTCGCTGGTTGGCGTTGACAACTGAACTCTGAACAGCTTCGGTGAGGGTCATGCCGTACTGCGTCACCGGGTCAATCACTTTCCCTGTCTGCACGTCATAAGCATCTTTGTTGACCACCTCCTGTAGCGGCAACGCAGGCAGCTGTGTCGACTGGAAGTCAGACGTGCCGTAGTAGCCGTGAACGACATTTGTAGACCTGGCAGTCACTTCATCCTGTGATAGACCGTTAGCAACATCACTCGACAACAGACCGCGTCTTGCAGCATCCGTAGCACTCACTTGCTCACCAGTTCCTGGGTCAACAACTATACCGGAAGACACGTCGATTCTACCATCCTGAATAGCCTCCATGACTGACAGCTCTCTTTCCGAGTCTGGATCACGCATTCCGCTTCTGGCCGTCAGCTGTCTGGCAAACTCTTCGTCTACATATCCAAGCCTCACTGCTTCAGAGAGTGGCAGACGACGACCGGTTTTGGGATCAACAAATCTGCCGGAAGAGATGTCGAACAGTCCAGAACTGATGGCATCTGAGAGCGTTAGACGACGGCCAGACCGTGGGTCAGTCATCACAGTAGACTGAAGCATCGGTCCCAGTACCTTGTGTGATGTCACCTCATCTTGTACCACTGTCTGGACTCCACGATGGTGTTGTGGGCGGAATATCTCGATGACATCGCAGCCGGTTGTGATCGTGGTAGCCATGTGTTGAGCTGTCGTCCACCTCGCCTCATCCAGCACCTGGCTTGGATCAGTATCACTCAGCACTCTCAGCTCCGACTGAAAGGTTCGAATACCAGGCACTTCTGATTCAAGATTGTACTGCATACCAAACAGCCACAATAAACAACATATTATATTACTCGATGTAGACCGTATTACTGTCTTGTCTTTTATTATCAAAATGTCTTATGCTAACCAATCAGATGGTTTGAAGTTATAACTTGATCTTCATTGAACTTTGGGCAAGACAAAGAATGAAAGAATGGTTCAAAATCTGTTACTACAGACAGGTCAAATAGAGATGAATTTGCACTACAAGTAGTCACCTGACATTTTAAAGGCGTAAGAATACACTACATCTGACTGGAACTTTATCAGTCAGTACAGGAACATCTAGTCCCTTCAACTGAAATACAAGAATATCTAAACATTTAGCAGCAGCAGTAATAATAGCAGTAATAGGAGGGTGAGAAGCAGCAGTCAGCAGTCAGAAAGTTTTGTTCTCACAGTAAACATAGAGTCATGAGAATGATAATAAGAGTTCATACAAGTAGTCTGGAACTTTATCAGTCAGTACAGGAACATCTACACTGTGTCCCAAAAAAAAACATGTGACTACATTTTCTGCAATAACTTTAACAATAGGTGTCCGATTACAATAATTTTTGGCATAGTTAGTAGCAAGTCTAATGATAACAGAGTTCATACGACTACGAGTAGATAGCAGAACTTAACGACAGACAACTCGTCATCGTCAAGCAGTGCCAACATGTAAACATCACAATCTAACGGTGAACATGATGCAAGTTAATGCACCCGGCTTGCTTTCCGTGTAACCAGTGAAACTGTGAATGCAAGGGCCAAGCAGCTGCCTCTAAAAATATCCCTTATTGTATCCAGCAGCATTAACATTATGAACTTGAGGCCAAAACTACCAGCTGTGAGCAGTAAACTGTCACTGTGAACACAGTGTCCCCTGGTATTACAGCGGCAGTGGCAGCCAAACACATAGAACAGATGGACATGACATGGGTTACAAACTACCTATCGGTATGAGTTCTCTGCACAAACAGTCATCATAATTGATAGGAAGATTTCAGAACATGTAGTAGACAGCTATAGGTAGACTAGAAGGATAAAACTCACCGGGAAATACAAGCCAGCATCATCGTGCACTTTCTTGATCTGCTGCAGTCTCTGATGTAGTTCAGTGATGAGTTTCATGTAGCGTTGGTTCAGCTGGTTCAACTCCGTCAACACTCGACCTCCGTCAGCCGCTGATGGAACTGGCCCTTCCCTCGCTGCCGCACTCACTCCAAGCTTCTCCATGTACTGCTTCATCCGCTTCTCATACACCTGCAAACAGTGGGACTATTACAATGATTACTTGATAATAGTGTCCTCTTTCCATCTATGACTGTTTAACCCTTTGACGCGGACTGTTGCCATATGGGTACAGCTATAAAGCATCATGTGCCAGACCGGGTTAAGCCGTCATTTGTAATTTTTGACATCCGGGCACTCTGACCCTCAGGGCTGAACGTCAGAGTGCCCTGATGTCAAAAATTACAAATGACAGCTTAACCCGTTCTGGCGCACGATGCTTTATACCTGTACTCACAGTGGCGTCAAAAGGGTTAAATGTCATGCAGGCCAGGGCCCTCTTGACATCAACAACAGGACATTCAATAAGTACCTAGCAGTGTTGGTATATTCAAACACAACACAATGCAGTGAATAAAGTACACGTTGCTGACTGGATAGACAAAGCACATACTTTGAACAACTGATCCATTAGAGCGAAATAAATCAAAAACAAAACTGTCTTTCATAAATCAGCATGCTCTTAAGCACCACTACACAAACAGCACAAATCAAAGCTGCACACACACAAACTCTAACAGTACGTGACAAATATGACCATACCTTAACTTCTTTAATGAACTTTCCACCATATCGATTCAGCGCCTCTACTGGAAACTTGTGATCTTTTGCTTCGTTGTACAGTTTCTACACACCAAGAACAATTACTGACATTTATGTTACGGATATTATCACAACGACTATTTTACAACTACATTACAACGAACCACAAACATCAAAGGCCACAAACCACAGATAGGGTAGACATCTAACTTCTAACAAAATATGAAGCTCAGCTCTGAATCAAAGCTGCCCACTTGGGTGCTAGAGAATAGTTATGTTTACCGTTATTATAGATACAAGTAGGATTGGACTGGATTGAGCAGTGTTTTACGTCTCCGACAACACAGTATAGGTTATATGGGAGACGGTTTTTACAGATCACAAGACCCAACCAACAGTATCAAAGTACTGAAGGAAAAAGCTATAAGAGAAAAAACAGAAAATGCAAACAACAAAATACACATATACATACACAATAATACACATTAAAAGGATACACATATAAGCACAAGTCCCCTAGTCTACAATAATATGGGGTAAATAGGGGACAGCTCCCACAGAGGTCAGGGTCGCCAGGCCTGAACGTCGGTGGGGCTGCCGCCGCTGTACCCCCAGATACAAGTAGGAAATGATGTGCCTTTTACGATTACTGCTGACTTCTCTACCAGTACTATTGGGCAGTAGGTTAGCTATTCAATGGTGCAACTGCACAGAATAGTAACAGATCTACAGGAGATAACCACGGTACCTAGAGACAACATTGGTTTGTAACTGATGGTAGATAGATGCAAAGGACGTGCCACAAACCATGACAACTTCGATGTCTCGTCGAGCGTCTTCCACTCTACCAGAGATCGGAGGCAGTCGAGAAACATTCTGTTCCAGGCCACGCGACCACAGCTCTTCCGTGCGGTACGCGTCGTCAAAGAAATGAAGATTTTCCAGCGCTTGGTCAGCATTTCCCAGCCTAGCAAAGAACAGTTAAAGCACATCAAAATTAATCACTTCTTGCGGATACCTCGGCGGAAAACAGGGTTGTGTGAAATTGACTTTTCGTTTCGGTTCGGATTCAGTTACAATAAATTACTTTTGGTTTGGCAGAAAAAAGCATGGTTCAGTTTTGATTGCAAAATAACTTCTCTTTAATTATTATGCAGAGATCCCTAGGAGGCCACATTAAGTTTTGCACTTCATCTGTCCGTCTGTCCATGCATCCCGTGCCTCAGATTTTCTCAAAACAAGAAAGGTATAAAACTTAATTTAGTGAAGAGTAACTAGGGGAGCAAATATAAGGTATAACGGTCATAGGTCAAGGACACTGGGAAGGAAAATGTTAAAATCGTTTTTTGCTAACACCTTCATGAAAAGTGATCGTTTTACGTCTAACCAAAACCCAAAAAATGATCAATGGCCCATTCTACACATATTGTCAAATACATTTCACCAGTGAAAATGCTTCGTTTTCTGATAACCTGTAAAATCTGTCATTATCCAGGAGGACCGCATGTGACAGCGGCCATCTGGCCGTCTACCTACATGTTTGATAATTAACCAATTAACAGATTGCCCAGTGATAAATATAAGGTCCAAACGTTCATTTTATAGTCTGGAGTCTGTCATCTGTTTGTATATGCTTTCTGTGCTACTAGCTTCATCACACGTGCATCTACATGAGGTTTCAAAATGCTTTAACACCTAATAAAATTGTGAAGTTATCAACAAAAAAATCTATAAGCCTAAATGACCTACGTTGGAGAGCTGACAGACATTATAAACTGGGTAAAAACACAGATCACATCACCAGTACTAGCAGTATTAGTGCATGTGTACATACTAATACCACAATACAAAACCTTAAAAAAAATCTTGCACTTTTAGTTGGTAATAAAATTCCTTGCTGACTATAAGTGGTGACACGAAGACCAGGTAAATATGTTACCTGTCGGAGACTTGAATGACGAGGTTTTCCCAGCGTGCAAGGATCAGGTCAAGCCGGTTCTCAAACTGTTGAACGTCGACGTGTAGTCGCGTGCTACCAGGCCGAGTCCTCACGACCAACTGTTTCAGCGTCATGAAGTCCTGCTGGATGGCATCGATCTGACTCTGACTTCGATGGACGGAGTTCTGCAGGTTCTACAACATACACAGTCCAGTCCACACTTACACTGCTGTCACTTGCCTGGTCTTCTACCACGCACAGCCAGCAGTCTTGCCATACAGGTACAGCTCTAAAGCATCCTGTGCCAGACCACGTTAAGCCATCTTTTGTAATTTTTGACATCCGGCACTCAGATGCTCAATTTAACCTGGTCTGGCACAGGATGCTTTATAGCTGAACCCATATGGCAACAGTGGCTGTCAAAGGGTTAACCAGTCGACACATACATACATAAGTTTTGTGCCAGCCTACATGAAACTGGTCCAGTCAAGCATCACACAGTTCAGTAGTGATGAGGGATAACTTCTGCCAAAAGTTCATAGAAATTTATTTATGACTGTGCCTATAATCTTCATGCTAAGAGGAAAGATAAGTAAAGTCTGAGCAGGAAAGACGAAGGTAATAGCTACCTGTAGCCAGGTAAGGCTTACCTGTAGTAGTTCGCGAGTCTGCCTCAAGGTGGCACTGTCATCAGACAGATGAGCTAACTGTGATAACTGACGCTCATGTGATGTCACCAGGTCCTCAATGTTGCCTGCCTCACTCAGCACAGTCTTGCTGGACTCCAACCTGCCGTACCACAAGTCAATCGCTGCATGTAGACGACTTCTCAATCACACTGCTTTGTTCAACAGAATAACGCTGTGCTACTTAGATGTTGTTTGAAAATACTCTTACTTACTTACTTACTAAAACACACACGACAGGGAAATGGTGTTACCAGTGATGAAGACACAGGCCTACAGCACCTTCGGCGATATTAGAGCATTTTCAGCTGCTGGACCCGGGTGATGGAACAGTTTTCCATTGCATCTGAAAGAGGCGAACTTATTGTACAATAAATTCTGGTGGTCACTAAAGACGTTTTTGTTTGGATAGTGGAGCCATGGCACAGCAAATGTGTCACAATGTCTTTCCACTTGTCATGAATGAAATGGTTGTATGTTTGACTCAGCACTCCGCTGCTAGTAACAACGCTATTATCGGTACTTACTCTCTTACACAGACATTGAGAAGTATGGCCACCTGTCACCACAGAGACGCAGCTGTGTAATGATCTGTTCCCACTTGTCATGCATCAGACGGAACTTGTGTTCAACGTGTGCCGTGTGCTGAGCAGCACTCAGCTGTTGATAACGATCAGCGTGGCTGTCAACGTCTGATTGATGCTGCATCACGGCCCGCTGCAGCTCCTAGCAGCACATGCAATACAATACAATATTGTTTATTCCGGCTTGACAGAAGGCAAGCTGTAAATGGTAAATAGCTCCCTGATTTTATAGAGCGCTTGAAAGTGTCAGCATGGCATTAGCTTTATCTACCGCTCTTACCATTTACCCATGCCAGATCCGAGTCCATCAAACGCTGACAGTCTTAAACTCCAACTTCTTACAGCTGGGAAGAAGGAGTGGTGGCCGGCCACAGCCGACAGTTTACCCCAGGCGGTTTACGTGACAACTGTGAAACACACTGCGTTAGTGGGAATCGAACCCGCGACCTTCCGATTGTGAGTCCGACGCGCTACCAGTTGTGCCACCGAGACCACCGAGCTGTACAATAATTATATCAGACTATAATCAACGAACAGCATCCACAACATCATTCGCTCCTCGCTTACAGCCAGTAAGAGGTGGCGTGGCTTGGTGATAATGGGTTGGTCTCAACCAACATAGTAGCTGCACATCGGGCACAGTTAATATTTGGATGGGTGACCATCTACGAGGGGGTAAACTATCTCTTGTCTGTAACCAGCCACCTAGGTTGACTCAGCCTTCTAACCTCTGTGGAATGGTAAAATAGTATCAGCCTTTAGGCTGAGCAATAATAACTAATGGATTATAGTGTCACTATCAATAACTGCAGGGCCACTATACAAAGTCAGCTTAGGATGCTGGTGTAGATAATGGCAGCCTACAGGTGGACTCACAGCCCAAGACGTCATGGTGAAGACAAGACGATCTACCATCGGTCATTTGATGCACACATCTGTAATCACTCTCACAATGTTATCAACAGACGTCGTCCAGCGAGACTGCCACGTCATACCTCATATCTGCTGCTCATGTCACTGGCTTGTGTCACGTCTGTAGGTAAAGACTCCTGCTGAACAGCAGTGAGTCGTGTATGTAGTTGATCTAACTCAGCCAGCAGCTGGTCCAGATCATTGGTGAACTGCTGGTCAGCTGTCGGCTTACGATCTGTCAACGACGCACCAACACACAACCAGAATATCAGTACGATACGATGATACGACAGAAGAGTTTAACATGGACTCATAAGATGAGTGTAGTCAGCTTAATCTAGCACACGTAGCCAGAAACAAGAAACTATAAAAATGAAACTAAAACAAACCAATGCCAGAGTCCTATTAGTTCAGTAGAGGTTAATATCGGTGAAGGCAGTCTAGAAGGAACCAGAAAGGCTATGGAGGAAAGGATTTGTGAAAGACGTCAAAAATTACAAATGATGGCTCACCCTGCTCTGACACAGGATGCTTTATAGCTGTACCCATATAGCAACAGTGGGCGTCAACGGGTTAAAGACGTAGTGTGAGACCTCGTTGATCCAGCTCGGCGGTGAGTTGTCGGTAGAGCTCGTCACACTGACGCAGTGCTTCCACCAGCTCCTGTGACTCCGGGCTGCGAGGACCGCCGTACTCAGCTACCAGCTTGTCAACGTCATCATGAAGTGCTCGAAGGATGGCTTCCCGCTGTGTTGGGCCGATCGCCTGGAACTAGACAGTCACACATACAACACACTGGCAACTTACCGGTAGCAGTAATGACCTTCAGACAACCTCTTGACCATCACCATCACGTGACTTATACTAACACTCAAACATAGAGCTGACTCAAACAGAAGCATAGATTCCGCTAAACATTTCACCGGCAGCGATGCAAGGAACGACAACCAAAAACAACAATCCTCCTCACAGGAGGATTCAAACAAATTGATGCTAACAAAACGCCTTGAGCAGTCATTGATGCCACCAAGCCAGGAGAATGTACTCTGCCTAGTCTACAGTGCTGGGAGCTGTAACATCTTACAACAAGTTTGTTAACTGTGATAACAACATTAATGTCACTGACAGACATGTCACAAATTGCTTACTTGTGCAGCGTTCCATGATCGGATGACATTGATCGTTCCAAAGATGACTTGTCGTTTGAGTTGGCGCTGAACGGTCTGCCACAGCTGCCTCAGTGCAGATAGTTCACGCAACAGTCTGTCGTCAAACAACATTCACCAACAACACAAAATACCATGACATCTCAACAGGTCACTGACAACAGCATTCAGATACTACAGCCAGGCTTAACAAACAATGATAAACTGATTTCAGACAGAAACATCCCATTTGAGACACCGTAGGCCATTTCAGAGACGATCTTCCCAGCCAATCTCTTGACTGATGCAGAACACCCACAGACTAATACATAATCACGACCAAGAATCAACACATAAAACCTGAACCATCCAAGAAAACTACTGACATATGCATTAATCAAATCAAATGAAAGTATGACACTGAAGCCTGGTTTAATGGCCTTTTATGTCATCCGGCAGAAAACGGATCAGACCTATTCTTTGGTTCTTGGGGCTATAAATTGGAGCTTCACACCCCACCCAACATAATCTACAGCCAATCACTTGACTGATACTGACAAACGAAACTGTACAGGAAAATACACAAACTAAATATAGGCCTACAACTCAAAAAAAGCAAACAACGCAAAATACAGTGAAACAAATCTACCCCAGTTCAGTCGCCTCTTATCACACAAGACAGAACTTACTCTACAACGATCGTGAGCCCACAACGTAGAGATATTATTCATTGTACTACAGCACACTCACTGCATTGCTTCGTCACCCAAGGTGTCACTCCGGACAAATCATTTACAGTATGGTATCTCCACCGTCAGCCAGTATAATTCGCTGTCACTCAAAAAAACGTTCTAAATCTTAAACTGAGAGACTGACCATAGATTGGGCATCACACACGTCATGTCTGCAGACTCTATGGTATGTCCACAAGACTACCTGCATTGGCCGGCCATCAGATAAGCAGTAACTCTGCATTTTCGTTGTTACAAATCACTAAAAGGACCCAACAGCAGAAATATCAGACGGCTACAGAGGTTAACCAGCCTCACAATGAACATCACAATGTCACTTCTAGTTCTTCAATCAACAGTTCAGATTGAATCACAGATGTCGGAAAACGCACGTTTTAGCAAGAGACTCTGCATCTTTGTTTGGTGGTGGAATGTAAAAGCAGATTGCTGGTACAAGACCCTCAACGCCGGCGCTATTACGTACTCGCCATCTCGTCCGCCGACTGTTGTCCAGCAACACACACTCCTCACCTTTCACTATACTCATCTGTACACACCACACACACAAGCTGTTCAAGTTGTGCCACTCCAGCATCCACTGATTAGCAGTAGTAATAATCATACGGGAATGCCGGTGGACTGCTCGTATTGGGCATGAGGCAAAATTCTTTTGCCAAAGGTGGAACACCCTAGGATTGAGGTTACATGATGCTGAACGAGGACGAATATCAAAAAATCTGTCCAGTTAGAATTTAGATACTGTCTTGGTGTATCATAATACACCATTAGTCTTTTGATTAGATACATACTGGCGGAGAAGATGGCCTTTGAAATCGGCCATTTTTGCACATTTCAGACCTCCGTGACCTTGACAATAATAATAATAATAATAATAATAGTCAAATTTGTAAAGCGCCATACGCGAAGCTACAGAGGCGCTAATGACCTTG
>Ga0056130_1000179_pt1 | contig 13111 bp, 6 predicted proteins | sample WorMetLIZISLAND2_2_FD_71114 | JGI IMG/M metagenome (GOLD analysis project Ga0056130, IMG submission 71114) | Marine gutless worms symbiont microbial communities from Max Planck institute for Marine Microbiology, Germany - Olavius loisae LIZARD... ...
GGGGCACAATAATTATAGAATATATAATAAAGTATATTACTGCTAAACATGGGGTATTTGAGGCAGAAGCAGAGATTATTCATCCTGTGTGGGTAATAGATGAATAGGCTATAATTTTTTTTATGGATGTTTGGTTAAGAATTATAATTCCACCTGTGATAGAGTTTAGTCTAGCAAGGGATATAATAAGATGATTGTTTATTTTTGGTAAAATAATAAATAAGGTAATAAATAGGGGAATAATTTTCTGTCAAGAGGATAGTAATAAGCAATTTATTCATCTAATTTTCTCTATGACTAGAGGGAATCAGTGAAAACATGGAGAAGCCCCCAATTTTAGAAGTATTGATGCAAACAATAAAATTGTAGCAGTCTTAATAAATCAGTGTATTCTAATTAATGCTGTTCCCCTTATTAGTAAAACAGCAGAACCAAGTGCTTGAGCGAGAAAATAGTTAATTGAGGCTTCAGTTTCTATTGCATTTTCTTTATTTAGTATTAATGGGACGAAGGAGAATATGTTTAATTCTATGGAAACCCATAATATAAAAATATTTGTGGAAGAAATAGCCATTATGGATGACATTAGTATCAAGATAATTATTGCAAGTTTCATAAGATCATGGCAAGGCCGTCACATGATTAGAAGTCACTTTATAATGATCTAAACAAGTAGAGTTACTCTGTTTAATAGTTCTAAGCTAGTTGCATATATCTGCCAACTTGTTATAAGTATAATATTTATATTATAATACAAGTCCTTTCGTACTAAGAATTATTTATTATCGTAGATAGAATCTAATCTGGTTTACACCGATCTGAACTCAGCTCATGTAAAGATTTAAAGGTTGAACAAACCTATTTTTTTAGTTTTTGCTCTAAAATATGACTATAGGCCAACATCGAGGTGCTAATCGCTTTATTAAATATGAACTTTTATATAGCATTAGTCTGTTATCCCTAAAGTAACTTTATTCAAGGCGGTATATGAGATAACCGATCGTTAATGGACTTGTTAATCTGTTTTTATTAAAGATGGGTGTATATATCTTGGCCATCCCAGCCAAATTTAGATAGGATCTTAAATCTTAGTTGAATTAAGATTTTAGGGTCTTCTTGTCTTACGAGATTATAATAGCTTCTTCACTATTGGATAAAATTTTAATTTATTACATAAGATAGTAAATATTACGTTTATTCATTCATTCTAGTCTACAATTAATAAACAAATGATTATGCTACCTTAGCACAGTTAGTATACTGCGGCAATTTATTGTTACATTGAGCAGAAAATACTATAAATTAATTATCTTATCGCTATGTTTTTGTTAAACAGTCGAATATTAAAATTGCTTAGTTTTTAATGTAATAATAGGAGAATATTTATTTTTACATAATAATGATAATGTATATTATTTTATTATTATATTATTATTATTGCATAATAAGTGGTATATGTTTTATAGTTATAATACATTATAAATTAATTAATATTAAACTTATTATATTTTATTGTGGGCAGGCTATTGCAAGGACTATAGGGGCTTATCCTCATATAGCTTATACTTTATTTTAAAATAAATATTTTATTTAGTAATTTTTAGTAATAATCAGAGATTTATTTATGCGTAAGGTATGTAGCCTCTGAATAGTTATTTATTTATATTATTGATACAATACGAGGGCATTCATAAAATAATAATTATCCAGCTCATAAATTTTCGGATAGTTAGGTATAAGTATTTTCTTGTAAAACCGTAATGCAAAAAGTACTATTACTTATTTATTTTTTTTATTAGTAGGTTGTCCCTATCGGTGGGGCTGCTTATAAAATCTTAAACTACATTATATTAATCTATGTTTATTTAGCAGAATAGTGTTTAGTCTTAGTGTAAGTAAGGGGCATTTTGTTGGTATATGCTATATTCTGAGATACAGTTTCCACTATATCTACTTTGTTACGACTTATCTCACTTTTCAGCGAGAGTGACGGGCGATATGTGCATGTATTATTTTTGATTAATAGATTTTTAGTAAAATTCTATTACTGTCAAGTTCTAGGAAGCTTATTATTTATTTTTAGTTAATGTTATAGTTGTAATCCATAGATCACCATATTATTGGTTGCACTTTGACCTGAGATGGTATAGAATTTGAGTCTAATATTTATTGCTAGATTGTTTAAGTTAAGCAATTAACGGCAGTATACAGACTGAGGTTTCTAAGTATGGTAAGATATTTGTGGAGTATCATATTAAGCAACAGATTTCCCTGATTATATAAAACACCGCCAAGCTCTTTGGTTTTAAAACGATTGTTTTTATTAGCCACTAAGCTGCTATAAATAGAAGGGTATCTAATCCTTGTTTTGGGTTATAGTTTATTGTATATAGTATTTTAGGGCCGTTAATGTTAAATTTTACTTAAGCAATAGTTTTATAATATTGTTGTTCACTGATTTATTAATTTGAGCTTTTTGTTTAACCGCAGTTGCTGGCACAGATTTTACTATCTCTTATGATACCGGTAGGACTAATTTTTATTTTATAGGGAGATTAATAATTTCTACTGAGATAGTGTATTTTATGTATTTTTTCATGAAGATAGTACCGTGTATTAATATTGTAACTAGAGTCAAATTAGATAATAAGAGATACTTCATTGTTAGAGTATGGGTCTAATAGCTTATAATTAGCTTATCTTACTATAAACACTAGTCATAGACTATTAAGTTTGCAGTTTAATGTTGTTACTATAGTGTTCATTAACATCATATTATTAATTTTATTGATAAAGAAGGCATGATAGCTAATGGTCATAGATGTGATATATGCAATGTTATATCGATAGATAAAACTTGTCTAATTGGGTTCAGTGTTCTGTATAAATTATTGTGTCTGATTATCATAAATACGTATAATGAGTATATTGTGGTTGAAAAGCAAGATATTATAAGTAGGATTAAGATTGTTTTTGAAATTATTAAAGATGATATTATAATAGTAATTTCTCTAACAAAGTTTAATCTTGGCGGGAGAGCTATGTTTGTTATGATAGTTCTTAGTCATATTATAGAGATTATAGGTATATTGGATACTATGCCCCCTATAATAAGGATATTACGTGAATTTGTTTTTTCGTAGATAGTATTAGTTAGTATGAATATGCATGATGAAGTTAATCCATGGGTAACTATTATAGTGGCTCTTCCGAACATACCTAACTTAGAATTAGAAGTTATTCTAATAATTAATAGGCCCATATGACTAATTGAGGAATATGCAATTAATGCTTTTAGGTCTATAATTCGTAGACATATGATATTAATAAGGATGGATCCAAGGCAGGCTACAGAGACTATTATGTTAGATATTGAGGATATAGTAGATTTTATTATTATCCTTATTCGTATAAATCCGTAGGCTCCAAGTTTTAGTATAATCGCAGCTAATACTATTGATCCGGCGAGTGGTGCTTCTACATGTGCCTTAGGTAATCATGCATGCAGAGAAAATATTGGCAGCTTGACTATAAAGGCTATAATTAATATTGTTCATCTTATATATTGATTTAGTATAAGTGGTAAATTAATTTTTAAGAGAAGCATGCATATGGAATAATTAAAGTTTGAGAGTTTTAGTAGGATTATTAATATGGGTAAGGAAGCAGAGACAGTATACATTATAATGAATAGTCTTGCTTTTTTTCGTTCTGGTTGTAGACCCCACAATATGATTATCATGAAGACTGGAATTAGTGAAGTTTCGAACAATATATATATTAGTATAAAGTTTCTAGTAGAAAATAATAGAATAAAGTTAGACGATAAAATAATTATTGTGAATATAAATAGATTTGTGGCTTTCTTTACTTTATTTCTGGTTAATATTATCAGAGCTGTAATTCATATACTCAAGGTAATTATAATGATAGACAATGAATCTAATATTATTTTATTTGTTGTAGAGTAAAGATAGGATCTTATTGGATACTTAGATACAATAGCTAGTCCTAAAAAGAGAGCGGTTACGGAAACTATGCTAAAATTAAATTTATACTTTCTCATGCTCATGAGTAGCAGATTGGCCATGATAGCGGATATTAGGATTTTTTAGAAAATTTTAGAAGTGTTGAGTCATTGCCTTCCTTGCGCCTTAGTCTAATTAATAAGGCCAGACCGATTCTTGCACCTGATACTCTTATGGTAAGTAAAATAATTATGTTAATGGTGATAGCCATGTATTGATATATTTTGTATGCCATAGTATAGAGGACTATTAACAGTATTAGTCTTTCTAGGCATAATAGTAGGGGGAGCAAGTGTTGTTGTCGAGTAATCAACGATAGTAATATTATTATTAAGGATCTCATAATTGTTAGTATAATCGGCTTATTTAGCATAAGAATTGAGATATTTTCTTTTTTGATTTACAAGATCACTGCTTATATTGGTTAGCTTTCAATTCCAGGTGACTCATGATGAGAACTTTAGCTCCCAGGGCTAATATTTGAAAACTATCACCAGATTGATCTGAGAAGTTTTGATATGAAAAATCAATGTATTAGTATTATACTATCAATATGGTAGATATGTGGTCTATAAACCCTAAATTGAGTCGAAATCAAGTTGCATAAGCTAACATATAATGACTATGGTGTATAGTTTATATTATGTAGTTGATGTTGGTTAGTTTAGTGGCCTAGTTGCTTTATGGTTGATAGTGATAAATAAGTAGGTTGTTTCAGGTTAATGAATGATGTTATTTGATGCCAGACCAGCAGGAATAGTTTGAGAGTGGGAATTTTAGGATGGTGGGGTGATGGTATATTTTGTCTATTGTTAGTATATTGACATTGTTGGGGTAATTAATTTTAATTTAGTAACTTAGGCGATAATAGGTTGTTAAGTCGGGTGTTGTGAAAGCGTATACTAGATGGGTATAGTTAGGTGTTTTGAGTAACTAGATAGGGATTCTAGTTAGTTAATAATAGCTATAAATAAATTTATGTGGTCAATGGTGTTTATCTAATAGTTTTGTTTTGGTTATGAAAGTTATTGATTGATAGACTTAATTGTATGAGGTCAGAGAAATTGTTGTTATAAGTAAGGAACGGTTGAATATTGTAGTATAGTTCTGTTGATCTACAATGAGCCATGGTCAGATGAGTCGCAAGGGATTTAGTTATTGTATAGATTAGTTTGAAATAAGAGATAAGTTTAGATGTAGGAAAGAGATAGAAGAGAGAGGGCAGATATAGTTAGTTAGGTGCAAGAGGTCAAGGTAAGTAAGAAAGGAGTTACAGTAGAAACTAGAGAGTGAAGGGAGAGGAACGACTATAAAAGTGAAGGAAGCTTAGAGATAGGAGTTGGAGCATTGGAGGTAAAAGGAATCAGAGAGTAAAATGTTTTATGTTTATTAGTATCGTAAGAAGATAATATTAGTTTTGGTAGTGTTGTCAGGCAATGATATTTAAGAATTTAAAAATTAGGATAATATGCCTAAATTAAGTTTGTTTTGTAGTAGAGCTGTAGATTGTTATATTTAGATCTATTAATTAGGTAGGACACAGTTGAGTAGGAGAGATGTTTGGTAGTAGATGTGATACTATAGAGGAGTAATTAATATGGTTGTTTTAGTGAGTGATGTTATTTTATTTGATTAATTGTGTTTGTATTTTATGGTAATACAGAAGAGCTGTTTAGTTGATAGATATTTTATTAGTGAGCTATAGCGAAGGTTCATAGGAATAGGATTATTGGTAATATAGATAGGATAATTTTAATTTTTGGGTGCAGTAGTATTTTGTAATATTAGACACATTAGCACGTGGTATGAGAACGTATAATGATTTTGATAATTGTTGTTTTTGGTTGGTATGGTGTGTATAGTACAGTGACAGATTAAATATATTTAATAGAAATGTTTTGTATGTAATTTACAAGTGGTTTAAGATAGACAGGCTTATTAATATATTTGTCAGGGCAATTGTTTTGATCGATTATTAGTTATTTTTAAGTAAAGCATGATATAGCTAGAAGTTTTTAATTTTGTTGGTATTTTTTAGATAAAACATATAGTTAATCTTATAGTTATTTAATTAGGGTTACTTTAGGTATGATAGTACTATATAGTGACTTTATTGAATATTATATATAGTATAAATAGTTGTATGAATAGAATTTAATCTAATAATAGATAATGGAGCAATTACTATTTTAGTAAAATAGTATAAGATAAGTATAGTTTTATTGGTAGCACAATAGTAAATGATTTACTTAATTTTTATGGTTAGAGTTAAGTAAAGCACAAATAATTTTTAATTTTAAGGTCTATATAAGCAATAAAGTTGAGGCAAGTTAGCAGTTAATGAGCACTAATATTATTTTATTGATGGATGGGATAGTTAATGGTTTAAGTAAGAGTGTTTGATGGGACGTGAGATTTTATGAATTGGTTTTATTTAGTACTAATTAGATTGGAGAGAATATTTAATTTTATGGTATCTATGACTTAAGATATCTAGAAACGGTAGTTACGGTTAGCCGTGTTATTAGAGCGGTAGTTGAGAGTTTTATAGGCTAGGATGAGAACTATTATATAACTTGAGGTTATTTATTTTGTAAGGTTTATTCGAGTGTAACTATTTTGTTTATCTTCTTGGATGATTGATGTTTATAAATTTGTTATCTGTATGGTATCTATGTGGCACTGTATTTATATTAGGGACTATACTATATAGAAAGAGCTTAGTTTAGTTTATGCTGATCTATTTTAGTTTGTATGAGAATTTAGATTGAATAAATTTGTTTTAGCTTTACTTAGGGTATCAGTTTCAGAACTGTTAATATAGGTTTAGTGGTCTTATTAGGTGCAGCTCTTATGAGCTTTGTTTTATTTTGGTGAGTAGTTATGACAGATGCATTGATATTTTATTATTATAAGTATGTTAACCGTATTTCAGTGAGACGGGTATATTTGTTTTATGCTGTATTGATTTAATTTAGGTATGATTTAAAATTGATTAGATTAAGCTTAGAGCTTATTTATAGGAAATTGATATCATTTTATAATTTATATTTATAAGGTTTTTATTATTATAGGATGGTGTATTATATACTATCTTGATTTGTGGTAAAAGATAGATGATTGTAGTCTTAATGTAGTTAGTTGATGTGTTTTGGTAAGTTTTTGTTGTGCTGGCTTTAGAGTGCTATGAGTTAATTATTTTGTGATTGAGCTATTATTAGGGGGTAGGTATGAAATTATTTAATTTATAAAATGGTAATAGTAAGATATATGTTTTTAATTATAGCAGCGATGATATATGTATATTGTTATATTAGTGTAGATAGAAGATTATAGATGTGTTACTACAAGAAAGCTATAGATTGGCTGATATCGGGCTTGTTATAGTTATTACAACAGGTTTAATTATTATAAAGTTATTTGGTGTATTTCGGACAATTTATGTTTTAGTTTAGAGTCAGGTGTTTATTTAGTAATTTTATAGTATCTAGAAATTTATTTATGCAGATATGAGAATTATGAGCGACTATTTATATTGATATAGTGTTAGGGTGTCACTAGATAGTAGCTATCTGGTCTATAGGTTTTATAGGATTTATATATTGGTATAAGTATTTCTTGTAAATTTAGGGTACTTAGTATTGTTATTTATTGATCTATGAGTAGATTTTGTTGATATTTTATCTATTGTACTGTAGAATGGGCTGTACTTAGTTATATCTATCTAAAGGATAATTTTTGTTTTTCAATGTAGTAGATAATTTGTATTGGATAGTTTATTTGAGGTGTGGTCTTTCTATACTTATATAGGGTTTATATTATTTTTAGTCTAGGGAACTAAAGAAGCCCATATTTATAGTTTTAAGCTTAGTGTCTAGAGTAGCAGAGATTTTGATTTTATAATAATATTATGGTGGTTATTAGATTGGTTTGCAGAGCTTTGTGTAAAACTAGTATATACTTATATTGTGTTATGGTATAATGAATATGTGATTTTATGCTGTAATAGGTAAAATTGGGATTGAGGAATATAAGTTAGAATGAAGTAATTATAGTGAGAGACAATGTTGTAAGTGATATTTATTGATTTTATGGGTTAATGGTCTATAATGAAGGATAAATAACCTATTAGGGGTTTATAGGAAGGTGTTATTTATATATTTTAGATAGAATAGGTTGTAGGGCATATTTCTTAATAGTGAGTATTTTAGTGGCTTTATTACTTTATGCTAATATGTTTATAATAATAGTAAGTTGTTGATTTAATGGTAGTAGAGAGTCTAGCATTAAATTTAGGCGCTATAAAGTGTGTTTGGAGGATTATTGGCAAAGTTGATATAAGTTTTAGTGGTTTTATTAGACTATTAGTAATAATAGGGTAAGTATATAGTTGATATGTGTATCTAATGAGTTTTATTTTATTATAGTTATTTATTAGGTAACAGGTAGTTTATGAGATAGTAGTATTATAATTAGAGTAAGTAATGTTTGATTATGGTATTAGATAGTTTATGGGCATTAATTTATGATAGGTGATAGAGTTTAAATTACTATATAAATTATTTTTGATTGATAGATGGTCTACAATTTACGGTATAAGGATAAACATTAAGTTTAACTATAGATAGTGGACATTATATGGTTTTAAGTTTGAGATTGATGTGGATACTAAATATAGTTGAGCCATATCTATAGAATTAAAGGATATATTTAGGTTTTATTCTTTAGTAATACTGTAGTTGTATTAATATGGTTAAGGAATTATGGAGAATGGGATTAATCGGATTAATAGAATGGTATAGCTTTGATTTATAAGTACTTATATTTATAATTATAGGTAACTGGAAGGTTTAATAATTAGATAGTTGTTAGGTATAGGAAGCTATTAGGTAGTACATAGTAAAGGCTGGTGGATTCTGTCAGTTTAGCAGAGAGTTTATTTTATTTGTATGGGCACTATGAGTATAGATAGTGTATAATATTGTTAGTAGGGTGAGCATTATAGTTTTATTGTCTTGATCAGAGATAATGTTGGCATAGGATGTTTTATGGACGATAGAGTTGATTTTAAGGTTTGTTAATAAGTATAAGTAGTCTAATAAGGTATAGTGTATAGATAGAGTAGTGATGGTTTTATATAATTAGTTATTTTAGAGTTGGGCTTGGTATAAGTGGTTTATAGTGCAAGAACGGGTATAGGGATTTCAAGGGGGGCAGAGCAGGAATAGTTATATAGTTGTTAATGACCTATTGGAGTTTTATAATTATATTATTTTAGTATTTTGAATTATCAGAAAATTAATATATTGATGCTGTGATGAGATGATTCATGCAGGACAGGTTTAATGGTTGATATAGTATTTGTTACTGAGTGAATGTTCGGGGATGTTTAGTAAGAGTATTTGTGTTTGTATGCAGCCAACAAAATTTAGTGCTCTGATAAAACAAGTTTATAGGTATTGTTAATAAATTTATTTTAGTCAGGTATTCTTATTTATGGTTAGATGTATAAATAAAACTATTATCTGTAATTGGTAAATAGTAGTTAGTATCATTATAATATTATTATTTTTGATTATTATGTTGTATATTGATATATTTATTATTTTCCTTTGCTATAGGGATGTTGAATACTATATGTAACCATAGAAGTTTGATTATGGTTATAAGTATAGTTATAGGAATAATTATTTGTATAGAATTGTTTTAATTTTGTTTAATACTAGAGGGTAGTTGGTAATATGGTGTTAGTATTAATGCATATATTATTTTTGTGGTATTAATTTTTCTGGATAGTTTAGAGGTTGAGTATGGTTGATATTTGGGCGTTTAGAGGGTATTTTAGCAGTTGAACAAATTGAGATTATGGTTTGTTACTTATTTGGGTAATTTTTATTAGTTATTTTTATTGTTAGATATTTTTAGTAGTATTAACGTAGTTATAGTATTATTTATATTAAAATTTAAGTATAATGTTTTCATTTGTGGCAGTAGGGTCTAACTTTATTTCGATGCTTGTTTTGATTTTACGTAGCTTAGAGATTTATATTTAAATCTTGTTAGATTTAAAGTCTATTTTTTATATTGATGTCTGTAGGCTTGTATATGAGTTATCTGGCTTTATATTGATAGTTTATATAACAGTCAAGATGACTGTTACTGGCTTTATTATTGAGCTTGTTGTATGTTTATAGCTGGTAAGATGTAGGCATTGGAGCATATTTTATAGTAGCTGTAGTTATTGCAGTTACAGAGGAATTAAATTCTTTAGTTGGTCAGTAGTTATTTACAGGTTAAATATAGAATTTATTGTAGTGATATGTTGATTATTAGCGTCTATTTTTTATTTGTCATTGGTAGATTAACTCGTACTTGTTTGGCTAGTCTATTTATGAAGATTTTGCTATATGGTATTTATTATTTAGTGATTCATATAATGTTCTTAGGGTAGAAGCGATATTTATTATTTTTGTTGGAGTTAGTTACTGAATGTTGATAACAGTTAGAATGTTGTTATATTAGGGTGAATAAAGGTAGATTGTCATAATATTTATTAGGTTGATTTTGTTTTATAGTATTTTGGGTTAAGTGGTATATATGATTATATGTTGACTATTTTGATGCATGTATTGTGTGGGACTTTATTTATTAATAGGGCTATAATTTTTATCCTGTTATAGATATTTGTCTTTATTCTGTGAAAGGTATAATAAAGAGAATGATTATAGCAGGCATTATATAGTTTTATAGGTCAGAATAGATTTTATTGCTCAAGAACTAAAGTTGAAGTGGGTTGTAATTATTGCAATGTTAAAATTGAGTTAAGCTTTGTATTTATTTGTTAGTTAAAGCCTTGTTTTGCATAATATTATTTAGTATTGTATGAGGCGAGAAAATATGACTGTTACAAGATCCAAGATTAGTAATTTCAAGATTGCTTGGCATAGTTTCAAAGTGCAGTGTTATCAGTAATAGTTTATATCACAGTTATTCTATATATTGATATTTGTTCTAAGTAATAGATTTTAATGTTGTCTATTAAATAAGTTTCATAGCATAGGGGTAGTCTGAATGATTGCCTTAGTCGTTATTTATTAATATGATGCACTATCCATGTATTTATTGTATCGATAGATAAGTTATAAGCTCATATTGTTAAGCCGTAGGCCATTAATAATATTTAGGATATTTATATAGTGGTTTTTGTAAGTTGTGATCTGTTTATATTGGAGGCTATAGGACTAAATGTGAATAAATTCTAGCATTAAGGGATAATTATGTATGTTTGTAAAGATGGAAGCCTCATTAGTAGTGACAGTGTTTGATACAGTTTACTTATTAAGACTTTATTATTTAGAGCTGGAGCACAGGCCTTATATAACTAAAAGCTTTTTAATAATCTATAGTTTGAGAATTTTATATGAATGATCGATAGGAATTATAGGGTTGGCTATTTAGTTCTTGTGTTAACTATTACTGAGACTATTGATTTAAGTTTATTCGAGAAGTTAAATGGTATAGTTAGTAACTAATAGTATATGGTTTTAACTTGTAGTAGTATTAATTTGTAGGGTTGAGTCATAATTTATAGATTATATCTTATGTTTATATTTGATCGGTCAGGTTAATATGTTTATATGGGCAAGTATTTGTTTTATGTTTGTTTTGAGTATCATTTGTAATAGATAATGGGATAGAAGATATTAAAGAGTTAGTATATTTAAATGTCTAGTGAAGTATTGAATTTGAGGTATTTGTTAGATTTATTTAATGTTTTAAACATGATAGATATCTTTTATCTAGATTTTGTATCTATTTATGTTAAATTGAGCTTAGATCGTTAACTATCTTAGATGAGACTTAGATTAAGGCCGGGTTCTTTACAGTATGAACATAAATGGTGCTTGCATTTTTATATTGTTTATTTATATTTATATGGCTTAAATCTTTTTGTGGTTTATTTAGTATGGCAAAATCTAAAATATGGGGATAGTAATTTTTATTTTAGTTGTAGTTACAGTATTTATGTGGTATGTGCAGCTTTAGTGGCAAATAAAGTGTTGTGGGTATCAATACTATAAATTTTTTATTATTTTATTTTGAGAGAGAGAGCGAGTAAATGACTATAGAGTGAACTTACTGTAATTAATTTAGTCTTAGATCTATTTTGTTATTTATTGCACTTGTTATTTTATGCTATTGTTAATAAATATATTTTATATTTTTATATTTATGTGGTTAAGTAATCTATCGGTCTTAATTTAAACAGTGATTGAACCTCATTTTATTAATATTTTAGAGCAATGGTATTATAGGATTTATACTATATATTATAATTTTTTTTTCAGTGCCAATACTAATGTTAACTATTTAAATGACTCAGAAAACTTTATTGAGGTAGATCCGCTAATAACTCCTATACATATTCAATCTGAATGATACTTTTTATGACTATACGCAATCCCATGATTAATCCTAATAAGTTGGGCAGAGTCGTAGCTCTTCTATTAGCAATTTTCATCATATTTAGACTACCTGTTATACACTCACAACATAAACTACTCTCAAGCTATTACCTATTTTCAAAGCTATTATTCTTTTTTATAGTCAGAGCTATACTTATCCTAAGATGGGCCGGAACTTGTCCCGTAGATAGCCTATTTATTGTAATTGGACAACTATCTAGATTATCATATTTTATATATTTTATTTGCTTCCTGCCCACTAAAAATACGAGATCATCACCTAATATAATAATACAGTAAGTTAGAAACTATTGAATTGTGGGCTTAAATTCATAATATGGTATCATATTCTAAACATGATAGAATCTCTACCAAAAATTTTATTTATTTTATTTATATGACACTGTCCTATACAGTTATCCTGGTCTTAGTAAATAAAGAATTTATTGTTAAGTGAGACCATAGGGCCCCAAAAATAAAAATAAAGATAGAGCTTATAATAGAATAATCAAGTATCTTATATTCATCGATCGTTTTGTTAATCTTAACTAACGTAATACTATTTTCTAATAAATATATAGAATTAGATAAGGATAGCTTACATTTTAGATACATAGT
>Ga0056130_1000182_pt1 | contig 12871 bp, 6 predicted proteins | sample WorMetLIZISLAND2_2_FD_71114 | JGI IMG/M metagenome (GOLD analysis project Ga0056130, IMG submission 71114) | Marine gutless worms symbiont microbial communities from Max Planck institute for Marine Microbiology, Germany - Olavius loisae LIZARD... ...
GTATTATATCATTATTTAATCAGCTGAACAGTCAGTCATTGTGGTTCTGTGTGGCCTTGGTAAAAAAATACTGAAGGTTAACTGCAGTGCGCAAAAAATAGGGCAGATTAAGATGTGACTGGATGAGGAAGAAGACCTTCAGTAGTTGTCTACGCACTGCGCAACGTCTCCGAGGAGAATAATAACGTTTTAATTAATAAAAGATGTCCAGCGGATTTGCAACTGACATTTTTGGATGGATGGGTATAGAGTTGGGGACATGGTGTGAACTGCGTGTTTTATGGCTCCGTCCGCCCCTCGGTACGCACAACTGTGTGGCTAGGGGCTGCAGAGCTCGAATTGGGCCCAAAAGGGGTCGCCAGCGAGTTTATAACAAGAGGAAAAAGAAGCGATTTGTATCCTTGTGGGCAAGTAAGGGTCATAAAGTAAAACGTTGCCGGTGGCCACAAGGTTACGTTAGTCACTGGTATCGGTTTCCATGTCATAGATGGATGTATTGAGATGGTCTTCAGTTCAAAGACTTGTCTGCCTGTGATGGCGTATGCATGTGACTCACAGGCAACGTGCAGTAGTGTTAGTGTAAACACTAATGTAATCCGTTAGCGTTGCGACTGGCGAGGCTTTGAACTGCCTCCAGCACGTTATTGCCACAGAGCCTGTGGTTCTGATGAACGATCACAGGCATACCATGGTCGGGCGGTCGGTATCACTGCATATTTCAGCGTTTGACACCCCACGCACGCTAATAGGGAAATTATTTATTGAGGCACCTGCTCCGCTGTACCGGTATTGTTAACGTGAGTCGAGTACGAAAAACAGCATCTGTAACAATATTCGATTTCAGCTACTGCTAAAAAAGAAAGCTGAACACAAGTCCAGAAACGCACAGACTGTTTAGTTCGCATTAAACTTATAAAACGAAATTATCACCACTGGCGCGGCGATATCGTTTTGAAATTGAGAACATTATTTGGGGAAGAAAATGAGAATATGGTAAAGGAATAGTGTACTTGATACAGAGCTTCATTGCAAGTAGATCGAGTTCCAGTACGTCGTCAAACCGATAGGCCTAAGTGATCCCAGCCTATTTGTACACGTATTATCAAACACATGAAATATTTGTCTTTGCGTTTTGTCGAACGCCTTCCAGTTGTTTGAAGTCGAAGAATCGGATGTAAAATAGTTCAGATTTACTGGAGACATTACCTACTACGACGCGAGTGACTGGTGGAGCAACCGTGAGGTCAAAAAGGGGATAACATAAAACAGAAGTGTCGCGTGGGGGTGGGAGGAGATCGTGAATGCACGAAGAGCAAATGTCGCGAACTTGAACTCTAGTTCAGGTTCTGACGGACGTACTCCGAAGTCCGAATGTGACGTAAAATAGGGAGATCTGCTAGACTGCTGTGGCATGTGAAAAGGACAGATTAAGATGTCTAAAGGGGTGAGGAGGAAGAGTGTGAAAAGGTCTGTGAAAGGAATAAAGAAGACCTTACAAGAAGAAACAGAAGAAAATAGAAAGAACCAGGTTGTTACACTAGTTATTGTGAACGACGTGAGGCGTCTAAGACATGCTTGCAAAAATTCTGCACCAAGGAACCCAAAAGGTTTGACCTGATCTTGTTCTGTGAGAGACCTTTCAGTATCTGGAGCGGTATGATGTAATGACTCGTAAAGGTTTGTCAGTGGAAAGTGTACGATGACAGATGAATGACGATGTGAGTGTGACTGTGACTACAGGCGCACGTCGTGTTCGCGTTTGAACAGAGTCTCGTCAATATGACTCAACGACTCCAGCGTCTTGCCGCTACCACCGACCAGAAGGCGAGTAGTTTGAGAGATATTGTACTTTTACTCCACTTCATTCCTTCTCAAATTTACTCACCATTCTACAGGGAACAGACGGTTACACTGTTGGAGTGGTCCCCAAAGTTTTTGATCGTGTCCCTTTCAGTTACGGTTTCACGAGCAGATCTAGCGAACTTAAGATGTCTGTAACTTCTGTTTGTATCTTACTTCACACTGACACTGAGTTTCATTGCACACTTGCGGCTTAGTAGACGAATAGCTGAATAACAAGTAAACAGTACATAATATGATACAAGTGCAAATAAAGACAGTGACAACAATAACAATAGCACAATGAATAACAACAACAAAAAATCTTGAGTTACATTTGCAGAGGTGATTGGTAATTATTTGGAGCCAAGTTTAGAAATGACCGAAACTTTTTGATTTGTGAGATCGGGCGAGGGAGAGATGTGGAAGAACGTAGTTCGGCAATGCCCTATTCAAGGACCCAGCAGCACTGGCAGTTGTTGGGGGGAATGATGCAGAGCTCGCGAGGGCTGCGAATGAGTTTATAATAATGATGCTTTATTACGGGTTTTGTTTTATACAGTCGGTGTGTGGTAACAGTAGGCAGCAGTAAATGGCTGTAGTTTTGCTGTGGTTCAGGACGCAGAGTTGAGTGAACTAAGGGAGATGATTGAGGCGATGAGGATACAGAGTGGAATCAACGCCGCACCATCAGCTGACATCGGTAACCAACGCATGCTATACTGTTTTAGGGGGTGGGGCGAATTATTGGAAAACCCGGGAATCAGACAGAAGATCTACAGTGCGTCTTCCAGAAGACCGTTTGGTGAGCTTTAAAATTAGGACATCTTGCTTTTAGCCGACCGTACTAACGGTCGCGCTTATGCTACAGCGTTGCGTCTGTCTGTCGTCTGTAACGTTATGTATTGTGGCTAAATGGGCTGAGCGTCAGTGTGCCCGGATGTCAATAATTACAAATGACGGCTTAACCCGGTCTGGCACAGGATGCTTTATAGCTGTACCCATATGGCAACAGTGGGCGTCAAAGGGTTAACAGTACTTAGTCTGTTCGTCTGACGTCAGCATATATTATGATGATCCAAAAACAGCCGTGTAGCAGCTGGCTGTCTGCTTCAGTACACCGTCGGTGGGTGAATATCATGATATTGAGGCATGGGGAGAGGTCTTCTAAATTGACACAACAGATGTGCTTTAGAAGGTGCACTACTGAACTGACCTTCAAAGGTCATTCAAAGTAATCGGAAATACTAATTAGCATTAATTATTAATCGTACACCATACACTAGTTACTATGGCTCTGTCATGTATTGTTTTCAAGATACAACAAAATATCGGTTGGAAATCACGGATTTCCATACTATACATGCATTTTATGCAGTGGTTGAGAGTTGTCCTGGAAAATTGATCAGTATGTTTAGCCATTTTGGCACAGTACCAGCGTGTGATTAACAGACTGGCATGTACAGTGTACACAGCAGGTGCTAAAACTGATTAGCAGTATACCCCAGTGTACCTGACTTCAGAATTCACGATGTCTTAATCACTTTAGTCTGTTTCGTTGTGATAAATGTTCGTAGCTCACTGATGTTTGAGTGACTTTAATAACGGTTATTTATTTAATGTTAAGTTTAAATCATTACAACAGATTTTTTCTGAGTGTATATGAACTTATTATGAACATGGGGTTTCCATTGATTGTTACCGGGTTTCTGTCATCTGTAAGTTAGCTTGAATTTTGAACGGTAAATATATCGTCTACTGAGTGATGATCTGCGTGATTCGATGCTTAGCACTGACAGTTTCAGACGTCTGCTTAAAACTTGGTTGTTTTCAGAGTATTGTTACATACAGTGAAATAGAGGTAATCGCACTTTGCGATAAATTGTAAATTCACAAGTCACGACCTACTTACTTACAGGAAATGGGTCAAAGACACTGCACCGTCATATGTCCTCTGACAGCGTCATCAGTGCAGTCAGTGCCACCAGTCAACAGTCATATATGTCGGCCGCCGATGTCGAGCGGAAGAAGAAAAAAAACAAGAATTGGGTATGAAACGATATTCTTGTCGATAGTTTGCAATTTTCTGCCACATCAGATCCAGTTCAAGGGCAGGAGGTTGCAGCAGTTGTGGAATTGTCTATCTTGGCTTATTTATCCACTTAACAACTGGAAGCTCTCCTGATATCTCACATCGCAATGCCATCACTCGTGCGACTATGCAAAACCTAGACAATCAGATTCAGATCTGGAAGTGAAGAATGTCTATCTCCACCAAACTGAAGCTGTATAATACCTGTATTCTACTTATCTTCCTGTATGGCTCTGAGTGCTGGATCAAGAGAGATGTACTGAAGACTGATGTTCTCAATCATTGGGGTCTGTGAAAGCTGTTAAGAATCAAATGGTACCATCGTATGCGGAACTATGATGTGAGACGGACAACCAAGCAAACACACCTTTCAGGTACGCACTACTAGTGGTGCATGCCATAAATGAATGAAAAAGAATAAGAATTGGGTATCACAATTTCCTTTCTCATTATCCACAGAGATTGAACTTTTACTTTATCTTATTATCAGGCTTATTACCAGGGGACTTTTTTAAGCTTTTGCAACTGGTGGGGAAATAAGCATATAAACGGCACAAGCGTCATTAACGAAAGGGGCAAATTAATCTCACTTCACTCATTCGACAAAATCTACATGTATTCTAAATAGAAGCAGCGTAATTACGTAACGTAGCACGGCAGCAGTATTGTAAATGAGAATACCGCTAACCATGGCCTTACATGGTTGTCCGCCTGTGCTTGACACACAGACTAGAAGGCACTACTGTGGGGCAACAAAAGTCGGAAGTAGCTGATGTAGGCCCAACTGAAAAGGGCACAGCACTGGTGGGGCATTATCCATGGTCAAAGGGCTGGTGGGGCAAGTAGAATGGCTGGTGGGGAAATTCCCCAGTACTTTGTATGGTAAAAAAATGCACTGCTTATTACGCATTGGTCTCAGTGGTCTGTTACCTATTAGGCCTCAGCGCAGTACTGGCGACGGAGTCGCCGTCATGAAGGTAAGGTAAGATATGGACTGGTGTGATGTGTTTCCAGCTGACTTCATTTGGAAAGGCGTTCTCTCGGAAGAAGAAAACTGGCTCGATGTCTGACGCAGACTCGGACGTGTCCAGCCTGTACGCGGACGCTGCTCTTTCTGTCAGTGGAAATGCACCACAGAGCTTCATAATGCCTGTTAGTCCTATAAGGAACTCATGCTCTGACGCCGTGTAAGTTCAGACACCGTGTTATATTGTTATTAGTACGAGAAGTCTGATGTTGGCTTTTTAATTTGCATTATACTTGTTTTGCCCATTTCTCTACATGTGACACTGACAGACAGCCGTTGTCAAGTCATGTGGCTTGGAATGGGTTAAGTGCTATTGGAACTGGGCAGAGAGCGTGCCAAGTACAGCTGTGTAGCACTCCAACTGCTGGTATCTAATACATTATCTCTGAACAGAGTGAGAATTGTCAAAAAACAGCAGCGCGTGGGCATTGCCAGAGGCTAGTATAGGGGTGAAGTACCGGTATGGAGTGGGGATATATCTGCTGCACACTGGGAATTAAGTCTGGAAGTGGAATGCTTAGTTCAAGTTGCATTGTTCGAGATCATGGTCATAATTGCGAGAAGATATCAGTCCCCGACTCTGGTGTCCGGAAATCAGAGTAACAGGTTGGGCTTTCATAGTAGCAGGAGAGACTCAACCTCATGCCACCTACTCGCTCCTGCCACAAAATGACTGTCACAATGTATAGTCATCATATCATTGGTGGCACTAATGTGTTGAATGCTGTGGAGCATTTGCGTGTAGCATATGGGGACTGATAAAATCAACTAGTTTTTGTTTGTAGTTATATCAGTAGTTGTGTGGTATGTTACAGGCTGGGAGCGGGTGGCAGCAGTGAGGCGGCCGTGTTAGCTCTGCAAGAACAGCTTCATGAGAAAGATATGCGTCTGACAGACGTTCAGCTGGAAGCGTTGTCATCGGCTCATCAGCTGCAGCAGATGCAGGACACCATCAACCGAATGAAGGTAATAAATGAGCCCCACAGACGTCATAGCTTGTATTGTTTAACTAGCTGTTCTTTTTTTTCCACCATTGTCTGTACTCAGATGTGGTTGTTGTGGCGCCATGAGACACCGAAATAAAAACCAGTTATTCCAGTGTAGAGGAACATACAATTTCCATCTCTACATTGGATTACCATATGCCACATTTGGTAGCCATTACAGTCAAAATGTTGCAGAAACACACATCTGAATTTTGCATTTTGTTTAATAGATATTATCAAAACAGTTAAATAGAGCAATCAAGATGAGGATTGGTGACTGGTGTTTTGCTGTTGCTGGCCCACGAGTGTGGAACTCTTTGCCAACCGAACTAAGACAATCTGACAGCCTAGGACAGTTAAAACCCATCTGTTTGGGTTATGGGACCACAGCGCCTAGTGACTTTTTGTAATTAGCACTGTAGAAATGTTCTTACTTACTTACTTACCACGAATCTCATAATCTTCTAATAACATTAAATTGTGAAGCAAAGATGAACGCTTTTTGCTGAACATGTTACAAGAGAACAACTGTTTAAAATTGCGGGAATGACATCATAGGCATGACCTATGATATCAAAATTTTCAAATCAGATTTTTGTGATGAAATGGTAAAATAAGCCTTCAAGCAAAGAATAGCAGACTGGTCAAAAACCAGAAACCAAACTCTGCATATTTTTGGAAGTTGAACTGATGTCAAATTATAAAAACAAATTAAAATCACACTTTCAATTATTGCATAATATCGAGCCCAGTTATCTGTGCTCGACCCAAATTCTGTGGTTCTGTAGAAAAGATTGTTGCAGTTGAACAGTTGGACTCATTGTATTGCAGAGCGAGATGCAGTCTTTACGTGTCGACAATGATCGATTGAATCAGCTCGTGAAGAGAGGACACAATTCTCTGTCGACTCATTATTCTACTGCTGAGCCGTCTGATTTGTGCCGAGTGGCGTCTGATCAGAAACTGCCACCAGATTGCAAAGATCTGTCTTTACCCACTAAAAGTCTCGGTATGTGTAAATTAATTCAGTGCTAATCTTACGCTACGATTAAAACATTGTGTGTGAATGTGACTGTATAATTTACTGGAGCAGCACTAAGAGTGATGCCTAATTCCACACAGAACAGTCCATGTTTATAGTGTCCACCTAGAGCTCTGAGAAATTCAGCAATATATCCCCGGCCAGCTACCAAAACAAAACGTTTTACATCTTCAGTTTAGTATTTTCTCTTAAATGATTAATAAACGAGGTTTTGATACATTCCCAGTTTTTCTCTCAGTACTGCTGTTTCACTTCTGTTTATTGTGTTTATTTAGAGTGTTTAGCTATGCGAGTTTTATTGTGTTTTTTATTGTTATTTTTGTGTTGTACAATTTAGCAGTTTCATACTGCTATTCATACAATAAAAATTGACTTAAAATTGACTGCACATGCAGACACATGATTTTTTTGTGATAGTTTTTGATAGTGTGGCGTTTGTGTCACTTAAAATGTGTAAATAAAATTAAAATTATACTGTAGATATGTTCGTGAAAGACGATGCAAAATTCAACAGTTGTAGTCAGCCGGTGACGTTGTCGATTCGTCAAGCGTCCGCCGCTGATGTGAGTTGTGTGACTGTTACAGTCTTAAATATCTCATAGCATTTTATTTATTACTAGCCAGTTTGCCCGGCTTGTGCCCGGAAATTCGTGCTGCCGTCTGTTGTACTACTTTGAAATAATTATCACCACTGTTTATTTCAGAATGAATCCATTTTGTAGCAGTATCTGACGACCGACTCTGAAACAAAGTCCAGTATTGCAGCTGTTGTTCAGGAAACGAAAGACTTTTTGGGGGCTGTGCATGACCCATGAATTTTAAAATTCCTTCAAGTTGCGGTTACTCAGATCGTTCTGCTTGTGCTCTGTCGTTGTGCCAAATTTGATAACTTTTGGTCGAATGATATGGATGCTTGTCGCTTACCAATACACACATATACATGTACACACAAAAGCACACACAGAATTTCCAAAATACACATTAGATAAAATACTTTGACAGTTGCCTCGACAAAGGGCAGCCAGGTGATTTTTGGGCATCTTCGAGATTACATTTGTGTGCAGCAATGGCAGTTGGAATGGCTTCTTGTAGGTACTGTGACACTGAACCATGCAGACAGTTGTTGATGAGAACGCACAACTTAACTAACAATCTCTAATCATGACTGCAAGATTTTACTTAACGTTTGGTCTCTTTGGCATCTGCTGGAGGCTTTTGTTTCGTAGTAGCAAATGTTGCGATTGTGTTTCTGCTCAGAGTGAAGACAGTGAGGAGATCTTGATTGGAAGACTCTGCCTTGACACTAAACTCAACTGGGATTCACTGTCTGACATGGCGACTGACCAGTTCAAGGTATGGTTAATTTAATTTGAAAAAACTGATCTTAAGTAATATTTGAGTTTTTGTTAATTCTTAAAAAGTCATTTAAAACCTTTTTTTACATATGCTGTATCCAGTCTATTGAATATTACCAGCAGTGGGTATTTGCATTGTTTGTCAGGAATATTTGACACGGCTGGATCCCAGCAGAAGTCTTGGACTGAGTGAAGACAGTATTCATACCTTCAGCATTGGTGACTTGGTGTTTGGCAAAGGTTAGTATTTCTGCATCTTTTATTGTGCACATTAAAGACATAATAGCGATTGTTTGTTATAGTCTTGCTATGTTTACTCTTCTAAACAGAATCTGTTAATTGAACTGACTGCCGCTGCTAGTAGGCCTATTGCTATTGGCTCACAGGTCTTATAGATTTTGCTTCATATCAGGGGTTCACTCGCTGTGCTTAGATTCATTTGTGTGTCAGATTTCTTTGCTTATGCTTGCATGGTTTTTATGTTTCCATCAATGTTGTATGATATTCTTGTAGGCCTAACATGGTGAGGTGAGCCTGGTGATAGTGATATAGGCTCTATATGACTGACATTCAGTGCTTTGACATTGTGGATGGGGTCATGAGACCTTTAAAATAAGTCTCAGAAATGACCGTACTTTGTTGAGTAAAGCATTAAATGCTACTCAACTTAACTCATCTGCAAGTGGACTGTTTATTGGAATACATGGATATATCCAAGCGGCCAGCAGCTGCCTGCAGTGCATGTATGTTACCACTGTGTCAGTGCAGATCCTAGAGTTGAAATTCTCTATGTGCGTGATAAGTGTCCACAGTAAACTATAAATGTGGTGATTGTTTTCAGTTGTTATAATTGATTGCGTTTATCACCTGTATTGTATTTGAGGTGAGTGACTGTTGTTTTGGCCAGGTATGGTCATACCAGATCTGCTACCTTGTGGTTACTTGGTGGGAGACAACACCAATATCACCATCACACTCAGTGGTTTGTTCTTATGATTTTGACATACAATTAAGATAATTTTTGTCATTCAATTTCGTAATCAGGTTATTCGAGTAGCATGATATGCTGATTTCCTATCTAAAACCTGTGCTGTAGAAAATTAGCGGATTGTTTGTTACCAGCAGCCTCCTGGTTAGTTTTAGTTTCCAACCCTGAACAGTGCTGTAAGAACTCGAGCGTTCTCCAGTCCTCTTGGTTGACTTTCTCTGGCACGTTGTTTAACTTCCAGCTTTATTATCATGCTCCTGACATCAGTATTTATTTCAGATTATTGGTGGCATGCATTAAGCTATTACTTGCACAAACCTTAAAGTTGCCATCCGAACTGGAAGGATAGGTAAAAAGCTCTTTCTCATTTGTGTCAGATCCTGCTGCCAGTGAATAAAGGTATGATCCTGACACTATGAGTTTTGACAGGGCGTTGTTTAGCATTTGGAGCTAAATCATGCACTAATAAACTTTTAAGAGCAATATTTAACATTGTAATATCTAGCCTACATGATGACCAGCAGGAGGTTTGCAGCAGTAATCACTATTGTTTTGTATTTTGTCGTGGTGACTGCAGATATAGTGTAATGTTAAATCTGTTAATAATAACAATAATACCAAATAATAATAATAATAGAACATTTGTTAATTGGTTATGATATCACCTGTGGTGTCAGTGAATGTGCTGTCAATAAAGTGTTTGCAGACAATATATTAATAGTTTTTCCTGTAGAAGCATCAGCTGCAGTTGCCGTTTATTGTTATAAACGATCGTTCGTTGTCTGTTTTCACAGGTGCTGAACAGAACAGCGTCGATTCTTTGGCGTTTGACACTCTTGTGTCGAAGTCGATCTTACAACGATACGTGTCGTTGTTAACGGATCATCGTCGCATCATTCTGTGTGGATCGAGTGGCACTGGCAAGACGTACATGGCACGAAGATTCGCCGAACACCTGATAATTCGGTGTGAATTCACAGCTTTGTGTTTATTTGACTGTAATGTATGATCGGTCCGTTTAAGTTGTGAGCCTCTGTTGCATAGTCATGATTAACCCTTTGACGTCCACTGTTCACGTACAGGTACATCCGGGTACTCTGACGCTCGGGGCTGAGCGTCAGAGTGCACGGATGTCAAAAATTACAAATGACAGCTTAACCCAGTCTGGCACAGGATGCTTTATAGCTGTACCCATATGGCAACAGTGGGCGTCAAAGTGTTTTAAGTGTCATATGGAATAATAAGCTTATTAAGTACAATTAACAGCCTGTGTACAACTAGGGCAATGGGCTTTGAGCCCACCCATCAAATGGACAGTGTAGAAATCACGTTATTCAATGGTGGCCTCTGGCTATTGATGTGCATGTGATAACTATAATGCTGTTCTTTTTTAGTTTTGTTTTTGAGCAACATTATAATATATATGTCTATTTCTAAGATAAAAAGTCATCTTATATACTGTTAATAAGTACAACAACTATTTTACTGCTGCTCTTGTAAATATTGGGAAGATATATCGAAAATGTCAAAATTCTGACCCCTGATCCCCTTATGCTTACTGATCGTGAAGTGATATAACACACGCTAATGACAAAAAGAGAATGCAATAATTAGCAGGCACACACAGACAGGTTGGGGTTTCATTGTATCACGTGTCTGCAGGTCTGGCTGGAGCCTTGAGTCGGATTCCATAGCAACATTCAGTGTGGACAGTAAGTCTGGTCGTGAACTGCGGCCGTATCTGTCTAGCGTCACCGACAAGTGCCAGCAGAGTGCCGCCGATCTGCCAAAAGTGATTATCATCGACGGTCTTCACCACATCTCTTCGCCACTCAGTGACGCGTTCAATGGATTTCTCAGTGTTGACTCCAAGTCCAGGTGGTTTGAGAGTTTCTCAAATATTTCTTGCTCATTTGTAGCATTTGGATAACAGTATTAAGAAGCAAAAAGTCATGTGCAATCACAGGGTGGAATTGATCTGTTTTTGTAGCCCTTAGCCAGACACCAGCTTACACTGACACCGTGGATATGGAGCGTGGTGTGCCCGTTTACTGCTGGTACTCACTGCATTTGATGTTGCCAACATGCTTTTAAGCAATTCCAGCTGTAGTCAATCTCATGACATTAAAGAGGAAGGGAAACGTTTTTAAATGGTGGCTCAATTTTTACATATACACTGCCTGAATAATGAATATATCTGACATTTATGTCAACACTTTATGCATTATAAGCGTAAAAACTTAATTATGAAAAGTCGCGATTTTAATAGTATAGAGAGATGTAATCAAATGAAAGAGAAATAGATGCTATATAATTTTAGTTACCATGAATGTTTTAACACAGTGTAAGGGAAACAAAACAACATATCTGTATATCTTACATGTCAGCATTAAATATCTCTAAAAATACTAATCTGTAGCTACAGCTATTACATATGGTATTTGTTCAGGCTTGTGACGAAAATTTGGGCTCTTCTGAGACAGCTGTATGATAATTCAGTACTACTCGTGCAATAAATGCAATTAATGTTTTTTTGTACTGAATGCAGTCCGTATATTATTGGAGTGATGAACCAATCCGGTGGATCCACAACAGACCTTCAGCTTCACCACAACTTCCGCTGGGTGCTGTGTGCCAACCACATGGAACCCGTACAGGGATTCCTCTTGCGGTACCTTCGCCGGCGTCTTCTCGATGCTGAAGTCCGTGACGGCGCAGAGTTGGCCGAAATGGACGATACTGTCCAGTGGTTGCCACAAGTTTGGCAGCTGATTAATCGCCTTCTGGAAACACATGGTGGCTCCGACGTCACTGTTGGTTAGCAGCTTGTTTCTCATGTTTCAACAGCAAGTTACAATTTACATTCGTCAACAGCATGTGACAATGTCTGCATGAACACATCGAGTACAACCAAGTGTTGTGATGTCGAGACTATAGAGTTCATTTTACTAAGGTCTCGGTCTCAAGACCTTGACACCGGGGTCTCGAGACCTGAGTGCCAAGGTCTTGGTTTCAAGTTTTTTAAAGGTCTTGACAACAACACTGGTACAACCTCCTTTCACTCACGTACAAAGTTTTAACTAGCAAACTAGTAACATTTAACTATTACAAATTGCTTAAGTTAGCATTACTCGAGCCTATAAACAGACTGTTTTATTGTTAGCATTTGTGTTGTTACCAGTGTCATTAATGCAATGGATTACTGTCAATATTATTGTTGTTAACTTGGGAGACTGTAATGTCGTTTGGTAGGTCCAAGGCTGTTCATGTCGTGCCCTATGAATCCACAAGATGTGCCAACATGGTTCTCAGACCTGTGGAACCATTCCATTGTTCCATACATTCTCAATGCAGCCCGAGAAGGAATTCAGGTGACTTGCTAATATGATGAATGATTTGTAGTCTTTTTGCATGCATTGACATCATCAGATTTTCTTACAGTTGCCTTATAGTAGAGTTACTGGTTTAGTTGTAACTAACATAAATAGTTTTTTGACTATAAAATTTCATACTTGTTATTCATTCAATCAAAACTGTATGTC
>Ga0056130_1000185_pt1 | contig 12750 bp, 8 predicted proteins | sample WorMetLIZISLAND2_2_FD_71114 | JGI IMG/M metagenome (GOLD analysis project Ga0056130, IMG submission 71114) | Marine gutless worms symbiont microbial communities from Max Planck institute for Marine Microbiology, Germany - Olavius loisae LIZARD... ...
GTGCCACGCCTTCGAACAAAATTCGGCGAGAGAGCGTTCTCTTTTTCTGGCCCGTCCGCATGGAACGCTCTCCCTGCTGACATCCGAGACGAAATCTGCACAGCTACCTTCAAGAAGAAACTGAAAACTTTTTATTTCTCCCTGGCGTTTGACTGCATATGACATCGTTTTTATGTGACAATTGTAATGCACCTGCGTTCTTATAGTAGTGGGGGCACTACTAAATTTTTAACTTGAACTTCGAACTTCATCGTTCTGTCATTGTTATCTGATGCATACTTGCCTCACTACTGCAATCAGGGTTCAGTATTCAGCTCATTTACAGTTGATGATCTCTCTAGTCTCATGCACAGCTGCCCATCTGCCAGGTTTGATGTTGTGTTCTATCACTTTCAGGGTGACCACTCACGTGGAAAAGTCAGGGAATGCCAAAGTAGTGAGGAAAAGGTCGCAGATGATGGAAAAGTCAGTGAAAACTGTAGTCAGCTGCCTGCCTGCAGTTAAACCAACAATGACTCAAATTATTTATTTAATAAAAAGATTTGATGTTCACTTTATCTTGTCTGTGGGAATATCCGGATATTTGCAAATATCTCTCCACTGATATGTGCCATTGTGCACACTTGGTGACAATAGCATTGGCATAGTATTGTCAATGAATCTTTGTCAGCCCTACTGGAAACGTTAGTGAATCTTATGTGGTCTGGTAAGTGGTCACCTTGTAACATGGTATGACTGCACTGCTGCCGTGTGTACAGCAGGACGTCGACTCAGCTGGTTCATGAATCAAGTGCTATATATATGTTGCACACCATTGGCTGCTGTTCACTCAGTTGTTAATGTCTGTGTCAGAGAACGCATGTTGTTCTGCCGACAATGAAGTTTATAGCAGAAGTCGACATCAACGACATTCCATCGTTCTACCTCACTGATCACTGCTACTGGCTGTATCCTTTACTCACGTCTTACGGCTGGCATCACGAAAGTGGTTATCTCTCTCTATAAAGTGGTGAAAAATCGTCCAATTTTGTCGAAATTTAGCGTAAGACTATGAGAGGTCATTGCTGTGGCAAAACACCTTTGTCGTATTTGCTATTGTAGGTGTGTGTGTCATCCTAAAATGTGACTAATAGTTGTTAGTTTTTATCATTCAGTCATAAATGTAGGCTCACATGTGCCTTCTGTGTCTCAATCTGACTATTGGCATGTTCTCTCTATCAGTCTGCATTGACAGACAGGTACTGGTGTGTTATCTGCTCCAAGTACACCTAGACAGAGGTTGTTGTCATTGTTGTCTGTGTGTTTCCTGGCTGAGTCTCATAAGAAGTGACTGAACCAGGCTAGCTTTGTTTTGCTGTGTTTTGTGTTGTTTGCTTTTTCTGGGTTGTGTTTAGTTTTTGTAGTTTCTGTTTTTAATTTGTCTTCTATCCTGTATTTTCCAGTGTGAACCAACATGAATGGCACTGTTTAGCCTAATTGTGCTGATGTGCTGGTAAGAATAATCAACTGACTCGCTCACTGTGTGTTTTGTGTTTATGAGAAGCAGCGTGTGTGTGACTTGTGAGAAGTGTGTACAATCTGATGTTGTGTACTAATGATTCTAGTGAGTCATGCTGAGTCCTAACTAATGCATACAGAAATGTGAGGTCGAGAAGCCCTGCACTGGATAAGTCCCGAGAGTTTCTTCATCGACTGACGAGACATCCCAACAGTGTATCTACCAGCATTGTGTTGTGATCGTTATGAAGCAGTTGTGCTATATACATCAGTGATTTGTCTGTTTGATTTGTGCCTCACACAAGAGAAGTGTAGCCGAGATCACAATGAGACTAGCTGCACCACACATGAATGATAATTTGCTATATGTTTACTTCACAGCTTACGTTTTATGCCTGTTTGGCCTTAAACTATGCAACATTTGGCCTATTGTTACTGAAGCTAGTTGGTAACTGTGATCATGCCATGCGATTGGCTAAAAAGCGATAATGTCATCTAGTAATAGGTTGCTGCAGCAGAATTGTGTGGTTTTATGAGTTTTCCGAATCCCAGAATGAGGGTACCTGTTAGACCCCGGCGTTGACGGCGCCAGGGTCTAGTACCTGTAGGAAATTGTCTTGCTTTTGTTGATGCTCTTTGAATTTTCACAACCTTTTTTTTACATCATCAAAAACTTAGTGTTTGGACTACCGTTTCGTGAAAACTGCATGATCGTGGGTCTTTTTTGTTGAGATTATACCACAATGTGATGGATGGACAGACTATCATCATGCTTAGCACAGCTGACGCTTGGTAATAAATGTCATATTGAGATGATCTGAGAGTTAACAGAGACTGCTGGACAGAGTATCATTGGTTGATCATTCAGGAATGGCCCTGAGTTGCTGATATGAACGTGTATGCACGTGCAGTTGTGCTACTTGGTACGCATGAGCTATGGCAATCACTGGAAGACAGCGTCCTCGTCAACTACACCAAGACAACCCAACACTCAGTGCTGGAAAGAACTCCTCAGACAAAACGCTTCCAGCATCTTTGGTAATGTTAGTATTGTAATTAGTGCATCAATTTCTCCTGACTTGATGCTTCTAGCCAGGTGTTTGCTGTCTCCGTTGCCCGTGAAGCGGTAGATGTCATAGATAACCAGATGCAGTCATTCATCATATTCGTTTAATATAGACATGTTGACAGAACACAACATATAACAACTGTGAGTAGAGAGTTGTACAGTGGTAGTTGAAAATTAATGATAAAATGGGAATGAAGAGAGTATACTGCAGCATATTACTATTATGATGAAATGAAATAATGGTACCTTTAGTACCAGTTTTTGTAGAGCTGCCGTAATAGAAAGTTGCTCTTAGTCATGCAGCTTAGTTTGGGAGCAAGTTCACAATCATGACTTCATGGTCTACCATAAGTTCAATTTGGGTCGACGGCATGAAGAATGTGATTTTTGTCCAACAGAATCCACTGGAACAAATCGCCATCCATGTCTCGAGTGAGTTCAGCTGCTGTCAGGATGTCTGAACTGCCTCCATTGGCTGCCGATCAGTTGTCGTAGTAAATTCTGTGAACAAATCACACTTTTCAACATGACTGGTTGATGAGCTGCTGTGACAGTTTGACGTGAGTGTTCAGCAGGATGACACATCCACTCCAGCCTCACATACAGTGCACACTGCCAGACAGCGTCATGACTCTGCAACCTTGCTAGTTTGAACGTGATGATCTGTACCAGCAGGCTGTGCACTGCACTAGTTCATGTGACATGTGCAGTTGATGTTGTTTACAGAGAATCCATTGTCAGTGGAACTGGAAGGCAACGTCGGCTGCTACAGTCTGCTGGTTCGTGCTGTGCCTCAGTGTCAAGACCAACAGACAGTCGACAGGGTGGACAATCCAGTGTGGTTTTACGTTGCCCAAGAACTGCGATCAGCTGATGACATTGATGGGTCTTCAATGCAGATGATACTGACACACAGGACAGCTGAGAGGTTGTCAGTTGGTCCGTGCAAACCACTTGATAACGACGCCGGCAAGTGTGTCTCAGTTCTAAAACTGCTGCAACAATTTCCATCACTTTCACCGGCGTCTCTGACACGGTTGACTGCTGACCCATCAGCACTGCTAGATGCACACAGTGAGTTGTTTTGCTATCTTCCTTCATGTTCTTTAACTACAGCAGATGATTAAAAAAAATTAAAATTATGTAAATTTTGTAACCGTGCGTAAATGTGAGCAAGCAAAGAATAAAGTAAAGAAAAAGTGAAGTCCTTTCCCTAGCCTTAAGGCCCATTGGGCGGCGCTGATCTCCGTTTCATAGCCTTCAGCTGGACACCAGCCGAAGCCGCAAGACCACGGATACGGGACCAGTGCATCGCGTAGTAAAATTTTGCTTTTAAAGTCGACAGCTGTTGTGAAAAAATCTCAGAAAACCTCTGGAGTGATAATATTCTTGACTCGCCTTATTATACTCGTAGATAGCAATATAGCCTCACGGGTGAATTTCAGAAGCCACAATCCAGCCAATGGCTGCCATACAAGTAAACCATCTATCTATATCAGCACAGAAGTGAGAAATGATTATTGAATTACGATTTGATGGGTTTACGTCATGACGAGTGGTTTGCAGGACAATGATGTATACTAACATTGATACTGCCACGACCATGCAGTTGTTAGACTGGAGAACGTAAGTTCTCTGAGATGGTACTGTTATTGGACGGATGGAATGAAATGATACTGGCACGACCATGCAGTTGTTAGACTGGTGAACATAAGTTCTCTGAGATGGTACAGTTATTGGACGGATGGAATGAAATGATACTGGCACGACCATGCAGTTGTTAGACTGGTGAACGTAAGTTCTCTGAGATGGTACAGTTATTGGACGGATGGAATGAAATGCTTTGATGTACATGCTGTGTGTTCATAGTGACGTATGATGACTGTGATGTGGATAATGAGGAAGGTGTTTGTTGTAGACTCCGTGGATGAGTGTCTGCCTCTCTGTGCCACGACTGACATAGCATCAGTTCATCCACTGAAGCCAGGTTTGTGATCTGTCACATTGATACCCAGACGTGTCTACAATATACACGTGTTTCAGTGTATTTATTGTGTTTGTCATAGGTATAAAAATCTGTTTATGTTTTTTTTTGTTTTTGCCACATTTTAAATGTTTTTTTTTTAAATTTCGTGACTTGAGCTGAACGAAAACGGTTTTAGCTTTGGCACATGTCAGATGTGCACTGCCCAAAATATGAAAGTATTTTTGCACTGTGCACGTCTACACAGTGCAGTGCATGTCTGCACTGCACTGTGTAGACGTGCATACTGTAGACGTAGACGTGCACTGTGCAAACAATGCACGTCTACACTATGCACTTCTGGACAGTGCATATCTGCACAGTGTCTGTGTGTGTTTAGAGTACATGCGTGATGCCTACCTGCAGCCAGAGAGACTGATGTTAGTTCACAGAGCTGTCATTGCTGACACCAACGATCATCATGTCAGTCTGGCGTCTTCCACGCTGGCTAAACTCTCGCCTCCAACTAAACGCACAGGTCTGTCTGTCTCTCTATGTCTGTGTCTGTCTGTCTGTGATACCTCCAACTAAACGCACAGGTCAACGTCTCTTCATTGTCTGTATACTAGTTTCATCATTGACATAGCCTCTTGACTGACAGACTTGCAGAATATCATCTCAACCCCAGGGCGTATCCAGAATTTCAAGTTAGGGGAGTTAGACAGCGATTCTCTTGACCTTGGCATGTTAAACTCTGCTCTACTCTAGTCAGCTCATTTTGCTCCATGTGCTGCTTATAGTGGCTAATGTTCTATTGCATGGAACAACACAGCTGTCAAGTGATGCGTCAGTTTGGTGGAGTTGTTAGCTGTGTGTGTGTAGCCGTGTGTCTGAGTGTCGATGAGTTCCTGAAACACTTCAACAGTGATGGGACGGCTGCGTCCAGCAGGACCACAAGAGTCCCACTCAAGGTGACGTATGATGTGATGTTATGTTTTTCACACGTCCAACAACAGCTACTCGTCATTTGGTGGACAGCTGTAACATCGGTCCGTCTCAATTTCATTTCCACCTTATGAATGATAACATTAACCACAGTACATTCATTGCTCTGTTTCCTGCCTTTATCTGGCTACTTAACTGACCACGCTTTGGCTTGGAGGTCTGAATGGTGTCTCAGTTTTTTTGTCTTGAAGCAGATTGGTTTAGTTTCTTCCATTTTGTACTAGTAATCTTACCACTTGATGCGGTGCACTGCACTGCTGAACGACTTACTTGAATTTGTACGATGTTACAGTTGGAGGTTGTGACTACCATGACTCAGATGATGACACACTGTGTTGTGTTTGGATAGGTTGTTAAGGTGTAATGCCAGTATTGCCAAGCAGAGACATGGTTAAAAAGTTAAAAGTTAACGATAAGTTCTTTATGGGAAACCCCATCCCAGAACTACAGAGTGTCACTTGTTATACGGGATCACACAGTGTTACTTGCCACCCGACACAAGCGAACACACCTCACCTTAACTCCAGCTAGGAGAGCTAGCATACCCCGGAGGGATGGAAGGCTGAGTTGACCTGGGTGACGTGATTACGTGATATGTGATATATGTCTGTATGTGTATGTGTGACATACAGAAGCAGGCTGGTTCGAGGCTGTTGAAGTACGCGGCAATGGACGACGATGAGGCAAAAACATTGACGACTGCCGAGTGGCCGCGCTGTCTAGATGCACACTACCACGACGTCTAGTCAGTTGTGTGTCTAGTGATTTGTCTAGCTTAGCTACAGTGTATGTGGGGCGGTACCACGGCTGCAGCCCCACCGCCGTTCAGGCCTAGCGACCCTGCCCTCTGTAGGAGCTGTCCCCTAGTCACCCCCCTAGTAGTGTAGACTAGGCGGGACTTGCTGTGCTTATTTTGTGTATATCCTTTTGTGTCTACATTATTGTCTATGTATATGTGTATTTAGTTGTTTTCGTTGTTTTCTTTGTATTTTGTAGCATCTCCTTCAGTACTTTGATACTGTTTGGTTGGGTCTTTTGACCCGTAAAAACCGTCTCCTGTATAACCTATACTGTGTTGGTGGGGACGTAAAACACTGCTCACTCACTCACTACAGTGTATGTGACATGTGTTGAAGCTGTGGGTTTGTGAAGAACCTGCTTGACACTCTACTCAAAAACAATTAAGCAATATAACCAAGCAGTGATAGATTCTGATAATGTAAAATTCGTTGAAGCACTGTTGTAACAGACTGTTCTCTATTTATTCACTATCTTACAAAGAAATGCAAGAATGTGGTATTCATACAAGGAAAAATTTCTCAGTTCTCTGCTCCTGGACCCTGATCCACCGTCAATACCTCGTTATTGATTCCCCCAAACCTCAGGTGTCTGGTGACTGTGACACAGCTATCACGTGGACAATGCTGAGAGCACAGAGAGCGTCATCGGCCGACTGAAGACGTGTGTTTATCACGAGGAAACTGCTTCGACTTGCTCAGTGTCCGGCCTCTCACGGTCAACACTGCAACCGATGAAGCTCGGCCGAGCGAGGTCACGTGACGTCACTGACTCTACAGCGCACACTCGTCACAGTACTCCGAGGACTAGTGGTGTAACACGTCAGAGAACCCCCAGCAGTAGCGGTGGAACCAAGCCGAGGTATTGTTATTGACAGTCACTGTGTGTAGATCTAATATGACTGTGATATATAGTCTCACTGGAGTATGCAAATACTGTGGCTTTATTCTTGCAATCTAAGAGTGAACAGCAAGAGATGTATCTGACAGGTGGCTTGGGGACAACTAACTCTCCAGGGGGTCCAAGCACACAACAGTGTTTTGGAATGCTGAGAAAAGCTGATTACTCTAAAACACTAATTTTTTCTGTGTACCTAATTTTTGCAAATTATTGTAAATACCTGCGAAAATTCAGATTTACAGTAGCACTTTGTGGTGGCTTTCATTGTAACCTAGCTGCAGAGTACAGTAGTGTTGGCAATACTAGTCCTGGCAGTTGTTAATCTAACTGGTCACTGTCTTGTTACTGCCTTACAAGAAGTCTAGTTCTCGTTCAATGCACAATTCTGTTCACACGGCTGAAGTCACTTGGAATTTTAGTTTGCACCCTGAGAAAAACGTCAAAGTAAAATGCAGCGAAATTCCTACACTCCAAAATTGCCGAATTAAGATGCAGTTAAAATAAAGTGTTTTACAGTATCTCGTAGCTGTGATCTCATGTTGCGTCTATTGGTGCATTTTATTGAGACACAGTGTAGTTACATTGTGAATAGGAAAGACATGTGATACAGCCAAGACTTGCCACATACTGGTCATGTGACTCCAGTCTGTGTACAGTGCATAGGTTACTGTTAAATGACCTGTTAGATATGTCATACTATCACCATTTGTTAGGTACAAGACCAAGCTAGATGCATGAAATATACGAAGACGGGAAAAGTCATTTCTACAAAACTTAATGGAGTGGGCGTGGTCGTGTACCCCCGTCGTCTTTGGCATGGTTGAAGGTGACAGAACTGAACAATGTCATGTTGATTGCGGTATCATGTGTAGACGTCATCAGAACTGTGTCACAAAGACTCGTGACGTTACGACCAAGCATCGTGCCAAGGATGCAGAGCCGCGATCTCAACGCAACAGACGAGTATGTTCTTTGTTCTTCACACCAGCAGGCCTGTGAAGCAGCCAAGAAGGACCCTTCTTTGCTCTTCACACTAGCAGGCCTGTGGAGCCGTTAACAAAGACCCTCATGCTCCTGAGAGGTCCCTGACTCTCGCAACACCACCAGCAGGCTTGTGGAGTGGTTAAGAAGAGCCTTTATGCGAGTGGTGGTGCTAACGCCGTAACTTGTAAGCGGGCACGATGGTCTGTGTCACAGCATTGGGTTGCTTACGCCCTGTGCATTGCTGAAGGCCGTGCTGTGGGGGTGAGACCATGGGATAGGGTAGACCCATCCCACAGAGGGTCAGGGCTGTTACCCACAAAATTTTTTTGAAACTATGCCTTAAAAATCCTGCCTTCTGATGCGATCAGCGCCAAATAGTTGGCCTCTGTTGGCGTGCAAAATGGTACTGTGAAACGTGAAAAACTGGTGCTGCCGGGGCACAAGGGTTTACAGTCGGGGCTGCTGGCCTCCCCTTGGTGCTGGCACTGCTTTGTGCTGCCAAGGGGTCCATGACTCCCTCTTGGGGTTTCTGTGGACCTCACATCATACAACGGCACTTATCCAGCTTGGTTGCATGCATATTGATGTGTTTATTTAAATGTGAATTAGAATGCTCGAGGATTACGCGAGTTGATTATTGTCTGTAGAAGATGGAGACAGTGGTCCGTGAGACGCTGATACAGCACGGCGTTGAACCTTCCGATGCGTCGTTTGACGCTTGCTTCAACAGACTCAGCACCATCACTGAGACCTTCGTCAGGGTCTGTCTCTCACGAGTGTTCACCTCTCAGACTCGGTTAATTGGTCGAGTGACGGCACATCAGCATAGTTAGGCCATACAGTGCCATCCTGTTGGTTCACGCTGGAAAATATAGACAATACAAAAGCTAATAGTAGTTGTATCACTGCTGATAAAAGAGGACTTCAGTGTAGCTCAGTGTGATAGCCCTTGAACTGGGTCACCAATAAGACTGCTCTCTATCAGTAGTATTTTGTTGTGTGTTCATTTCAAAATGTGAGCCGACACGTAAATTAAGTTGGTTTCTAAGGCGCACATAAACAAATAAGTTGCTATGCACAGCAGCCTCACTCAAACAGGAACATCTTCAGAAGCCGTCAACACTGTCGCATTTCAACGTGCGGCTGGCACATCTCCACTGTTGTCCCGACCACACGTTAGTGCTGAGGAATGCATCATGTAATGGCCCAATGTGCTCCGTGTTGGTCCGATGTTGAATGGCAGCGAGTGAGCTATGGTGTTTACAGGACTTGAAGACATCGCGAGGACTCTGTGAAGAGATGGCAAAGATAGCACAGCAACATGTCACTCATGTGAGTTCTCCCGTCTCGTACCTCTGATTGTAGGCTGTCACTCAGCCTTCAGCCTTTCACCTTTGTAGTTCCTTGTACACTGTGTTCAGAAAACAAACATCCAGTCACATTTTCTTTCATATCTCCATGAACGATGTGTGGATTTAAACGAAAATTGCAGTGAATATACCCAAGGAAAGGTAGATTCCGACAATGTAGAAATTACATATTCATTGCGGCCGATGACGTAATTATGACGTCATATTTGTCTGGCTAAAGCTGGAGCGAGTTTACAGCATGCTCAGGATATCATTTTTTGCGAGTAGGCCTACAGGGTACTTGCTGGTGCATAGGCGCGGTCGTATCGTGTATTATGTGGTGGAATTTAAGACAATTTAACATTAAATAGCTTTTCATTCATAAACCAGATTAAGTTTGATCACCACTGATGCGAGATAATGTTACAGCAACTGAATGTCGTAGGTGACTCATGCAAATAAATCCACACTCGTGTTAAACAGAAAGGCACATATTTTGATCATAAGTTATGACATTTCAATTCATCATTGTCTATTCACTAAGTAATATTCTTGTTGACGTATGGTAAGTAGCTGATTATTATTAATTATCAGTCGTTGGATTATGCTGTGAAATAAGGCTGTGTTCTGTCTGTAGGTCCTTATTTACAAACGTTTACAAATGTGACGTCATAATCACGTCATCGGCCGCAATGAATATCTAATTTTTACATTGTCAGAATCTACCGCTCCTTAGGTATATTCACTGCAATTTTTGTTTAAATCTACACATCACTCAAGGAGATTATAAGAAAATGTGAGTGGGTGTTTTTTTCTGAGCACAGTGTATATCCCCTAAAAAACCCTCTGATGCACAGTTGCCATATGGGTACAGCTATAAAGCATCCTGTGCCAGACTGGGCCAAGCCGTCATGTGTAATTTTTGACATCCAGACACTCTGATTTAGTCCCTAACTTCATTTGGACCTCTTGTAATGCAATCTGAACCTAGTCTGGTTTTCGGTGTAACTGTTTGAGCGTATTTGTCACGTGATCGCGTGGTTCAAGACATGCCACCAGTCTAGCCGCTGCATTCTGTGCCCGCTGAAGTGGTACAATGGATGATGTGTTGTCGTGTGTTGACAGACGATTGAGTTTGAGAAGACTCACCAGGGTCAACAGTGATCGTTGTCAATATCAGCAGATTCACAGACAGACGCAATCAATTAAGTCGACATTGATGATGGGACATAGTCGCACATGAAGCCCTTTAATCCCCAGTTGATAAGTAACGTGCCAGTATCGTAGCACTGAACAGTGGCCATGCTGTAACAGTTGATTGGATTCAGTTATAAAGTACTGCAATTTAACACCTTTTGATGAGCTGAACTGTGTCTGCAGTGAGTTACAGTAGTCATAGAAAATACTGTCATCCATTTCACTCTCTATTTAGTAGCATAATTAGGAGTTATTGGTCATACATAAAGAATGGTTTTAAAGCTGTTTGGTTGTCATGCACTTGTTCATGCCACGATATTGACTATTTGATTATCACTGTTCCGGTTTATAGCATGTATTTTATCGTTCTTAATTGTTTGTGTTTTTTAACTACTCGTGTCACAGTGTGTGTATGTCAAAAGGCTACTGACTTACTGACTTAAGAAAAGAATTGCACGCTGCCTATCATAGCAGTATTAACTGCCGACACAGCAGGCCATTCACAGTCACAGTGTTAATTCATAACGTATATTGTACACGATCAACAAAGCAAAGTACAGTCGGACAGATTCAAACAGATACACGGCGGTTTCGTTCAACATTCAAGCTATGTCATTGTTACAAGGCCGCCATCAGACCGACTATCTCATCAGCATAACTACACTATCATGACAGACAACACACGCCACTGCAGTTCACTAGGTCTGCAACTCTATATAGTCTTTTTCTGGTAAAATTTTTGCATCATGTGTCAGCTCACGACCAAGAGTATTTTGTATCCTGTAATTCGTCTGGTGTGTAACACGTGCGTTATCTAGCACTCTTTCTTCTGTCATCCGCTGTGGATTTCAGACGATGTCTTGATTTGCTGTGTGACATAGTGACTTTATCTTGGTGCTATAGAAGTGTTCTTCGACCACAGTTATAGATGGCACCTCGCATTCTAAACAAAACAAGATCACACACTGGAGAGTTCGAGGCGTTGTACCACCGAACTCTCTCTAAGATGCTGCCAGCTTGAATCTACAGGATGCAGACTGGTGCAGTGCACCATGGCACAAAGCACATAGTGACTTTATCTTGGTGCTATAGAAGTGTTCTTACTTTGGTTATTGTGTACGATGGATGACCCAGGACCTCTTGTGTTACGAATAAAATACCCAAGTAAGAACTCTTCTATAGCACCAAGATAAAGACACTATGTGCTTTGTGCCCTAGTGCACTGCACCAGTCTGCAGACTGTAGATTCAAGCTGACAGCATCTTAGAGAGAGTTCGGTGGTACTAAAGGAGGGACTCGTATTGTAAACATTTGCTGGTGACTGAGCAACAGATAGTGCAGCCAAACTATCAGTACAGATCTCTTTGGTCACAATGACAAGAACACAAGGAGCAGTGTTGTCACCTGATGCAACCCATCTGATGCAGCATGTTTCTCCTACGCCCAACGACTGTCTGATAGTTATTTACTTCAGGTTCCAAAAGCTCAACTAGGCCGTTATAGCACCAGCCAAGCTAACATCTGCTGTAGTTATTTACTGCCTAAAAGCTGACTGAATGTGAAACTAAAAATAAATACCGGTAAATAACAATACCATGGTGCACGTGATTTGAAACAGAGCGTCACTTTATCTTTCTGTAACACCAAAGATTTACACCAAAGTGTAACACCAAACAACCGGTTTAACACCTAATTAATGCAAAAACTGAAGTGACGCTAAGTTTTCGGTGTTACACCTGAGTTAGCACCAAAAGTCCGGTGTAAACTTCGGTGTTATACCAGGTGTTACACCAAACTTCGGTGTAACACCAAACTTAAACCGAACCAACGATAGATAACACCAAACCGGCATAATGCATTTAAATAGGCAAACGAAGATAAGCCTCTAGAGCTTAAGTTCGGTGTAAAACCAAATCGACTTTATTCTTGTGTACAGACGTAAACAAACATGGTGCTGGCATCCCGCTGCGGTATTAGGCCTAATGAAC
>Ga0056130_1000187_pt1 | contig 12530 bp, 7 predicted proteins | sample WorMetLIZISLAND2_2_FD_71114 | JGI IMG/M metagenome (GOLD analysis project Ga0056130, IMG submission 71114) | Marine gutless worms symbiont microbial communities from Max Planck institute for Marine Microbiology, Germany - Olavius loisae LIZARD... ...
CCGGAAACTTGTCGAGTTGACTGCATGGAGTTTCATGGGCAGTGCATCGGTAATTACTAGAGTCTGCTGTGAGGCAGTACGGTCGGCTATACTAGCGACAGCTTGGCTTCTTGTGTAAATATTCATTTGTACGACAAACCCCGAGATGTAATCTTGTTATAACAGTTTCTTTTCTTCGTGTCGTGTCATTTTAAGGGTACTGAACAGCGCTATTTTGAACAATAAAAAATATATTAAACAGGTAGCCATTTCCAAAAAAACTAAAGTGCTGATAAATACTACCATATTGCAAAACCAGACGAATTTTTCGTTTGCCATAAATTTCAACAATTATGGTAATAATAATACGCAGTTTTAAGGTAAACGAATTAAAAGTAAAAAATAAGCAAAAGTGTAAAACTGCTCTAAAGCGGTACTCAGCTTTGTATTGTAGCGCCCTCTGGCGAACAAGAGTTAACATAAAGTTATAAAGTTAATACGGTCTCATTTGTTGCTTTATGTAGTAGGCATAATATTTATATGTGCCAAAAATCATAAAATTTTGTACATTCATTTATTTGTTACAAGCAAAAAATGTAAAGTGGTATCATTTTAATTTGGAGCACCCTGTATTTTAAACCAGTTTATATCGTATCGTACGCATGCTTCGCAGCCGTCTTCTATATCAACTGTATCGGCTAGGATCAACAGTGCACATAAACTGTTCCACAGAGCAAAAGTAAATATATCAAACAGGCCTTATACATGCTGGATCAGCTGATTGTAAAACACAAATTGAGATTTGAGAACTGCTCCATACATTACATAGCACTGCTACCAAGAATGTTCTTGCTAACTCATGACCGGGAAACTGTACCGGGATTCTCATGTCACTGGCACATTACAACGATGTTCCAATGATGATCACAAAAGTTCACAAGTCACTCGGCCACACTGCTAAAATACACGATGCAGTCAAACGATCAACAAACAATATTAAAAATCTATAAAAAGCAGCACATAAAAAGTTACAAGCACGACGGCGTTATCACAGATAAATATTTAGTTAACGATCATCACTGTCACTGTCTGTCTGGCTCTGCGAGACAGTGGCATTAACCCTTTAGCCACTATTAGTAATTTTTGACATCCGGGCACTCTGACGCTCAGCCCTCAGCGTCGGAGTGCCCAGATGTCAAAAATTACAAATGACGACTTAACCCAGTCTGGCACAGGATGCTTTATAGCCGTACCCATATGCCGACAGTGGGCGTCAAAGGTTTAAGAGATCGACAATATACAGTTGATGGTCAACTCATCACTTTGGCACCATTTCATGCAGCCTTCAGTAGTGCCCCATAATTACTTAATTACTTGCTTACAAGCTGTTCACATGATTGGAGTTTGGTAGTTCGTTGGGTGACGACGCAAAGACTCGGCGGTCGACATGTGACGAGGCATGAAAACATCGTCCGCTGATGAGTGGTTCGTCGACAAACTCGACCGTGTTGACTGCGGATGGATCGCGCGACGAAGGCGAACTTTCCAACTCCAACACGACAAGCTGGTTCTCAGCTGGCGGAGCATGCAGCAGTCCGGCCGGGACATACAGCGTTATCTGAGGTCCAGCAACGGGCCAGTACCGACCGACGTTGAACCCGTTGATAAACACCTGCCCCTGTACAGTGAAAACATTGGCAGAGTTTACCGGCTGAAATGACTGGGATATAACAGTAAACAAGATGCAGACCTCAAGACCGAGTGTTAAAACAAGATAAAGCCAGGTAAGTTCTTCATGGGCAAGCCATCTCAGAAATACAGGGTGTCACTGAAGTACGGTGTCACACAATTTTACTTGCAGCCTTGAATTTTTATAAGCAAGCACACCCCGCATTAACCCCAGCCAGTAAGGCTGGTACTCGACTTACATTCCCTGGAGGGATGGAAGGCTGAGTTGTCCTAGGTGACTTGATCACACCCCTGCCGGGAATCGAACCCAAGACTGCTTGATCGAAACTCTGACGTCCAAACCACTGTGCCACCATGACACCCGTGACGTAACTTTTTACTTCAAATTACAATAACTGCATCAGTTGGTTGACAACTGTGCAGTCAATCACTTTCTGTGTTGTCAGACGACGACGACAGAATCACCATGAGGTATGTTCAGCAAGTTAGACGATTTTGTAACAGTGTCTGAAAATTGAAAACACATTTCAAAGTATCTTAGGCCATTTCTTTCGATTCTGGCTTTCTACAAGAGTCAATCAGTTTTTGTGAGCCAATACCGCCAACTGACAATAAAAACCAACTGAGAGTCGTCGGCTTGGGCCAGTGTCGAACACTAGACACCATCTGTACTGGTTAATGTGGTGGCTGGAAAACATGAATAGCGATATGATATGATACGATAGACAAAGTTTAACATGTACTGAAATGCTGAGAGGTTGCCAGCTTAGTTTAGCACAATCGTGTAACCACAAAATAAAAAAATATAAAAAAGCCAAAACAAGAAAATTGACAAGCAACAAGTCCAGTCCAAGTTCAATTCCATGACAGGCATTCAGGTATGAGCGAAACAGATGGCAGAGACGTAAGTCACCACTCAGTGATAATCACTGGTGTTAGATGTGAGACAATCAGACGACAAGCTCATACCTTGAACCATCCACACATGTTGAGGAACGTGTCTTGAGCAGTCGACGTGGACAGTTTGAAGTTTGCTGAGTAGATGATTGGCTCCAGGACCCGGCTGATGTACGGGCCGGGAGGCTGCCTGCAGTTCACAACTGTGACTGTTAGTTACAGCTAATATCAGTGGCTACACAGCTAACAACACAGAACAGCAACTGATCAGTTACACAGTAAGACTGTATCATCGGTGACACGCGAGATAATGGCAACAAATTACACTCAATCATCAATTAATGGATTTATATCCACAGAATGTTACGTAGATCAAGAGCACACCTGTATCGAAGGTGAGGGTCGTCCAGGTAGGAAAAGAGAAGTGAGAAGTTGAGTGGAAACATTGACCAGTGACTCAGAACTTCGCCGTTAAATGTCACATTCGACACAATTCCCTGCAGTAACATGCCACAGTCAGCTGAGCTGCTCAGTTTCTGCACCGAACAAATTATAAATAATTATTATCTCTATGGAGCCGCCAGCACAAAGCCACAAACATGAATACTGTGATAGAAAATGAGCATGGCTGCAATGGCGTTTCATTCAATGATATTTGTTATGATGGTACGAGACCACATTCCCTCTCTGAAGAGCCATAGAGAGACACTGAAAAAGCAAAGTAGTCTCCCTGTGCATTCCTCAGTGACAATGCTGACACGCCTCCCGATCTCATGCAAAAACATTACTGTTGTTGTCGTTGTTGACATAGAGATGTAATAGTAAGTTGATGACAGTAGTCGTCATCACCGCTGCATCTCAAGTCCACGTCTCAAACCTTCTTGTTGTCGTTAATCTCGGCGCCGTAGTTGAATCGTCCCTGGTTCTCGACGACGATGTCCAGTGTCTGGCCCTGCACGCCAAACGTGTTGATCTGTGTGGAACCCGCACGGTCGACCATTCCAACCGAGTTCTATTTGCACAACAGCCACCACCATGACGACAACGTGATAAATGACAACAAAACATCTTGTACTTTCTGTGTGTTTCGTGAGACATACAGCTATGATGCAATGACATTAATGACAACTATTGGTGCTCAATGCTATTAGGCCGGGCAGGTTAATACACTGGTACAACGTCTCTCAAAATCCCTCCTTTCCCTCATAGCCCTACACACTCCTGTCTCTCTTGGGAACCACGAACTCAGCGTGCAACAGGGACACGTGGTTCTATTTCGAGCCGAGAGGCAGCCCAACACGTGGAACATTGGTCCATAGATGGCCATTCACTAACTGTACTCGTGCACAGATGTCTGTGGCTTGGTCAGTCAGTGTAGCACAACATGACACACGCCTGTCTCTAATTTTTGACATCCGAGCACTCTTGAATGTCAGTCAACACTGTTCATTCATGAAGTGAAACAGGAATTGAACAGTGTTGACTGGCGTTCGATTAAATACAAAGAACATGACGCAAGCCGTACTTCCTGGATGAGAACGTATCCACGATCTCTGACGCCAGGCACAGACAACGGTCCAGTCATGTAGTTGGTTTTGAGCACGTGACGATACACAACAAAACCATAATACTACAACACAGACACACACACAGAGAGAAGTAACACAGTAAGACAGTGGAAGACAGAAACTCAGACAAATGTATCATTGCTAAGATAATGTGAACCAAATGTAGACACCATAATCATCATATAAAGGTTTAATAATGACACACAGATGAGCCATCCTTTTAACCCTTTGACGCCCACTGTTGCACATGGGTACAGCTATAAAGACCGGGTAATTTTTGACATCCGGACACTCTGACGCTCAGGGCTGAGCGTCAGAGTGCTCAGATGTCAAAAAATTACAAATGACGGCTTAACCCGGTCTGGAACAGGATGCTTTATATCTGTACCCATATGGCAACAGAGAGCTTCAAAGGGTTAACTAACGTCGACCAGTCACACCACAAATATGTAACGTATCAATGAAACTTGCCAAAATTTTCAAAGTAATAAACGTACATGTCCAGACTGTTCCATGTTGAGTGGATGCAGACTGGTGACTGGCGGCTCTGGAGAGAGAACGTTCAGGAGCTGAGTGACTGACGCTACAGCGTTCAGTGTCAGTTTACCATACGCAGCCTTCGTTGAGTTGGGCGGAACGGACGGCAGCTGTTTGAACTACACACGACAACAAATCCTTACTTATTTATTAGATACTCGACTAACAACCACTTCAAATGCACCGACAATTACGCTCCGGTCATGTAAACAAAAGTAACGATATTTTGGTGGAATTTCACCAAACAAATATATGTTTAACTGCCTTGTGTATCTGTGACATAGTATGGTATGCCGGGTCATGACAGGTCAGTTGAAACATCACGTGCAGAGAAATGCACTCAGCATACGGCCAAGCTTACCGTTCATGAGTAAGGAGATTCTTAACAGCACATCAGCACAAGTAGGCTATACAGTGCCGTTCATGTCGATATACGCTGGAAAATACAGGACAGAAGACAAATCAAAAACAGAAATTACTAAAACTAAGCATAACCCAGAAAAAGCAAACAACACAAAATACAGCAAAACAAAACTAGCCTGGTTCAGTCGCCTTTTATTACACTCGGCCACGAAACGAGGTTGGGCTTATTCTACAATACTCCCAAGCCCACACGGAGTGCATACCGCTCATCATAGGAGACCACCCACCAACAGCCAGTGTACAGTAATCACAATGAGGACCACCCACTAAGAGGTAGCCTGCCAATCATCAGTAGTGTGTGGTCCGTGTAATGGTGGACATCTGCTGCAAGTTTCTGCAGACGACAATCCTTAAGCTCACGACAAACTTAACACATGCACTTGTGTACACAGTGGATACCATTAATGTTTTTTTTTACAAAACAACATTAATTTTTTTACAAATATCAAAAATTTCTTTTGAGTCCATCCCTTCAGTTAGCAAAAGCGACGTGCAAAAATACCTTAGAGATGAAATTTCTGATTGCCAAATATTTCTTGGTAACGTCTCCGGCTTCTGTGAGCGGCGCGTCATAGTCGTAGCTCGTTGGACAAACGTTGAACCCCGGGTCGACTCCTGCACAACAGCTCGGCTTCATGTCGCCATATTTAACCCTTCAACGCCCACTGTTGCTCTATGGGCACCGCACAGCTATACAGCAGGCTGTGCCAGACCAGGTTAAGCCGTCATTTGTAAATTTTTGACATCTAGGCACTCCGACGCTCAGCCCTGAGCGTCAAAGTGCCCGGATGTCAAAGATTATGAACGCTGGCTTAACTGGGTCAGGTACCGGATGCTTTATAGCTGTGCCCATATGGAACAATAAGCGTGAAAGGGTTAAACACAGTCAATCATCAGTAACAGACAAGACAGCTATGACACGTGACAATGTGTCTGTGTGTCTGACTGTGGATACTGTGATCTCAGCTCCAATGATCACCAATGTCAACTGAACACTGATCACTCGATACTCACCGTTCATGAAACCGAACGATGTTCCTCCTTCAAACATGTACCTGACAGACATGAACAAAAACACAACTACATCACGCACCTGACAGACATGCATAAAAACACAACTCGTACATCGATACGCCTCACACATCCTACACAAAATTAACAAGTATACTGTAAAGTACTGACATAAGAATCACCTGACCCAATTAGTCCGATACGGATTGACACAAAAACGACTGACCTGACCCAATTAGTCCAATCTGTACACAATAACTCCTCCTCTGTCTAATGCTACTGCAGTATTTTAGCACTACAGATTTCTCACTTGCATCTATCTGACAATAATAATTAGTTTCCAGAAAATTTGACAAATTAACGTTATGTGGCAGATTAAAGAGCAGCAGGTTAACGCTGTTGATCAGTCTGCATGTACCTATTATTTTCATGCCAAAGCAATCTTAAATCTCTTTTTTTGGAAACAGTCTCTGTAGGGCTAAACCGGGTCGTGTTTACAAAACCACACCTATTTAATGTCCCACCATTAACTTAACACACTTAACAAACTACAGATAGAGTAACTTGACGTCGTACATGTTGACGCTGGCGCTGTAATTCCGCATGGCTGACAATGTTGACAGTAAGGTGTCTGTACTGCCGTGAGCATGACCGCCCTTCCAATAATCCAGCCAACCAGTGTAGCACTCTGAGTTAACCTGCAGCATAACAGACTGTATGCAACAGTGCTTCAACCTGCTTAGCAGCTTCCCCCCCCCCTGGTGAACTGGACACCGGGACATCCTCGTAACATGTGGATTGGATGAAGACTATCCAGTAGGACCTGAAATCCAATAACCTCTCTATGAATGAAGCAACTGACATGGCTCAGAATCTGGAGACTGTTGTCTACGTTTGGTGCTACGCACTCCTAGTGGTGCTTGCCAGACATGAATGAATGAGTGAGTGAGTGAGTAATAAATGAAGGCACAGCTTGAACAGCTGGCTGCAACTGTTCTGAACGTCTGTACAACAGAGTCAAGCAAAGAGAATGTCAGCTAAAACAACTCACTCACCAGCGGCCCTTTTGGATTCCATTTACGCATTGCAGCAAACGCCGACTTTACATCTGAAACACAACAGCATTATTGACATGTACTGACCACGCTTCAAACCACTCATCATTATCAATACACATCTCTCAGCATTATATTACAAGAGACGTCAGCAGAAACTGACATTATGATGACATCATGATCTGCTGAGTGATCGCAGATTTGATCTCATTCATTCATTCATTCATATTCGTTTATTTTCAGTTGTCAAAACGCAACCAAACATGAACTAGGCGATGCAATTAACTCAAGTTACAACTTACAATCTAACTTACAAACTACCACTAACAACCATGTCATTCATAAACATTTCTCCGTCAGCAAACAAGAAAGCCTAGCTGACGCAAAGTTAGGCACATGACTATACAGTGCATGTATGAAATCGAAATCTACAGCAAATCGACGCAAAATAGTATCACTGGAGGCGAAAACTCATTTAAAATTGAACCGTTTGACTGATCCACCCGGGTGACATATGGGAGATAGCATATAGCACGCTCTGCATATACACTGTCGCACACTAAAAATCAGGTTGATTGATTGATTGAGCAGGGTTTTACGTCTCCACCAACACAGTATAGTTTATACGGGCGACGGTTTTTTTACAGGTCACAAGACCTAACCAACAGTATCAAAGTACTGAAGGAACACAGAAATTACACAATTAACATAAAAAATACTGAGACAATAAACACAACACAGCAAATCCCCTAGTCTACACTAATATGGGGTGACTAGGGGATGGCTCCCACAGAGGACAGGGTTGCCAGGCCTGAACGTCAGTGGGGCTGCCGCCGCGGTACCCCCTAAAAAATCAGGTTTACAAGTGTCATATGAACTGTTAGTATGACATGCTCCATGAATGAAACTGCCCGAGAAACTGGCAGACTGACCTGATGTAGGTCCAAAGTCCACCGTAGCGTACGTGTCATTGGTAGTACCACACTCCAGCACTGACAAGGCATTACCATCAGTTGTAAACAGGACGATGTCATTGCCAAGGTGATGTCTGGCAATATCATGGAGATGGGCCATGTAATCATGACCACAGTCAACAGCTCGGTAACTGCCATACTCATTCTCAATCTGTCATTGCACAAGTAATTCATGCGGAGCATCTCTAAAATGTAGAGATCAACTGAAACTAGTTTATTCAAATAATGGCTGAAACTCAAACCATATAAGCCTAATTTCACTAAAACTGGATCCACGACTAAAACTGTAACCAGGTTTTGGCTGAAACTGTGGCACAAGCCATTAGGCTGAACTAGCAGTTTTGCTATAAATGAATTTGCAGACATATGTGGACGACAGCACCACGGTGCTACTCACAAATCCACACGTGTAATTCTAGTCTCAGTAGTATGACAGTTAAGCTGCTGTATAAGAAAGTCTGGAATTAAGTCCTGGCTGGGTCGTACTGGATAGCATAGGTCAGGATATATGACGACTACGCTGAGATTAAATTCACAGGTAGGAAAAGAGCTATCACCAGTGTAGTGACAGGTAGTCTACAGGTGCATACACTGCTGAGAAGAAGGAAGACAATGGCATGTATGTCATTGTGAAGTAACAACTTGGCAAAATTACACCACAGAAGTCCGGTGGGCTGTAAGATGGAATATGACAAATGTTTCTCGACATTTTGCTCAAAACACACACACATCTGATCTTCATGCTGGTCTGAGAGCAAAAAATCACTGACTACTAACATGCAATGGTTAGTTAGTTAGTTAGCAAATAAACAAGATAACGGTGGCAAAATGTCAAAAGACTGCCAGAACATCTTACAACCTTATAAAACAAAAACCAAAAATGAAAGAATGGACATGCAATGTGGCAAAAACTGAATGAGCAAATAGTCAGAGAGATGGTTAGCTTCTTGAAAACAGTATGGTCTTGAGGTGCTGTTTGAATGTGCAATATCAGACAAGATGCTAGAAGATCATACCGACGATCAGAGAAGCTTCGATATTTTCTAATAAGAAATCAACTGCACAACTCTAAAATGATTACTATAAGCAAGCACAGTCTAAGTATTAGGTGCCGACTCCCAACACTAAAATGCTGAAGACAGCGTTGTTAAGTCATCGAGGACTTTTCATGTACAAAAGAGGACATGGCAGAAGATAGGCAATAACGACTCCAAATGACATCAATCTGCAATGCATCCAGTGACGGTCAGTGAAATTAACACTGAATACCAGCAAACAAATATGTATATCATTTTTTACCTGAACCATTACGATTGGTCCGCCATTACCATAGAGATATGGCTTGATATATGCAAAGAGGACACTCAACCAGCGATCAACGGCAGTGATATATTCTATGTAAACAATTTACACAGACGCTTACTCAATTACACAATACACATACAATCGTTGGCAACAGTACGAAGTCATTGGTGACACTACAGAGTAGCAGAGTATTCTTAATGACACTGCTAACAATGTAAACAGTCTCGGTCGTTCTTATCAGCTGGCAAATGAAGCCATCACAGGTCTATGATATTGTTTACAGTCGCATATCATCATTTGACCAACATTAACTGCCAGTGGTTTGGTCATCATTAGCACTGCACACTGCTCTCTCTCTCCGTGGCTCACTGGTCTGTCAGGAACTTTACCAGCCATTCTGTGTGACCACAACACAGGCAGAGACAGCTTCAAACAGCTATTTAAGGTGCCACTATTTTCAATGTACTAAAGCATCCAAAGGTTCTATGATGTTGTGCCATATAAGCAACATTACTACTTAGAACTACTTATTTACACAGCAGTCGCACTTCTACATGTCACCTGTGAGTTGCTAACAAGAGACTCTATGTATGTCACAGGTGTCTAAGCGAGCAAGACTCACTTTGATCCATGGAGCGTACCACCATAGAGACGTTGTCTCTAAGCAGCCATGCCGGCAAACCACCCTACAACCAACACCATTGACATGCGACAAACAGTGACTTGAATGACATCTCTCTTTCCAAGTAAAAAAAGTCAGTCAACACTTGCTGATCAATGCAAAACGACACTCAGTTCTTTCACAGTGGCAAAACAGAAAAGACATTTCAGAATGTCCAAAGCAGAACAGAAGAATGAATACACTTCTAATGTCTAATGATGACACCAACTATTGACATCATCTTCAATCAAAATCACAAATTTAATCAAACTTGAAATATCATCAAGTCACTCACTAGTCCAGTAAGTAATTAACTACTATCGAGTCAAGTGAATGTTGGGAGCTTACATATTCCCATTCTCCACAAATATATGGACCAGCACGCAGAATTACAAGAAGACCGGCTTCCTGCGCTGTCAACAGGAACTGAGAGAGGTTTTGTTGAGCCGCGAAGTCATAGATCTGTGGCTGAGGCTCGTGTACATTCCAAGGCACATATCTACACACAATTCATCAACTGAACACGACAATAATGTCTCCACCGTTGAAATAATAAACAGAACACTGACATCATGATAACCCAACATGTGCAGGAAGAGACTGTTGGAGGGGGGAGGAGGGGGCTTCTATTAAATTCACAGATTAAAAGCATCAAAGAGTAATACACTGTAGCTGCACTGAAATCTGCAATGCTGCAACCAGTCAAACAGGCTGCTGCCACACTGACACCATCACTACAGTGGGTGCTTCCTCTGAACTTACTGACAATACAATATACAGGAAGAACCTCAGATGCCCAATCTCTCTGACGACTGTTGTTGTTGAATAAAAGTAGCTAAGCTCATCCTGAAAACTCTGTATACTGTCCACTAGTGCCTGGATATGACTAGATCAATGCTGCCCTTACTCAGGCCTCTCAGATTCACACAGCTCCGGCTTTAAGTAATAGATTAAATTAAACGGCTTACAAACAGAATAAAGACTAAGTGAATAACACGTGAACTAAGCATGCATATACAACATACGTCTGGGCAGCATCGAGACCAGCTGCAGCCATTTTCAGAAGACGATCTTTCCAGTAGTAATATGGCACACGACTATAGTGTATACTGCCAGAGATGTACTGAAACGGCTGGTCATCTTTCACAAACGTATCGTTGTCATAGTCAATTGTGAAACTCCTTTTAGCAGCACTCACCTACAGATGAAACAACATGTATTGCTTCTCAAAAAAATTCACTTTGAGCTTTCATGTTGATATTCTACATTTCACACATCAAGAATCTATAAATTAACATTTATCTCAGCAGTGAAGTCTGTCTTGAACCTGTTGTTTCTCGACAGCTTCACAACTAAATTCTCAACAAACTCTGGAAGACAAGGCAAAAAATCCATTACAAACCATCCACGAGAAACAAGCCACCATTAAGGTGATAAATATACTGGATTATTCGTTCCCACTTGAAACTAATCATTCGTATTCATATAGGGATTGACATTCCGGACACTACCCTATTAACAGCCCTTGCTCAGCTAACACATCCAGCTTCTACATACTGACAGGCCCACAAATCTTAACTCTTCTAAGTGCTGCTATTCTCATATCCGTAACTTCATTATATCTGTCCTTACATAGATTCTAAAACAGCCAGTACCATCCCTGCCTCTAATGTCCACTCCATACTTGACTACTGCAACTCTCTGTACTACAATCTTCCTGAATCTTAAGTCTATTACCTCCAACAGATTAAGAAGTGTCTTGTGGTTTTGAACATACTGTGGTTAAAGCTACTAAATTTTCTTATATCACGTCCATCATCAGATCTCTTCACTTCACATCTCTTACATATTCGCAAGACATTTGTAGCCGGTGCCTCTGATAACCTTTCAGGGCCTTTCACACAGTATAAATTCATTACTTTTGTACATGCCATGACAACTAAATACGTTGAAAAGTGAAACTAGCCTGCAGATAAATTGTGTAGTGAAAAAGTTATAGATGGTTCGCAAAAGTTTTTTTAAATTTCTGAACTTAATTAGCAATTTGCAACAACTTTTGGTAAGTTACATGCAGTTTTTACGATCCCACTATGATAGCTGTAGACTGTAGCCGCAGCTTGGCCATGATACTGGAAGTTGATTAACACAACATAATATAGCGGATGTTATGGGCGTAAGCGAAGTGCTTCTGTGCCCATATCGTTATTTAGAACATATAATGGTCAATCACACTGAAGATAATCATATCATATCATATCGCGCTGACATCATATCGTGTGATGTCAGCGCGTCCCACACTGAAGATAACAATGGCGCAAGACTACAATAGAGGGTTCGGTATAATTAGGCATAACGTACCAAAAGTTGCTGCAAATAACTCTTTTGGTAATCTTCGGAACTTAACTAGTGACAACAAAGCAATAGTCTTCAC
>Ga0056130_1000189_pt1 | contig 12427 bp, 18 predicted proteins | sample WorMetLIZISLAND2_2_FD_71114 | JGI IMG/M metagenome (GOLD analysis project Ga0056130, IMG submission 71114) | Marine gutless worms symbiont microbial communities from Max Planck institute for Marine Microbiology, Germany - Olavius loisae LIZARD... ...
GAGCGGCACCCGATGGGCACCCCGCCGGGTTTTCATCCGTGCCGCAGGGATGGTCCATACGGCGTTCTCTCGGTCGATTTCAGGCCACTGGGCGTGCAGCACCTCGCTGGTGCGGGTGGCGGTGAGAATCAGAAACCGCAGCGCCAGCGCCGCGCCGCTGTCGTTACCGGCCAGCTCCGCCATGAAGGCGGGCACCTCGGGATAGGGCATCGCAGGGTGGTGGCGGACCGTCTTCACCTGGGAGGGCTTTGGCAGCAGCTTGTCCAGGTGGCCCCGCCAGCGGGCCGGGTTCAGCGCGTCACGATACTGACGGGCGGCGGCATAGTCGAGGATGTTTTCGATCCGCGCCCGTACCCGCTTGGCGGTCTCGGTCTTGACGCCCCAGAGCGGCGACAGGACCTTCAGGATATCCTCGGTCGCGATGGCATCCACCCGCTTGGAGCCGATCACCGGCAGGGCATGGGTCCTGAGGCTGTTCACCCACTGCCGGGCATGCTTGGCGCTCGTCCAACCATGCCGGTGCGCCAGGATATAGCGGGCGGCGCAGGCCATGAAGGTGGGCGCTTCCGGTCTTATCCGCCGGGCTGCGATGGGGTCGATGCCGCGCTTGACCTGCTTCCGGCACTTGACGGCGGTCTCCCGCGCCTCAGCCAATCCCACGTCCGGGAAGCTGCCCAGGCCCATCTCGCGGCGCTTGCCGTGAAGGGTGAAGCGCAAAATCCATCTTCATGTTTACCCGGACCGGCGCTCCTGGCCTTGCGCGGGGTCAGCTTGTGTATCGGCATCCTTCTCCTTCCCGACCAGAATGGGGAACCCTGAGATAAAATCCGATTAGACCCCCAATATTCACGAATTATACTGGACGGCGATAGACTTTACTGGACCAGTATTTTATGTTTGTATAAAGACCTATTGGATTTTATTGGACGTCCTCGAACATCATTTCATCTGCTCCAGCATCCGCCATAAAAGGACGGATGCGCTTTTTTAAGCTCGACCGACAGACCCCATAATCCCGCGTATAGCGCGGCCTCTCGCTCTACTCAAGCCGCTTCTGTTCCTTCCCAGACTCCCGCAGCCCCGGGTCTGATTTCTGTCGATTTGGGGGTCCAATTGGGGGGAATTAGTGATTTATTAACTAATAATCATATGATTTATATGCTATTTATTTTTTATCTGGGCGGATGCTGGAGAAACCATCATAGCAAGCGCCCAGGTCTCCACATTGAGCAACCGGATCCCGCGCACGCTCGCCTTTGCTTTCTGCGCATCGGTCACCGCAACGCCGGGTTGGGCGGATTTGCCGCTCACGAACGATGATCTGTTGATTCGAGCACGAACCGTTCGCCTCGGCGTTGGCCTGGATTATGCCAACTGGACCCGCCGCAATTGGCTATCTCTGAACAATCTGGACGGTTTCCTGGCGCAGGCCGATGTGCGCTACGGCGTGTCTTCCGACTTGGAAGTCTATGGGCGGGTCAGCGGATTGTATTTACAGGAACGCTCATTATCGGTCTCGAATACCACCACGACCGCTTCCGCGTGGCGTTTCAATAACCTCTCCCTGGGATTGAACTACCAGTTTTCTCCCGACACCACGACCCCCGCGCTGCTCGGCCAGATCGAAACATCGATCGTGGAAAACGCGAGCGCCACCACGAAGACGAATTTCGTTTACGGGAAGACCTGGCAAGTTGGACTGACAACGTACCGCAGATTCGATCCGGTGGTGTTGGCCCTTTCTATCGGATATACGCATGCGCGGCCACGTCAATTCCTCAGCAATGATCGTCACTTGACTTTCAATCCTGGAAACATCTTCTCGTTCAATCCCTCTCTCAGTTTCGCAATCAATCCCGACGTTTCCGTGTCGGGGGGATTTGTCGTCACCTACAGCGATAAATCCGAGCTTGATAACGAACGCTCCGGCATGCCGTTAACACGAACGGAACTGGCTTTTTCCCTCGCTTTCGCGTTGAACGAAAAAACGATCGCTTTTTCCCGCTTGCTCACCGACATCAGCGGAGATGGCGGATCTACCGTGGGATTAAAGCTCAGTCATGCCTTTTAATCCCACCTCACTTGAGAAAAGAAACATGCTTAAACGGTCCAAATCAGCCTTGGTAGGATTCCTCATTTCCAGCGTGATCTTTCATGCTGCGCTGGGGAGCACCGCAAATGCGCACGGGATTGGCTACCCCATGCAGGATCCTGCTTTATCTCAATTGAATCACATTTTCGAGCGCCCCGATAGTACGGCGCTAACTGTCCTCACGGACAAGGAAATGGATTCAATCAAGGGCGCTTATCCGTGGTGGTGGTATCTGCGCTCGGTCTGGGTAGCAGCACACGCTGTCACCAGCATGTTTATTACGAAAAAGTGGACAAGAATTGGAAATTGGAATTATAGGTTTTTTTTTGATAAAAAGCCGCACTATTTTAGAGGAAGAGGAAGGCACAAAAAGGGCGACAAGACCAACTGGTCCAGAATAGGGCTTGGCGGTGACCGCAGACACTGGCAGATCACGCGGTACAAGCTGCAAAAAGATGAGAACGGTCAATTTACTCTACCCGCAAAAAAGAGCACGGGAGAGTATATTGGAAAGAATGGCCTGGAATACAGAGGTATCAAAGGTCAACCGCGCAAAAGTTAGCGAGTACCTTGGGGGAAAGAAAATCCTCCACCTCCATCCCAAAGTTCAAGCCACGCCTTGAGCGCCGCGTACAGCCTGGAAAGCGATGAGCGGCCGGTAGAGGAGCAGGTCGTTTTCGGGGAGCTTGAACTGTCCCCGGGGTTCATCGAGTTATTGAAGTCCGAGATAGCGGCAACAGCTTCTTCAGAAGCTGAAGCCCTCAGCGCGGCTTCAGCTGCGTTAACGCCACTTTCGGTGTCCTGCTCGGGGACCACGGGGATAACCGATTTGTGCCGATACCCATCGCTTACAGAGCCACCCTCCGGCTACGTCGCCCCGGATGTGAGCCAAAGGTTCGCAACCACCATGTTTTCCGTGATACAAGGTCGGTAGACGTTAAACGCGAAACGCAGGTCCCCTGCCTTTACTTTATGGAGCTACTGCATGCAATGGTATGCCAACATTACCAAGCGCCGGGCCGCTCATGTCGTAACGCACCTGGGGGACCTGCTACAACACCCAGACTTTGCGCACAAAACGTTGTTTATCTCTGGGGAGCAACCGGCTTTGGGAATTAAGGAGTTGGTTTCCAGGCTGGGGCTGAAGGGCGCTGAAACCCTATGGTGGAACGAGCAGAAAAGACATCAGTCGGGCTATTTTCTCCTGGAAACGCATAACCCCCCGGTCGCTCACACCATCTTTCAGGAAGCGAGCTGTGAATGGGAGGACAACGAAGGATATTTCGATGAATATCATCTCCAATTCGGGGTTCTCGCTCGGAACCTGAAAGGGGAAATTCTGAATCTTTTCTTAAAACAAGGATGGTGTAGTTTTTGGGATATGTTAAACCACCCTCCGGCGCAATCGGACGATTTCATTTATGAGATTGGCGGAGAACTCGGGGTGAGCGAGATTACGCAGGAGCAGGAAACCACGGAAATAGTTTACTCTGGCGACAAGATACCGGAGGAATTCAAGGCGCTCATTGAACCGAGTGACCCGGACTGCGCAATGGGAGCTATTAATTGGAGGACGACGGTTTCTAAACGCCGTGCGTGCGCGATTATCTCAAAAATAGGAGATTTACTGCAAAACCAGGAAATTCCCAATAAAACCCTTTACGTTCACGGGAGCATTGAGGGACGCCACGAATACTGGCTTCGAGAAACCTTGAGAAACACACGGGGCGTTGAAGTCCTGTGGTTGGGGTGGAGTAAAGATGCCTACACGCTTCCCTTTAGCCAAAAAAGTCTAACCTTTTTCCTGCGGCTGAATAGCCCGATTTCCGCAATCATCATTTTACAGGCTCTACAAGGTAATGGATTCAGCTTCGGGTACGGCGTATTCGTACCATCAGTGGGATAGCGAAGTTTTAGATAGTTTTTACAAGGGCGAAGTTTTTGTTGTTTTCTACGAAAAAGACAAGGTAAATTGCCTGGAGTTAAAGCTACATGATGCAATAGCCAATAAGCCAGACCATTTTGTCTATAAGATTTCTGGACACCCACTCGAAAGAGGAATAGAAGAAAACGTTTTCTGTGGAGAAGAATCGCCTTTAGCATTGAGAGAAGCGGTAAAGCTATGGCCATAGCGTCGTGGTTACGCCGCGCTTTCGACCCATGCAGTACTGCTCATCTCGTCCTGTGTGGTGGGATGTTGTTTTTCGGCCCTTCGGCCTTCGGGGGAAACGGGGCGGTGCATTTGGATACGAAAACCCTGATGGGCAGTTTGCCGATCAGGACCTGGAAGGAGCTACGCGACGAGGGGATAGAGAAACAGGATTTGGATATATCATGCGGAGCTGCCGCGACGGCAACCATTCTGCGGTCATTTTACGACTCGGATGTCTCCGAGAAAGCTGTGATATTCGAATCTTTAAAGGCGGATATAGAAGAAACGGCCTTCTCGGAAGGCATCAAGTCGATCATCTTTGAACTTCTCCAGACCAGTATCAAAACCACAACGTCTTTCGCGGACGTTCTGGTCAACCTGGAAAAGGCGATCAGGCTTGAGCGTGTTCAGGTTGAGCTGCCGACGTTTGAGGCGATCGAGGCCGAGTTCAAACGCGTGGGTATCGACGGGCGCGCTTCCTTCGCCAGCCTGAAGCAAGCGGTTAAGGGCTTCGGGTTCGACGCTTTGGGGCTTGTCGCAAACTTCGAGCACCTCAAGCGGCTGAAAATCCCCGTCCTGGTGTTTTTGCGCGATAAGGGCCGGGGACATTTCTCCGTGGTGCGTGGCGTCCACCCCTCCGGTTGGGTCTGGCTCGGCGATCCCCTGACCGGGAACCAAAAGCTCCGAGGGAGCCGCTTCAGGACCTTATGGGAATTCGGCGCAGGAACGGGAAGACTGCTGGTGTTTCTACCGGCAAGGGGCCTCGCCCACACGCGAACCCACGGTGAGTTCTACCGCTCACCCACGCTGAGCAACCTGCCCCTGCAGCACCTCATGTGGCAACCGGAGCGGCTCCGGGAGAAGGCCGGGATACGGAACTGAAGAGTTCGCGACCCGTGACCAGGAGTGGGGCGACAGGAGAAATAACCAGTGCGCACTATCAAGCGAAAGAAAGCAGCTCTCACTCTGGTAAACCTGGGGATGAGATAAGGGTTTGGGAACGGGAGCAAGGCGACATTGCACTGCGTATCGAGGCAGGGGTAGCTCGTCACCCGGAAACCAACCGGTGGGTCGAGTTGGGTCTGCCGTTCGGCCCCAAGGCCCGCCTGATCCTTGCCCACCTGAATCGTGAGGCGCTCGGGACCGGCTCTCCCGAAATCGAAGTCGAGCATAGCCTGACCGCTTTCGTCAGACGACTTCAAGACCCAACCCAACGGGGAAAATCGGGATCGAACGGTCGCGAAATCCATGTGTTTAAAGGGCAGTCGGGGCGCTTATCTTCTGCCCTCATTCACATCGCTACGATCCGTGACGACCGCACCGTACAGATTGATGGGAAGGTTGTTTCCGGCTTAGACATCTGGTTTCCAAAGGACGAACAACAGCGTGTCCTGTGGCCTTCGATCATCCAGCTTAGCCTCGACTACTTCGTGAGCTTACGGAAGCATGCCGTACCCCTCGATGAGCGGGCCTTAGCCGCACTGTCACACTCGGCTATGGCGCTTGACATCTACGCTTGGCTAGCCCAACGCCTACACCGTATACCTCACGGGAAGCCACAGTTCGTCTCGTGGGCGGCGATCAAGGGACAGTTCGGGGCTAATTTCGGGAGAAGGAACGATTTCAGGTCTAAATTCCATACCGCGATGCTCCAGATCCTTGGCTGCTACCCGAAGGCCAAGGTTGAGGCCGACTACCCTAAGACGCAGCCCACCCCCGGTTTCGGCGCGTGTGGTCCTCGTAGGAAAACCTGGCGATGAGTGAAGTTATCCACGGGCACTTGGCCGCACAATTTTATAATTATACCTACTAGCTTTACCGATAGTTAGCAGCCCAGACCCGTGGGAAAATCTCCATAACGGAACCTAACTTTACAAGTTGTGGCACAGCACTAGCCAGTCATCAGCCATCCTGACAAGGACAGAACGGCGGAGAGTCCAGAAAAAATCCCTGCCTAGAGAAAAGCTCGGAGCAAAAGGTAACGCCAAGGAGACCAATTCCAGCTCGCTGGCGCGGAACTGCAAACCCAAAACAACAATGATGTGCAGAAGCCACCCGAAAGGCTCTCAAAGTCTCTCTCAGGCAATTACAGGCTATGTTTGGTAAACAGCTCGGGGAGCAGGACGAAGCGGACCAGGTTATCCAAGGTATAGGGTATATCTGATAAAGGAAGATATGATTTAGAGAAACAATCATCTAGTGCCGGCTTAGCTAGCCACAAGTAGATGGCCCACTATGCCAACTAGCGCGACGCCGTCTCAGACATGATGACCGAACCCCACCATGCCCTGAAGTACGCTAACACCTTCCTGGACGAGCAGGGCTGGAACTCAGTGCAGGCATGAGAGTAGCGCCATGACATTCGAGTTCGCGACCGCCAGTCGCATCCTGTTCGGTGAAGGCGTTCTCAACTCAGTAAGCGCTTTGGCATCCGAGCTGGGTAACCGGATACTGGTAGTAAGCGGCGGCTCCCCAGTGCGGAGCGAGCCCCTGCTGGCCCTGCTTGAGGAGCAGCGGCTACCGGTCAGTACCCTTTCCGTTATCGGCGAACCCACGGTGGCAGCGGCCCTGGAAGGTACGGAGCAGGCTCGCGATTACGGCGTCGATCTGGTCATCGGCATGGGGGGCGGCAGCGTCATCGACGCGGCCAAGGCCATCGCCGCCCTGTTGACCAATTCCGGTGATCCTTTTAACTACCTAGAAATCATCGGCCACGGTCGGCCCTTAGCCGACCCAGCCGCGCCGCTCGTCGCTATCCCCACCACTGCGGGCACCGGCGCCGAAGTAACCCGCAACGCTGTACTCACGGCACCTGAACAAGGGGTCAAGGTAAGCTTGCGCCATCGATCCATGCTGCCCCGGATTGCCCTTATCGATCCGGTACTTACCTACACCGTGCCACCGGCGATCACCGCCAGCACCGGCCTAGATGCCCTGACCCAGTGCCTGGAGCCCTTTGTCTCCCACCTGGCCACCCCCCTCACTGACGGCTTCTGTCGCGAAGGGATGCGGTGTGCGGCACGCTCCCTACGCCGCGTCTTCCATGCGGGCTCGGATATCGAGGCACGCCGGGACATGGCCCTAGCCAGCCTGTGCGGCGGTTTGGCCTTGTCCAATGCCAAGCTAGGTGCGGTCCATGGCCTTGCCGCTCCTATCGGAGGTATGTTCAATGCGCCCCACGGTGCCGTCTGCGCACGCTTATTGCCCTTTGTGATGGAGACCAATGTGCGCGCATTGGAAGAACGCACCCCCACTGCGCCAGCCTTAGCCCGCTACCGAGAGGTTGCGGCCATCCTCACCGGCGATGCCACCGCCGAGGTCGCCGACGGCATCGCCTGGATCCGGGCACTCAGTGACGAGTTAGCCATGCCTGGCCTCACCGACTATGGCCTGACCCGGAGCCGAGTGGCCGCTATCGTGGACAAGGCTATGCTCTCCAGCAGCATACAGGGAAATCCGACTACCCTGACCAAAGTGGAACTGACTGCCCTGTTGACCCTCGCCTTGTAACGGGAACCGAAGTCACACAGGTTTTGAAGGATATAGAGAGTCGCGCTGCTGCCTAAAGAAGGGATGCTGACAACTCATTCTCATCAAAGCAGGCGAGATTTAGAACGCAAAACGAACGGAATGGCAGGAAGTTGGATTGCCGTTCGGCCCCAAGGCCCGCCTGATCCTTGCCTACCTGAATCGTGAGGCGCTCAGGACCGGCTCTCCTGAAATCGAAGTCGAGCATAGCCTGACCGCTTTCGTCAGATGACTTCAAGACCCAACCCAACGGGGAAAATCGGGACCGAACGGTCGCGAAATCCATGTGTTTAAAGGGCAGTCGGGGCGCTTATCTTCTGCCCTCATTCACGTCGCTACGATCCGTGACGACCGCACCGTACAGATTGATAGGAAGGTTGTTTCCGGCTTAGACATCTGGTTTCCAAAGGACGGACAACAGCGTGTCCTGTGGCCTTCGACCATCCAGCTTAGCCTTGATTACTTCGTGAGCTTTCAGAAGCACGCCGTACCCTTCGACGAGCGTGCTCTGTCCGCCTGCCGCCCTGGAACACTCGGCCATAGCGTTAGACATCTACGCCTGGCTCACCGCCTGCATCGTATCTCTCACGGGAAACCACAACTCATCACGTGGGCGGCCATCAAGGGGCTGACCTTAAGACACAGCCCACCCCCAGTTTCGGCGCGGATGGTCGTTGTGGAAAAACCCAAGAATCAGTGAAGTTATCCACAGGCACTTGGCCGCACAATCCTATATGTACCCTATAGGACATCCTATAGTTACATACATGCCACCCATGGATAACCTGAGAATCAGTAAAGTCTCCACAGGTACTTGGGAGAAGACAGTGCACTGAAGTGCTCTTCTAATCCGATCTGGAATGTACGCGCGTGCTCGCTCCGTCAACCCATAAGGGTCGGATCAGAAGGAATGTTATCCCCGTCTCACCAAGAGAATGGCTTAAAACGAACTGGAAGATCGAACAAGATGGTAACGACTGAGATAAGCTACGAAGAAAAATCAGACCAAACAAGCTATTTAGGTAAAGAATTTGACACCCAACAATAAGATTGCGAGCGCACGCACTGCGGGTCTGGACCCATGTCATGGGTTCTCACTGCCTAGTATCCGCTTTCAATGCTAGTAAGCGCTCCGAACACCTAGAACGGCAATACTTCGTCGAGTGTCCGGCGGATTTAGACGCTAAGTAAATAATCCAGCGGTCCCAAGACGCATGATTAGAAATACCACCCCTCATCAAGGACCACAACCTCAGCAAGGAAAGGAAACGGAGAGTCCCTTTTCGTATATTTTACAACGAGCTGGTTTTTACATTCATTGGAATTACGTGTGTTTCAATTTTCGTACCCTTCAATGGTTGCCAAGCGAGAGATTAGAGGTTTTTACCCTCGCAGGCGAATTATTCAATCAGAGATTCCTATCCCTCAACATCATTAGATACAACAACTGGATCCTAATCCGTTAGTAGCGTTGATTTCAGTTCATAAGGGGCAGTTCGGAGTGGACCACAGTCGGATGAATAATTTTAAAGCCGTCTTCCGTACCGCGCTGTTCCAGGTTCTTGCCTGCTACCCGAAGGCTAAAGTCGAGGTAGCCCATGGAGGATTGACGCTGAGGAACAGCCCACCTCCAGTTTCGGAGCGGATGAGCGCTGTGGATAAAACCTGAGAACCAGTGAGGTTATCCACGTCTACTTACCCGCACAGGACCCAAACTATAGATAACTCGCCGATCAGCCTTACTGTGGACATCCTCGCTACGCTCGGAGCGGGGGAAAACCCATTAGCAACCCATGCGGAACAGGCAAGCGGTTCCACACCGGTTGCTAACCGGGTTCCTCCCCTTGCCCACAGAGGCGATAGCTACAAACAGCAGATTTTTTATTTTTTCAGAGTTCAGAGAGCCGTCAGCCTGTAGACGCAAGCCCCAAACCCAGGATCGCAAGCAGCGCGGGGGAAGTGAACAAGCCGACAAGCGTTAAAACCCAGGCCAACACATTGACCCCGATGCCACCCCATGCGCATTCTTAGCGGCGATGATCGTTCCGACTAACGTAACAATCGCCGCCAACGGCACAAACAACATCCCCATGGTGAAAATTCCGAGGACTGCAAAGACGCAGGCGATAATCCCAGGCACCACGCCGGTTTTGGCGTTTCCTTGATCAGATTTGTCACTCATGATTTTTCCTTCTTTTCCCGTTGTTGCTTTTCATATTCCTGCTTCATCTCCTGGACAGATGGCAGATCAATCGTGTTCAGCCTGCAATTCCTAATCTGCGCGATGCGTGAGAGGTGGTTATATCGTTGGCGGTAGGCCTCATACTCTTGCGCTTCCGCGTTTTTGAAGTCCATGAAGAACAACGGAACAATCAAAAACCAGCCAGCAACACCAAGGGCTACATTTTTCGCAGTTTTGTCTTTTTGGGGTAGTAAACGCTGAATTTCAGCCTGTATGTCGTCCATTTCAAGCCCAAGCTCCTTGCATGATTTTTCCCGGTCACTGTACTGAGTGATCAACACTGGATTAGGTGTCCGGCCAGCGCACGCGGCGAGAAAGCAAACAGCCGTTAAGGCGGCAATTAATCTCATGGTTTTTCCTTGTTGTTTCTCCGGCGGACACCAAACGCCCGTTTCAGGGGCCCTGGAGGATAGGTAGGGGGGGGGTTTGGGTTAGATAACCGCAGGGAATGGCTCTTAAAGCCGCTGAGAGGCTTCTAAAGCCAGAGTTTAAGGGCCGCTACGACGAGGCCGCCGACGGCCAAGGTGGTGGCGAATGACCACACCATGAAACGGTCGATCCGCCGCGTCAATTCCTCGAAGCGCCGATCCATGCTCTGCTGCATACTCTCGAAGCGCCGGTCCATGCTCTCGAAGCGCTTATCCATGCTCTGCTGCATGGCCTCGAAGCGCTTATCCATCTGCTCCAGGATGGTCTTGATCAGCTCGCGCTGGTGCTTGAGCTCTTCCTCGATGCGCACCATGCGCTCGCGCAACTCGATCTCATAGACCGCCGGTGGCTTTCCCAAGGACTGCTCAGCGAGCCACTCCCCAAGATGCGCCTTGATATACGCGAGGTCTTCTGCGGCGAGGTTTGTAGTGGTCATCGGCGTTTCCTTGTGGGAAGACTTCAGGGCTTGGGCAATTCAATAACCGCAGACGAGCACATCACATCGCAAGCTGCTTGGCGATCTCAAGCGCTCGGCGCTTACCGACGTTGAGGTAGGCCGAGGTTGCTGAAATTGTGCTTTGCCCCAGAAGCTCGCGCACGGCCTCCACATTGCGCGTCTTCTCGTAGATGTACGCGGCTTTCGTTCGGCGCAGGCTGTGTGAACTGTAAACCGCAGGGTCTAGGCGGGCAAATCCCACCCACTTTTTCACGAGCATCCGGTATTGCCAGGTTGAAATCGCCTGGTCCGGGTCGCCACGGAGCCTGGTGAAAAGCGGCATCCAGGGGAACTTGCGGCTCGCCGCGATCCACTGAGCGAGCACCTTGCGGGTATCGGGCGTAAGGGACACCAAGGTTCCTTTGCCGGTCTTCTGTTGACGAACCACGAACTCATCCCGTATCCGCCCTTCGTGGTCGGTCACATCGGCGACGGTGAGGGCGAGCAAGTCAACGCCGCGCAGCATCGTGTCGATGGCGGTGGAGAACAGCGCCAGGTCCCGTAGGTTGTCCTCAGCTTCCAACAGCCGCCGGATGGTCTGGACCTGCTCACGGCTCAAGGGACGCATTTGGCCGATGCTCCGGCCCTTATTCCAAGGTGGATTTGAAGCTGGCTTCTGGTTCATCTTCACTTTTCCATGTTACGGATTCCTATCTAATTATACAGAAAGCGTGTGTATTGTAAACAGACTGAAACTGTAAAGACACTCAACTGATTGATTTAATTTTAAATTCCTAAAAACGTAATACCCACGCTAACGTCCTTAGCGTGGGTAAATTCCCAGACTGCTCGCAGGCCCCTTAGGAAACCTTTACTGCGTATTGTGTGGATATTGCGTATAGGAATAGAAATTCAGATTTCATTTCACATATCCCACGCAAACCATTGAAATTCCAGGCAAGCCTAGACCTCCGTGCAGCTTTCAAGCCCTGGGGTGCAACACTTATCGGGAATCATGTTTCAATTTTCCAATGCTGCTGGACCGCGCAAATATCTCGCTGCTGAAGGAACACCCCTTCCTCGAGGCCGCCGAGCACCCCGACCGTCAGATGCACCACGAACTGCACGCGAAAGAGTGTCTAGGAAGCCCTGAAAGGGCCATAGAAGCCGTTGACGAAGATGAGGTGGGGGTATATAGAGGGGGGGTGGGGGTAGGGACCGCGGATCGCTTAGAAAGGCCCTCAGAACATATCCATAAACCTTGACTCCACTTCCGGGATCATATCCTTTTGTTCCCGCAGATCAGCTGCGAGATCACGTAACAACCTCCAAGTACCACCTTTGTAGGCATTCTGGGACGCCTTCGCCTTACCGGCCTCGGTCCTCGGCCCGGTCGCCTTCTCCCACGGGCGCCACTGCCGGATCAGTTCGGCTTGGCGTGCACGCCGCTCCGGGGTCCAACCGTTCGCCATCTTTTTCCTCCAATAGTTCGTTTTGCAAAGCGCGATCTTCCCCCGCACGAGAGGCGCTATTAGGCACAGTCGATGC
>Ga0056130_1000191_pt1 | contig 12229 bp, 12 predicted proteins | sample WorMetLIZISLAND2_2_FD_71114 | JGI IMG/M metagenome (GOLD analysis project Ga0056130, IMG submission 71114) | Marine gutless worms symbiont microbial communities from Max Planck institute for Marine Microbiology, Germany - Olavius loisae LIZARD... ...
GTAGAATCAGTTCCGGCATCAACCTGTACCCATTCGAGTTGACAAATTGGCCATTTGAATCAATCTTAAACGAACCGTCCCTAGTGTATCCGATACTGCCGTCTATGTTTAGCACGCGAAAAAACCCCTCGCCGGCAATAGCCATATCGCCGAGAGCATCGGTTTGCTTCAATGAGCCCTGCGTAAAAATCCGCTGGGAGGCACCAACTCGAACCCCATGGCCCACTTGAATCCCCGTGGGTGTGACAGTACGCTCTGTGGCGGGCGTTCCAGCGATGCGAGCATTCTGATAAATCAAATCCTCAAAATCCGCGCGTACCTGCTTATATCCGGTAGTATTCACGTTGGAAAGATTGTTGGAAATTGTATCAATATTGAATTGCTGCCCATGCATCCCCGTAGCAGCCGTCCATAAAGATCTCATCATACTGAACTACTCCAGTCGGAAGAATTTCACCCGCACATAGTCAAACCAGGCACGAAAACGCCTAGTACTTTGCCGCCTGGCTTATCAAGCGATTTAGCAGAGAATCGTGAGTCGAAATAACCTTCTGGTTCGCCTCATAGGCCCTGTTCACCTCGATCATATTCACCATCTCCGTTACCGGATTTACGTTAGAACCCTCAAGGAAGCCCTGTAAAACGCCCGGTCGCCGCGAGGGCTCCAAATCACGAGCGAATCCGGAATTCTCATTCTCGATCCAAAAGCTCGTACCCTGCTTCTGCAAAAACCGCCGCCGCGGAAAATTTACAACCCTAATAATGTCAACCAGCTCGGCATTGGCTCCCGTAGCCTCCCTCTCCCAGATCCTGCCCAGTTTGTCAATCGAAACAACATCCTTGCCTATCCGAATAATGCCCCCCTCCCCGAGTACCGGAAATCCATCCTTGGTTTCCAGTATCCGTTCCTTACCGAGCCAAAATGAGCCATTGCGCGTATAGCGGAGTCCCCGAGGCGTGTCCACCACAAAGAATCCCTCATCATCGAGCGCCAAATCGAAGGTGTTCTCGGTAACCTTCAAGGATCCCTGCTCAAACACGGTATACGATTCGTTATACTCCACACCCGTGCCCAGCTTCCCTACAATCGGCGCCACATCCACGCTTCCCGCGGGGAAGCGGAAAATTCCATCATCCTCGAAGCGTCGAATAAGAAGCTCCGGGAAGGCCTTATGGACCGAAATATCTCGTTTGTATCCATTCAAATCTACATTCGCCAAGTTGTTTGACAAAGCATCCAAACGGTGTTCCTGGGCACGCATACCGCTTGCACCAGTGTACAATCCTCTAATCATCCACACGCTCCCGCGGCCCCATTCCACGGACCATACACCTATCATCGGAATTAGTTTTTCCAACTTGATAATGAGATGGGAAGGATATCTTCTTACAGGCGTTCTTATTATCATTAGCGACCGCGCCGGCGAGATTTGCAGGAAGTGGCTGTTTCGGGAATCCATTAGTCCGGCAGAGAACGCACTGGAAAGCGAAGAAAAACGAAAACAACACTACTGGAAGTATTTTCCCGCAAAGTGATTGACGGATAGAGGCTGAAGTCTTATTGAATAGGACAAACACCTAGTATGAACGGTTTCAAACAGCTAAATACACATCTAAGGGGCAGGCGACTGCTCTATCTCTCTGCATTCATCGCTGCTGCCGCGGCCTCGTTTTTTGGTTTGCTGCAACCCCAGGTTATCGGCATAGTTATCGACGTTGGCATAGGAGGGAAAACATGGACTGAAGCTCCCTGGCTAACCGAACTACTTGTAAGGTTCAGCTCCCGAAATCTAATTCTGCATGGAGCCTTATTATCGGTGGTTCTGATGGCTATCTCGGGTTTTTTTATGTATCTTCAGTATCGGTTCTCGGCCATTGTCGCCGAGGAAACAGCCAAAAAAATAAGGGGACGCCTATACGCTCACCTACAGAGCCTCGACTACGAGTATCATACAAAATCCAATAAGGGCGATTTGATCCAGCGGTGCACTAGCGATGTGGACACGATAAGGAATTTCATATCTACACAGGCCGCCGAGGTGGGAAGCGGCATATTTCTCGCGATAACAACCGCGGCCCTAATGGCCTCATTGAACAAGCCCCTAACCCTTTTTGCGATGGCCGTGTTTCCCATTCTGTTCCTTTTCGGCTACATGTTTTTCTTGAAAGTTAAAAACCTCTTTGGCGAGGCCGACAAAGCCGAGGGTCGCTTGAGCGACGCGCTTCAGGAGAATATTCACGGAATCAGAGTGGTTAGAGCCTTTGCAAGGGCAGATTATGAGATTAAGGTATTTGATGCAAAGAACAGCGAATATCGAGATAAAACCTTTTATGTAACCAAGCTGCTGGCCTGGTATTGGTCGATTTCAGATATAATCTGCCTTGCTCAAATAGGTATTATTATGGCCGTTGGCGGTTGGTGGGCGGCTAACGGCAGAATTACCCTAGGCACCGCTATCGTCTTCTTCACATATGTGGGACGCCTCCTCTGGCCTGTTAGAGAAATGGGTAGAACCCTAACGGAGATGGGCAAGGCGATGGTATCACTTGGACGCATTCAGGAAGTGCTCGATATCCCCCCCGAACGGGAAACTGGCTATTATCAGAGAAGAATACAGGGAGAAATAGAATTCAGAAACGTCAGTTTTCAATACAGAAGCCAGCGCCCGATACTGAAGAATATAAACTGCAGGATCAGGCCGGGGGAGTTTGTTGGCATACTTGGGCCAACTGGCTGCGGCAAGAGTACGCTGGTTCATCTTCTTTTGCGCCTATACAATCCCAGCGAGGGTCGAGTGTTGATCGACAACATCGATATCAGCGATTGGCGAAGTGAGAGCTTGCGGAGCCAAGTGTGCATCGCTCTCCAGGAGCCTTTCCTGTTCAACCGGAGCCTGCGGGAGAACATAACGCTGGCCGCCCCTGAGGCTCCGGCTAAGCTGATTGAAACCTCCGCGAAGACCGCACATCTAAAGGAAACGATAGAGGCTTTTGAGGATGGTTTTCAAACTCTGGTTGGAGAGGGCGGTGTTGCGCTCTCCGGAGGGCAGAAGCAGAAGGTTGCCATAGCGAGAACTCTTACCAGGCTTCCCAGGGTTATTATCCTGGATGATTCCTTCAGCGCTATCGACGCCCAAACAGATGCCAATATCCTGGCGGAACTCAAAAAATACTTCGCCGATACCACCGTTTTCATAGTGACACATCGCATAAGAGCACTGAAAGAGACCGATCGCATTCTGATACTTGAGAACGGCTGTATCAGCCATGAGGGTTCTCACGAAGAATTGATTCTGGGGAACAACCTATACAGGCGAATCTGGGACATCCAGAATGCACCGCTGGAGATGGGCTCAGTATGAACTCTCATTCAAGGAAAAAATGGCGATTCGACTTCCTTACCTGGGGTAAGCTTCTGCGCTTTGTCAGTTTGCACAAGAAGCATGTATCCGTGATGATTGCCCTGATGATACTCGTCGCGGCTATAGAGGTGGTTCAACCGTTTATTGTCGGCTGGCTTGTAGATAGAGTGATTATCCCTGAGAATTTCGAATATATGTACCCTTTCATTGCCGTTTTTGGCGCACTGGGAATTGTACAGGCGATAAATATCTTCGCTTTCATTGTAATTGCGGGTAAGGTGGAGGTTGGTATCTGCTACGATATTCGCAAAGAGGGTTTTAAACGCCTGCAGGAACTCAGTTTCTCGTACTACGATCGAACACCCACCGGCTGGATTATGGCAAGGATGACCTCGGACATAACGAAGCTGGGAGATGTTATTGCCTGGGGCTTAGTCGATATTTCCTGGGGTCTAGCCTATATGCTAATCATGGCGGTAACGATGTTCACCGTGAATTTCCGTCTCGCCATGGTGAGCCTTTCCGTACTCCCGCCCCTAATCATAATGTCCCTTTGGTTTCAGAAAAAACTCCTGAGTGGTTATCGGGAGATTAGAAGTGTCAATTCCCGCCTCACTGCCGGATACAGTGAGGGTATCGATGGCGCCCGTACTACGAAAACTCTAGTACGCGAGAAAAAGAACACTCGGGAATTCGAGGAAATCACGAACACCATGAGGCGCCGAACCATTCGAACCGCGACTGTTTCAGCCTTTTATCTGCCGGCGGTTTTGACTTTCGGAGCGGCTGGAACCGCTCTTGCTCTCTGGCGTGGGGGCAGCACCCTACTAGCTGGAACGGGTATTACCTATGGCGCATTGGTTTCCTTTGTTTTTGCCACGGCCGGCTTCTTCGAACCTGTAATGGAGCTGAGTCGGGCCTTTGCCGATTTGCAGTACGCGCAGGCCTCGGCGGAGAGAGTTCTTTCTCTGTTGGAGGAAATACCGGATATCAGAGAAGTAAAAGCATTGGATACTCCAAAGTCGTATTTGTCCGAAATCGAGGGGAGAATCAAGTTCGAATCGGTCGATTTCCAATACAGGATGGGCGAGATGGTACTTCAAGATTTCAATCTCGAGGTTGGAGCTGGGGAAACTCTCGCGCTCGTGGGTGAGAGCGGCGCCGGAAAAAGCACTGTAGTGAATTTGGTTTGCCGCTTCTATGAACCCACTAAGGGGCGTATCCTAATCGATGACATCGATTATCGAAAGCGCTCTCAAGGCTGGTTACAATCCAGGCTGGGCTATGTTCTCCAAACTCCCCACCTATTCAATGGAACTGTTATGGAGAATATTCGCTACGGAAGATTGGAAGCCTCAGATAATGAGGTAATCGAGGCGGCTAAGTTGGTTGGAGCACACGATTTCATACTGAATTTGATAGATGGCTATGCATCGGATGTGGGAACCTCGGGTGCAAAGCTGAGTGTGGGCGAGAAACAGCTAATTTCCTTCGCAAGGGCAATCTTGGTAAATCCGGCTATTTTCGTGTTGGATGAGGCAACCGGCAGCGTGGATATTCAAACGGAAGAGACGATTAGGAAGGCCATCCACAGGGTGCTGGAAAAGAGAACCAGCTTTGTAATAGCTCATCGGCTTTCCACGGTTCGAGAGGCTGATAGAATCGTGGTACTCTCCAGGGGAAGGATAATCGAGGAGGGGCCGCACAAAGTACTGATTCAGCGTCGCGGGGCTTATCGGGCGCTTTATACAAGGCAACTTAGATTGGAGAACGAGACCAGGTTACTCGAATAGAACCGATAGAAGCATACCCTTTTCGAACACTCCACTAAGCGAGGCTTCAGACGCCGGAGGTAGCCAAGCCTTATTCTGGGTTTCTACTTCATTCGCTCTCCGCGCCTTTATCCTGCTGGATTTCCAGCCGGTAGCACTACCTGCTTATTCTTCATCACTGTAGGGTATTTGAATTACCATTCGATCGCGGCATAGAAATGCGTTAGGGAAAAAATCGCGGCACTCTTTTTGCAGTGCCTTCAGTTCATAATCGGTGTAGCGGGGGCTGAAGTGAATAAGACCCATCCGACGGATGTTTCCTGCCTGGGCCGCTAATTGACCGGCTTGTCTGGCGGTGAGATGTCGCTTCTCAAATGCCGTGTTGGCTAGTTCTTCACCGAACATCGCTTCGCATATGAGCAGATCTGAGCCGCTTACCTCGGACGGGATGGAACTGCGCCAGGTGGTGTCGGTTACATAGGAGACTTTGCGGCCTTCGCGCAAAGGCCCCATTACCTGTTCCGGGCTTATAATTCTTCCGTCCTCGAGTTCCACATCCTCCCCCCTTTGCAGTCTGCCCCATAGGGGGCCCTTGGGCACTCTGATATTCTCAGCCTTTCCGGGGAGGAATACACCCGGCCTCGCATCCTCCTCAAAGGAATATCCAACACAAATTTTCGAATGGCGCATCGGAAAAGAACGGATTCTGTAGCCTTCCCCGCGGTAAACTTCCCGGGGAGCATGGGGTTGGGCTATCTCTCTGATTTCGATTGGATAATTAATGTGCATATCCAAAACTCTGCGATTGGTTTCGATATACTCCCGTATCTTCGGCGGACCTATTATCACAAGCGGCTCGTTACGCTCTACTTGGGAGCTAAGCATCAGAATTCCGGGAAGCCCTGTTACGTGGTCGGCGTGGGTATGGCTAATCAAAACTACCGAAATTTTCTTCCACTTCAGATTGAGTTGGCGAAGACTGACTTGAGTGGCCTCACCGCAGTCGAACAGAAATAATTCTCCTTCTCGACGTAGAAGCATGGAGGTGAGATTTCTATTGGGGAGGGGCATCATGCCGCCTGTGCCGAGTATGAAGCTTTCCATTGGGGGGGAATGTAACGAATTTTCCCGTGGTTGGGAAGCAAGGTAATTCCCTCAAACCCCAAGATATGCGCTTCTCACCTCCTCATCCTCCAGAAGGACAGTCGCGGAATCAGTCTTAACTATCCTACCATTTTGGAGTACATAGCCCCTGTCGGCGGTTTTCAATGCCATGTTGGCGTTTTGCTCAACAAGGAAGATGGTTGTTCCCTGCTCATTATTAATCCTGACGATTATTTCAAAAATCTGGTGCACGATTAGTGGAGCCAGTCCCAGCGATGGCTCATCGAGGAGGAGAATCCTCGGCCTAGCCATCAGCGCCCGGCTTATCGCTAGCATCTGCTGCTCGCCGCCGGAGAGGGTTCCGCCCGTCTGTTTCCTACGCTTCGAGAGAATTGGGAAGAGATCGAACACGTATTCGATATCACGTTTTCGCTCATTCTTATTGGAACGGAGATATGCCCCCATATCCAAATTTTCCAAAACCGTGAGTGATGGGAACATGCGTCTTCCCTCGGGTACCTGGCTCATCCCCATGCCAACAATCTTGTGGGGTGGCATACCAGTGATATCAGTCCCATCAAGCTGTATAGTTCCGCTACGTGGAGTCTCGATTCCACTAATGGTCATCAAGGCCGTGGACTTGCCAGCGCCGTTTGCTCCAATAAGGCAGATTATCTCCCCTTTGTTTACCTCGAGACTGATTCCCTTCAGCGCCTGTATATTCCCGTAATAGGTGTGAACGGAGTCGAGCTTGAGCATGCTTCATTCCCCCAGATATGCCTTTATTACGGCGGGATCCGCCTTTATTTCGGCAGGAGTTCCTTCGGCTATCAAGCTTCCATAATCGAGAACATATATGCGTTCAGCAATACTCATCACCAGATTCATATCATGCTCTATCAGCAGTATCGTTATTTGCTCCTCATCACGAATTTTGCCGATAAAGTAGTCGAGTTTTCTCGTTTCGGCCAAATTCATGCCGGCCGCCGGCTCATCCAACAGCAGGAGTTGGGGTTCAGTTGCCATGGCCCGAGCTATTTCCAGAAGGCGTTGGGCACCATATGGGAGATTCGAGGCAATCTCGTTTGCATACTTCTCTAGTTTGAGCTTTCTCAATATCTCCATGCTTGCATCTATGACGCCCCCCTCCTCCGCGCGTGTCTTCCTATCGCGCAGTATTGCTCCCAGAATTCCTGCCTTCAGTCGCGAATGGCGGCCTATCATTACATTCTCCAAGGCAGTCATACTGCTGAACAGACGGATATTCTGAAAGGTGCGGGCCAAGCCCAGCTCGGTAATTCTATTGGGCTTGACCCCGTTGATCCTTACAGTTCTTCTATCGCTGCTATAAATTGCTATATCGCCCTCCGTGGGAGTGTACAGACCCGTTACACAGTTGAACAGGGTTGTCTTACCCGCGCCGTTTGGCCCGATAAGAGCAACTATCTCACCCGTATCGACGTGGATATTCACTCGATCGACAGCGCGAAGTCCTCCAAAGCTCATCGAGAAATTTTTTACATCAAGAATGGTATGGCTCATGGATTGCCTTCTGAATCTGCCTCGCCGACAATGTAATGCCTCCTCAGCTTGGGGATTATTCCTCGGGGCCTGAATATGGGCATTACCACCAGAGCGACACCGAACATTAGCATCCTATAGTCGGATAGGGCGCGGAAATACTCCGGAATCAAAGTTACTATGAGGGCACCGAGCATTACACCCGGAATCGATCCCATGCCGCCCAGCACCACGGCGACAAGGATCATCACCGATTCCAATAAGGTAAAACTTCCCGGATCGATGTACGTGGTTTTCGCCGCCAAGATTACGCCAACCAGTCCTGCCCAAAACGCCCCTAGGGCAAAGGTAATCAGCTTGTTTCTTGTAAGATTGATTCCCATAGACTGGGCCGCGATTTCATCATCTCTCATGGCCTCCAAAGCTCTGCCTATCCTGGAATTTTCAAGGCGCCGGATTATGAAGATGGTAAGAACTACCAGGGCTACACAGATATAGAATAGGTAATTTGTAGCTCCTCGAAGGGATAAGTCGCGCACGAAACCCGGACGTGGAATCTGAGCAATACCCTCGGCTCCCTTGGTAAAATCCGATAAATTCAGAAGCAATAATCGCATGATTTCCCCAAATGCCAGGGTAACTATGGCAAGGTAATCGCCTCTTAGCCGCAGGACGGGGAAGCCGATGAGTATGCCGAAAAGCGCACCGGAGATAGCTCCGAGCGGCAGTGCGGCCCAGAACTGCATGCCCCAATACAAATACATGAGAGCGTAATTATAGGCGCCCACGGCATAGAATGCGGCGTAGCCCAGGTGCAACAAGCCCCCATAGCCAATAACGATGTTCAAACCGAGTCCCAGAATCACGAACATCAGAGCACTGGTGATTATGCCAACCTGGTAAAGATTCACTATCCATGGAAAACCGATAACAAACAGAGCCAGGGCAGCAAGCACGCCTACCCTAATCCCCTTCTTACTCCACCACAAACCGAGAATTCGCCTTTTCCTGCCGGGAGTAAGCCTCGGTTTCTCTTTACGGCGGAAATATCTCCATATCCATGAGAGAACAAAGCTCCCGATGCCTATCCAGAGCAAATTCATCCAACGCCAGCTTATCGAAGACTCTTTCAGATTTACCTTGATAACCATGATTGGAAAGGTGAGAAGCATCATCCAGAGAGCATTGAAAAGCGAACTCCTTAGCTCCTTGAGGAAATTCGCCATCAAACCTTTTCCACCTCACTACTCCCGAGCAGACCGGAGGGTTTAAGGCTAAGAATGATTATTAGAATTACAAAGGCAAACGCGTCCTCATAAGCGCTGGCAATATACCCGGCACCAAAGCTCTCGCCCATACCGAGCACGAAACTGCCCAATACTGCCCCCGGTATGCTTCCAATTCCGCCAAGCACCGCCGCCACAAAGGCCTTTATGCCTGCCAAGAAGCCAATATAGAAATTTATCTGACCCATGTGGTTCGCAATCAGCACTCCGCCAATCGCGGCGGTTGCCGATCCGATAATGAAAGTGTATGCCGCCACCCTATTCATATCTATTCCAACCAATTGGGCCATAACTCTATCCTGAGACGCCGCCCTCATCGCCTTTCCCATCCTGGTGAACTTGATTAGCAGGGTTAACGAAATCATCACGACTATGGTTGTAGCCAATATCGTAAGCTGAGTAGTAGTGATTGGAGAACTCCCCGGAACTAACCAGGGAATGTCCGGAATCATTGAACGAAAGGGCAGGAAATCAGAGGTTTGCGCCAGGCGGACATAGTTTTGAAGTATCAGCGACATGCCTATCGCGCTTATCAGCGCGGTGAGTCTGGGGGCCTGCCTGAGTGGACGGTAGGCGATTCGTTCCATTGTAACACCATGGGCAGCTGAAAAAAATATCGCGGCGGCCAGGGATATTGCAAAAATCATAAAGGGAGCCAGGTCCGTGATAATCTGTAATACGCTGCCTACGATGAGGGCGGTGAAGGCGCCTATCATATAAATCTCACCGTGGGCGAAGTTGATAAGTTTGAAAACGCCATAAACCATCGTATAGCCGAGGGCTATCAGGGCATAGATGCTGCCTTTAGTTAGCCCGGCAAGCACAAGCTGTAGGAAGTACTCCAACTGGCAACTCCTAGGGCGAATATCAAACTGCGTCAAAAAGATGGACCAGGGTGGCAGGTGCCACCCCTGGGTGAGTAGTACTCTACAGCTCTACATACTCACCGTTTTGAACCTGGTAAACCGAGAATTCCATTCCTGTTGCATCACCCTTGGCATCGAAACTGATATTGCCAAGCGGCGTATCGACGTAGTTCGAACGCAGAGCTTCCATTATGGCCTGTCCGTCAGTGCTATTGGCATTCTTTATCGCGGTGAGAAGTGCAATGGTAGCGGCATATGCATTATGAAAAAAAGCACCCGGTTCCTCCCCATAAGTGGATCTGTGCTTTTCAGTGGCCTCTTGGTTCATGGGATTGCTCGATGTATCCTTGGGGCCGGATGCATAAACTCCCTCTGATTCCCTCCCCGCAACTTCTATGAAGGTTCTATCCTTTACCCCGTCGTCGGAAATAAAGGGGATATCCAGACCCATGCGATTCATCTGCTGCACCAATTTCGAGGCCTCGGGATGATATCCGCCGTACACTAGCCCCTCGGCGTTCGACTTGGCAACCTTGTTCAATACGGCCGAATAATCCACGGCTCCCTCGGTTATGCCCTCATAGAGAACAATCTCAACCCCCCGTTTCTCGAGATAACTCATGGCAAAGTCCGCAAAGCCCTTTCCATAAGACTGTCTATCATGAAGCACGGCAACCGATTTTAATCCGAGCCGGTCGACTATGAAATTCGCTATGGTTAGGCCCTGAGCATCATCTGGGGCGATGGTGCGGAAGAAATTCGGATAATCTCCGCTCTGAGTAAGCGGCGGGTTAGTAGACGAGGGACTGATCGCGGGGATTCCGGCCTCATTGTAGATGCCCAAGGCGCTCTTTGTAGCTCCGGAGCAGATATGGCCGATAACGGCTATCGCGCCCTTGCTTACAACCAAACTGGCGCTATTTGCCGCGACTTCGGGCTTGCAAACGTCGTCTTCCACAATGAGTTCTATCTTCTTCCCCAACACACCGCCCCTTGCATTCCAATCTTCAACAACAATCTCAGCCGCCTTGACTGTCGGAATGCCATAGGATGCGAGATCGCCCGAATGGGCCCCCACAACCGCAATCTTGATTGAACTGCCGGCGCCATTGGCGAAGAGCGTGGTGCCCACAAGAATCAGAATTAGAATCGAAGTTGTTCTTTTCATTCGATATTTCCCCCTTTACCAATACTTGATAATGAGATCTGTATAATCCCAAAGGTAGATCTATGTCAATTGCAAAGATAGCACCGAGCCCTTACTCTGCCAAGGGTCGCGGCCTGTCTCAAAATCTAGTGGCAGTTTGCAAGGCATTGGCGGCAAATAAGCTGCCAGGGAAAGGATACCGGTTTTGCCGGCACCTAAATAGGTTCGTGAAGCAGCCAATTCTTCGAAAGAACCGTGTCTCGAATATCATCATTCTGAATGCTCTTGCCCAATTATGGAAGTAGTATGCAAACCAAATATAGAGCGGATAGAAGAAATCCGGAAGCTCAAAGAGAGATCAACAAGAAGAAGGCCGGGGGATTGTTGGAAACCTTGGTTCTTCGTGAATATAGCAACGAATTTGCAAACGCGGAAATTGTTACCGAGAAGTATCCACATTGTCTGGATGAAATTCTGTTCGTCCAAGTATATGCTTGGATTGAAGAAAATCCAGTTGTAGAAATGGCGAAACTTAGCATCCAGACGCTGTATCCGAGATTTCCCGCCACACTTCTCCTACTAGGATCCGTACAATCCTGAAAAAGGAATTCCGCTTATTTATACGCAACGATTACTCCCGCTGATTTGAAATGGGAAGCCCTGCAGATGCTATTGGAAAGGATGCCGTTGCCGAATTTCTTACGATACCGCGAGAAAAAACCTCGAGTTGGTAAATTCTTCCGCGTAAAGTCCCCTTGTACTGCTCTCCGGCCCTTGGATGCGGCAGATTTCAACCATCACCGGGCTACCAGCTTCCGAATTCCCGTTTCGCAAGCTTATTTCGAACGCTGTCCGGAGGCCCATATTTACGAGCGAATTCCGCTTGCAGCGGATATTTTTCGCGGAGGAGGATGTCAGGCTTTCTCTCCTCACGGCAAAGTTTGGATTGTCTAATCTCCTTGAAAGCATTATCGTAATCTAGATATATAGCTCAGTCTAGGAGGCAGCATGCCCGCAACTTTCGTAGATCCCGATCCGGATGAAACTCGGGACTGGCTCGATTCGCTTGAAGGCATAATAGATACCGAGGGAAGGGAAAAGGCAACTTACCTTCTCGGTGAGTTGAATAACAGAGTGAGAGAAAGAGGTATTCGCCCGCCTGATACTACTG
>Ga0056130_1000194_pt1 | contig 12053 bp, 7 predicted proteins | sample WorMetLIZISLAND2_2_FD_71114 | JGI IMG/M metagenome (GOLD analysis project Ga0056130, IMG submission 71114) | Marine gutless worms symbiont microbial communities from Max Planck institute for Marine Microbiology, Germany - Olavius loisae LIZARD... ...
GTCATAGACCAGAACAGGTCACCATATCGTCCTCGTCATTATCAATCAGTGTCAACGCCAGCACACGCAAACGTCCAAAGTACGAAGTGACCTGAAGGTTACGAGAAGCAGCGCGCTGGGTGACAATACTGGCGAATACCACGGCCTGTAAACACTCCATTGATTTTTACGAGTTCTGTTTGGGACTGCGCCTAACCCGGACTGTTGCCCAAATTTACAAAATAAACCAGTTGAACAAAAAACCGAAAGTGATATGTAGTAGTACTGCATATAAACTGTAGAAACGCATCAGACCAGTGAAATCACTAACACAGCCCAGCGAAAATCAATCAAAACAATGCCAAATGCTAATACAGAGAGTTGGAACGGCACGTTTCCCGCTGTTGTATATGTCTTTGTTCTCGTTCTCCATGCATAATGATCCCGCGATCTGCCTCCAATGTACTGAAACTAGTTGCCTGGTTGCCACGACGTTGCGTACCTGGGCGCGATGAAGCGTATGTTATCTCATGACTGACTGACGCTCTGTATTCGTGCGTCGAGTGCGAACGTATTACGTCGTCGCGCAGTGATTAGGTTCCACGACCTTTGTAACTCAATCGGCGCCAGCCTCGGATCAAACAGCTCCGTCTTCTACCTGAATCATGTTATCACCGGGACGTCAGACAAGAAGACAAACTGTCGCTAGGATAGCCGATAGTACTGCTTCACAGCAGACTATTAGATAAATAGCATCTCCAGTCTCTAGCTGTTTTCGAGATACATGTATTGGGCTCTAAGCGTATTGGGGACACGGCTTGACCTTTCAGGGCCACGTGACGTCATCGGTCACATTACCATTTGATTCCACATAGGCCATTTCCTATTGGTGGTCCTTTAGAATCAAGCTTCTATCTCTAACGGTTTCCGAGATATTCGATGGCGAATGTGATTCAACGGTTGACATGACCTTAAAGTTTTAAACGACCGCCAAACAAAGCTCAAGGTCATTTATTTTGGTACCAATCTGTTTCTCATGTACGACTTCCTACAGGCTGTCAATAGTAACTTTTGCTCTAGGACGCACCGTTTAGCCACAATACATAACGTTACAGACAACGACGACGACGGCGACAGACGGGCGCAACACTGTGACATAAGCGCGACCGTTAGTACAGTCGGCTTAAAACTCGACCAAGTGTACGCGGAACGATGACATGGAGTGAGTGTTTGACGAGGAAAATATTCACGCAGTCAGTCAGACGTGCTTTGATGGTCGTTTGGTGTTGTAAACTAGACTTTAATGACCCCCGTACACGGACACGCACGTGCACTATGCCGAACATGTTGATGTAGCGTGCAGGCATCCACAGCCGAACTCTGGCGTGGATCTGGACTCGATTAGTGCGTGCATTCGTGATCACGCCGACCTAGGATGGACCACGCAGTGCTGACATGGGATGTGCGAGAGAATGTCCACTCCGCACATGAGGCAGCAGATACTGCGGCCTGCCCATTACATTTCACGGACACCTCTGCGCTGTACAGAGGTGCTAGTGGATGAAACTACAGCAATCTTATACACTTAACATTCTTACGGCTTTAACCCTTTGATGACCACTGTTGCCATATGGATACAGCTATAAAGCATCCTGTGCCAGACCGGGTTAAGCCGCCATTTTTAATTTTTGACATCCGGGCACTCTGACGTTCAGAGCTGAGCGTCAGGGTGCCCGCATGTCAAAAATTACAAATGACGGCTTAACCCGGTCTGGCACAGAATAACTGTACCATATGGCAATAGTGGGCATCAAAGGGTTAATTAACTTCTTTTTACCTTTTACATTGACTTCACTGCTTGAAAACAATCCGCGAAGCAAATTCTACAGACTTTGAACAGCTACGACAAACGCATCTGGTCGAGTTTTACGATCGATATCATAAAGAAGCGAACGACCTTGCCGCACATAGTCTGAACAGAAGCATTGTAGTTTGAAGAGGTTCCAAAGTACATTCTAGCAGTGTACACAGTTGGACGATTGGTCGAAGAACAGACGCTTCAGCAGTGCAAGATTGAGTGTAGAGGCCACTTAATATTGACGTTCACTAGCGGCCCGTCTGCCTGTCATATCAGTGGACAAGATATTCATTTTGGTCGAGTCGGTAGTCGCGAATAGATCGTTTTGTCGCCCGCCGTCCACCGTATTCCTGATTGACGTAGCTGATATGGACGACATTCAAGAGAAGTATAGAGGACGGCTTGTATGGACGGTCCATTCAGCTGCTGTGACATTAGGCGATGCTGAGACGTTGTGAGCGTCGAGCGTGTTATGTTTCATTGTTTCACGAACTGCTTGTACATGTACTTACTGTCCAGTATGCAGCATTGATGTTGTGTGTCGTACGACACACGACTGGACTGAGTGACGCTATGCTCAATGTACCTACCCACAGTCAACAAGCATTGATTCTCTATAGTGGTCAGGCTACTGATAGATCTACAAAGTCTCGTGTAAAAGTCTAGAGCAACTATTAAGAGGACAGTGGTGGGTGGGCTATCCTTACGGGTGTCGGAAAATATGGTTTTGAAATAAGCACGCAAAACGTCACAACGATATGGGTCCTTTTGCATAGAATCTGCAGTACAAAGCCGTTGGGCGAAAACGAATTGGTTGCCGATTTTGCAGTATAGTTTATACATTATCCTTTACGATACGTTTGTTATAGGCCCTTTATGAGTAAAAATTGGCTTAAAGTTAAGGTTAGGGTTAGGGTTAGGATTGGGTTTAGGTTTCATAATTTTACGATAAGGTCCCATTTTACAGATAAGGGCCTCACATACGTTATGTAACCCGTGAGTTACTGTAATTCGGAGATCGACAGTATATGCTGGCGTGAGACTTCAACGAGGCACTCTATAGATAGACGGGCGTTATATTGGACTGTCGGATGCAATGCCCACACGAAGCTGTTGTAACTGTCGCTACGAGAATAAAACGTTTGCGACAGTCTTCGGTCGTCGCCAAAACGCTGCTGCATATCGGTGACAAGCTGTTCCGCTGTGATGCCTGCCTGGGACCGCTATCTGATGGAGTTTCAGATGAATTCGGACTATACGCAACGACAAGTCTTGCAAAGGAAATGTTCCGATAAACGTACTCTCGACGCTAATCAATCATACGACCGGGCACACCGAATCGCGACAGCGTTGGACCCTCATATAGCAGTGTGACATTTGTTTGGTACACTCGCCTTGAGTTAACTGATATCGTTTGGTACAGCGAGTGTACCTAGTGTACAAAACCTACATTTCAATGGCCAGTGTACTACTGGTCAATAGCACCTGATATACACACATATACATACATAATTATATGAAATTTATAACGCGCTGCATAGTCGAGGATGGATCGAATCAGAGGCGCGGGCTGTTGCTATGCAGCTCAATCAGATATGCAGTCAAAGACTGCTAACCGACGCCTTTGGGTAATATTGCCCATGCAAGAGAATTAATGTAAATAAGTGTATTAGCCGAATTTTAACATAGTATATATAACAATATTTAAAGTGCACTAAAAAGTTAACAGGTGGTCAGTTTAGCCCTCAGCACATGAAAAGAAACAATCTCAAAAACTGAAATGAAAAAAACCGTGAGCATAGGAAGACATCTGGCACAAAGTCAGGCCAGAGTGTAAAAATTACAATGGCCTATTGTTCTAGATTCTTTGCTCTCTTACACAGACATTTAGGTTACTTACTGAGAGAGTAAACATAAAAATTTACAGATTGACGTTAACCCTTTGACGCCCACTGTTGCCATATGGGTACAGCTAAAGCATACTGTGCCTGACCGGGTTCAGCCAGTCATTTGTGATTTTTGACATCCGGGTACTCTGACGCTCAGCCCTGAGCGTCAGAGTGCCCGGATGTCAAAAATTACAAATGACTGGCTGAACCCGGTCTGGCACAGGATGTTGTATAGTTGAGCAGATCACCGAGCAGTGGAATCTGAAGCTTCAAGGTGCCGCTATACACAGCTGGTCGCTGGTCGGGCACAGAAGCACTTCGCCCATAACATCCGCTATGTTATGTCGTCGTTGAAATGTTCTGCAGTGAAGTCGGCTGACGATGAGGGCTGCGCCAGACCCGTGGTCGTCGGCGGCCAGACTGGTCTTCTGGCGAGCGTCGTCACAGAGGAGTCAAGGACTGGTTCCTCTCAGTGTCCGTGGTTGATCCGAGTCGACCCGGGACAGACCATCACGCTGACGCTCATCGACTTCGGACTCTCCTACACACCAGGTTACCACTACCATGACCACGTGCTTTCACTGTACGCGAGAATCGTCAAAGCCAGATAAGTTCTTCATGGCAAGCTGTCTCAGCACTAGGGGTTTTACCGAATTTTACTTGCAGCCCGACATAAGCGAGCACATCCCGCCTTAACCCCAGCCAGTAAGGCTTGTACTCGATTTACCTACCCCGGAGGGATGGAAGGCTGAGTTGACCTAGGTGCCTTGATTACGCCCCGGTCGGCAATTGAACCTGCGACCGCTTGATCGAAAGTCTGACGCCGTATGTTGTCGGCAGTTTGGTCACCTTGTTGACTGACAATGTTGATTGTCATTTTGGCAACTGATGGTGAGTAAGTAAAAGAATTTTTGTATCACATGAAGATCAAAAGTCATTTGGCACTGATACGTTGACCAATATGACAATGTTGGCCAACAGTTTCAGCTGACAACCCATCTTCTGGCAACGATACATGGTTTGTCCGCCAGTAGTGTCAGCTCATCTGGTTGGAGCTTAAATGTCTCATGTTCAGTTAATTAGTTACTATCTATCTATCCTCATAACAACATCATTACTTGGTTTAACCACACATTTATTTGTAAATTGCAATACATGTGGACTTTGTGTTACTGCAGAGATAAATAACAGCAAGTTATGCATTTTATCCTTCTTATGAATAAACATCACTTTGACTGTACCTTCCAGCCAATTAATGCACAAACAGTCCACACATTCAATGAATAAACAAATTCTGTGTACGTGACCAAAATGGTCATTTACACAGAAATAGTTTACCTGTCTTGTTCTGCGGTGTCTCGCGCAGTATATTATCTTTGCTCCTGCCCAGTCAGTGACAATTTTCTTGACAGATTGGTTCGTGATCACAGATTTCTGAACCTCTGTAAGCGATGCCTTGTGACCCACTCTGATTTGAACGTTCTTGCTCTGCATCTCCACTTTCTTTCGATGCTCCTTGTTCCTTCCTTCAACTGAAACAGTTCATACATAGGAGAAACAGGCAGGAATATCAGAAGAAGGAAGGAGAAATACCGAAAAGAGGTGGAGATGAAGAGCAAGAAAATTCAAACCAGAATTGGGTGTAACGCATCCGTCACTTAACAAATCGATCTGCAATCACCAACTATGTTGTCAAGCACAGTCCATGTCATTGACTGGGCAGTGGCAAAGGTCATAGACTGGAAAAGACACTGCAGAACAAGACAAGACAAATGTAGCCATTTGGATAGAGAGATGGAGGGCCGATGACCTGTCATACATATATCTATGATCGTCTTTTGGTCAAGGAATTACCAACACATGACCATCATTTGCCTTACAGAATGCGAAGAAAACTTTACTAATATAATGGCATTTTGTATTATGCCTTCAGCATATAAAATGTAAACACTTGGCGAGACGTCATATTGAGTCTTGTTTTAGACACATAAACATATCGTACAACATGAAAAAGAGTGCAGATGGAAATTAGTCATACTTTTATGGACTGTGCCTATGACCTATCACATATCTATGATTGTCATGTGATCACGGGATCACCATCACGTGACCATTTGCTCGATGAAGTTCACATGAAACTTCGCTAATGTAAGGTATTTGGTTGTGCACATGGAAGTCATTTATTTATTTTATCATAATCCAATTTTATGAACGTATTCGCTGAAGTTTGATGCTGATATTAGCCAATACTGACGAGTATCGGCCGATACCCGATATCATTATTGGTCTAACACTGGTATTGCAGGATTTTTTGTCTTGAAAATGACGATTGATGTTGATAGCAAACATTTTCAGATCCCCAGTCATTTGTTATAAGCTGAAAGCTTTCACCAAATAGACAGTTCACCAGCTGACAGTGTCTGTCATACAGGATTATGACCAACTTTTTCAGAATCTTGCGTAATTTGCATGAGAATTAAGAAGCTGGACTCCATTGACTGTCCATTGGCAGTTTCTGAGATGTATAGGTTGAAGACAGCAACAGCATCAAGATTCACAGTTACCGTTCTAACTGTCGTACAGTTACATGGTCTGTGAGTTTTTGATGTCTGTACTTCACGTGGAATTATGATTGCATTAGTAGTCAGCCATAGACAGCTTATCTGTCTTAACCCTTTGAACCCATGCTACGTTTTGGAATGTTCCTATGACTCTGGGTCACTCCATACCGTTATGAAGATATTTTGTGATAATAACACGAATTTTAAAGCCAATATATTGGCTCTATTACAATGTAACAAAGAAAGCTAAGCTGAAATATTGGCCATATGGGGATTGCACAAAGACGATAAAGTCGAAACTTCTGCCGTATGGGTCTATCAGATTAATCACGGTGGACAGACTGTGCGAGTCGTGCATTTACAGTGCGGTGCCATTATGTTATCGAGGCCATTGCTGGCCATGTATATGCTGTTGCCCAGCTATATGCTCTATAATGCTATATAATCCAATGCTATATAATCAAACATGACAGGCTCATAGACATTCTTAATGTGGATTATAGTCCATATCCAAACTCCCTCAATGGGCAATGTGTATTTTGCATTGCCTTGTTTTAAGCTGTGCTTAAAAGCACAGCATATCAACTCGTTTATTAAATACAGTGCTACTAAAACAGCAAATGTTATATAGAGGGCTGCTCACAACCACTACGGGATGTATAGGCCAAGGTTCTGAGACAGAGAACGGAATCTTTATAGGTTTTGACATGTGCACCACTATCTCAAACATTTAAAGCTGACAGTTGTGTCTGTCTAGATGTTAAGCCATTCACCCTCCTGCGGACAGTGGGAACTTAACAAATGTTTGTGTTATTATTATGATTATTTTTTGACCCTCAGTAGGTATATTCTCCAGGGAGTTTAAAAAATAAGCCATGAAAACATGTAGTACGACTGATCATCTGTGCATTCGCAAGCTGGCAAACTATCATAATGCTGTTGCCAAAGTGTATATACTATATAAAAAAGTAATATCCTTTCCCAAGCCTCAAGACCCATGGGGTGGTGCTGATCTCCGTATCATTAGACCTTAGCTGGACACCAGCCGAAGCTGCAAGACCACAGATACGGGGCTAGTGCATCACATGGTATGCCTGTTTACTCCCCAGCTTTTGCTTTTGGTATTCATTAACTGACCCCGGTTTGATGGCACGCTGAATTGGCGGTGCACAGCAGCCACGGGTGAGATTCAAACCCACGACCTTGTGATCGCAAGTCCGGCACCATACCACACGGCCACCACGCACTGCATACTATATAATCAAATATGGCATCCTCGTCAACATATACTTCATGCATGTAACTTTTGAACTCAATTTGTATTATAATCCATATCCAGACTCCTTGAATGGGCAATCTGTAGGTTGCATGGCCTTGCTTTAAGCTGTGCGTAAACACAGCATATTCACGCATTAAATATAATGCTATTAAAAGGCTGCTCACGATTCAGTATGGAATGTATGGGCCGGGTTTCGTGCAACACGACAGCATTGTAATGTTGTACTGAATCCGAGCGTATCTAGAAAGGTAGCTTGTTTCCAGACATTTTCCAGAATTTTTGGCCAGTTTCCATTGTTCTTATTATCATCTGTTTTTGTTTTGTTTTGGTACTCAATTCCTGACGGTAAAATATTGAAGAGTAAGCAGTTTAATAAGGACAGTAACATAGCTTATTACAGGCAATTGGCACATTTGATTGGTCTATAAAGGGGTTATACCATACCCCACATGTGACCTCGATCTTAGCCAAGCAAATGTGCTACGTGGTAGATGTGTGCATAGCCTTGTGAGCTGTATTAGCCTGCGACACATTTTGTTCAAGTCACATTGACCTGTATTTTAAAATGAAATGACTCATCATCTGCAGAGTGGTGTTCTATTTCTGCAGACATATAACCTTGTCATCTGCACCTGGAGAGACTGCTGCAATGTGCATGCATCCCTGTCAACTGTTCTATGTCTTCAGCTGTCAATAGTGCTGTTTCCGAATGACGTCATAAATAGGTCACAATCGGAAAAACAATAGTGTAATGGTCGTTAGACAAACGTTGTCCCAACGTTTTGCTAACATTCTGTGCTCACGTTGACACAAATTTGCCAACTACTTTTCCATATTAAATGGTATTAAAATTAAAATCACGCACAGTATTAAACCCGTTAATCTTCACTGGCATGCCCAAATGTTTTTTCCGATTGTGCTATCTGTCTATGTCAAACATATTTTTAGAAACATTGTCGCAAACAGCACTATTGCATGCAAGAAGGCTGGCTGGGCACCGATGCACAGCAGCAGTGGAAAGAATACCCCAAACTGTTAGCTCAGGGCTAATGCTGTCTAATTTAACTACTTACACCATTCGTGATGTGATGCTTTGATTACAGACTTGCTACATTACAATATCACTTTTTATGCCTCATAATTATTTATTATTATGTCGTTTAGGTTTAGTTGATTAAAACTTTATCCTTCCTGCCTTTGATGTGTAAATCATGAAAAACGCGTTCTTTAGTTTAACAGACTATCAGGGGAACTTTGATATTATTCAGTCACTGTTGATTTATTAACAGTGCAACGTAATTCTGCTCTTTGGACACTGCCCAATTGTGTTTGTATGTTGTATTACGCCAAGGCTAACATCCGTGTAATTTTAACACAGTAGGATACATTCTGATGGAATTGCATCTGTAATTATTATTTGTGCATGTAAGTATTATTTCCATCCACTTGAACTTGTCAATACCATTTATTCTGGAAGTGTATGTGATGAAAATTGTGATAACACGTCTCAGAAACATACAAATTCAGATGATGTTATCACAGTTTGAACAGTTTTCAAAAACACTGTTTTTTGGTGCCACCAGATGTCTGATTTTAAGGCTAACTCCTTGTGACCCATATCTGCACAATCTGTACTAATTCATATGTAAACATGCATCTTTTTTTCCACAGAAAGTAAGCTATATCATGAGTTACAATATGAAGTATCTTCGTGCACCATTGGAAAAGAATGTACATTTCAGAAATGCTTAAGTTAGTGTACTTGTACCACGGGAACTTTGAAATGTGTGTTAATTTATAATTTCGGTTCAAAAATTTTTTGTGATTACAAATCTAGCATGTTTCTATGCAGCCTTGACAATCAAGTGAAAATTAAAAGCATAAGTTAATATTGACTGAATCTATGGTAACAGTGTGGGTTGACGTTTGTCCGCAGGTGTGCAATGTTTCTTGTACTGGTGAGAAGTCCTATGAGATGCATGTGTCAGGAGCCAAACATCAGAAGGTAGGGCATGCTTATTGTACAATCTAAATGTAGTTTTTTTTGCACGTGCATTATGACCAGTAGGCGTTATAAGCCATCTTGTGCCCGAACACCTGACTGTGAAACGAATTTCAAAGAATATGGATCTGTGGTTTTTACTTCATTGTATTAGAAGGTGGCACATGGCCGCATCATGTCGGCATTCATGACTGCGCAGATGGTCTCTCACGCAGAAAGGCCAGCATTTCCTGTTGCCAGTGCACATATGTGGAAGTCTTTCTTCACTGAGTCAGCGATTCTGACCCTGTTCGAGCATCGACTTAATAGTTTCTTATTTGCTAAGTCACTATTGTAACTACAGGGTGACACAGAAAAAGTGGAACATACGTGCATTGCATTACATGCATATATGTTTCACTTTTTGTGCACAGCTTTGTATTAGAATGGCTGTTGTGTTTGTGTCGCGCTGTCTATTCATGTAAAGTGTCCACGAAGTTTTTACAGAGTGTTTGACACTTTAATGGTATTTGTATTTATGTATTGTATATACATGTTGGTGCTGAAGTCTGTATGAATAATGCCCTTTGTGCATTCTTTGTGTGTGATGATGGTTGCAATGTGCCGCACATTAATCTCATAGCAAATTCACTACAGATCTTGATACCGTGTAGCTGGTGCTGTCTGGGGATTGCATCCAGACCAGCTAGAAGTCTGTGGCTGATGACTGAAACAGAATTAAAGCTTTGTGTTCCAGATATTTCATAAAGTACTAGATTCAGCGGTCAAACAACTTTTGTGTGGTGTACACACATACGTCTGGTAGTCCTGTATGGAATAAACTGTATACTATGACATATTATGATGTTGGATATATGCCACAATGTTGCTCGATTTTATAAGTTATGCTTCTGCAAGGGTGCAAGCTCTGTACTGATCATCTCCGCTCTGCCACTGATGTTGATTTTACTGTTTCGTGACACTTCTGAGTTTTGCTGACAACATTTAGTGTGTGCTAAGTAGCTCTTTTGTTATCAGTGTCATGAGTCATTTATCATTTAGCTGATCAAGTCTGTCAGTATAGTTAAATCTGTTGTTTTTTACACTGTATGAGATAGATGATTACTGTCGGTTTCATATGTGAATAAATGCAGTGTTGGGCTCAATAATGGTCACAACATTGAGCTTCAAATCTTGTGCAGTGAAGCATCTGCAGTTTGCATCCTCAGTTATGTGACATTGTCTGACTTATAGGAAACCACCTGCTGCGGATCTTATGGTCTCGTCATACGAAACATTTCAAATTTCGTTTTTTTCCTCATCAGTACCATGATATGAGCAAATACATGAGCCATAGATCGTTTACCATTGTAGAATTAGAGCAGTGGAAGTTATATGCTGCTCAAAGCCGTTAATTGATGCAAGTCTCAAGAGTTTGTTTTTTGTGCATTCAGTAAAAGAGTTATCGCTACCAAAATTTGCCACTGTGCTGCACTGTGTAGAAAATGAATGCTGAATGGAGTGCATAATGCTGATATTATGTATATTCGCCAAACGTTGGCTTTTTTTTGTAAATTTTGTTGACCATTTGCATTTATTGTTACTTGCTGTTAAACCCTTATACATCATCGCTGTTAAATCTTGCAGTTTTGCATGTAAATTTATTTTTGCACCTTTTATTTTTGTAATTTTCAAATTTCACAAACACTACAGTAATTTTAGTTCATTACCATCAGATCTAAAAAGTCCTTAGTAACATGCACAACATGCATGTAAATCAAAACATTTAATGCATCTGTTGGCACAGTGATGAGTCAATTAGAGGTTTATATTGCCAATGAAGTATACTAGCTAGCTAGTAGTAACATTATTTGCAGTTTGCAATTTCGCTTTTTGTGTACCTACGAAAAAACAAGAAAGCCCAGCTGTCGCTGACAAACCCGCGCGACGCGAAAGCATGCCAAAAATTGCTCCAATTCGACGTGCTTACATGTACAACGTGTTGCTGACAATACTGGTCTATCTTCATTCGTTTAGCTATTGGTCCGTCCGAAATCTGCGAAATCCTGCAAAATTCTCTGAAAATCCAAACTTATAGAGTTCAAGGTCATCCATCTTGGTGCCAATCGAAAGCGCATATGTACTTTCCTATTAGCCACTAATAGTAACTTTGGACGTATCTGTTACCGTTTTCAAGATATTGACGCATTTAGCTCGAAAATAGCTTGTTTTTCCCACACCTCCCTTGTTTGACGCCCCCTAGCGGCAGAACGCCATTAGATATCGACGTAATCTAATACACCGCTGAAAAGTGCATTTAATGGGCTACAATCTTATATAGGTCTATCTTCATTCGTTTAGCCGTGGTTGCCTCTCAAATTCGCGAAATCACGCTAAATTCCGACAAAATTTGACCTTACAGCAGTTCAAGGTCATCCAAGGTCATCGATCTTGGTGTCAGTCGAAAGCCCATGTACGACTTCCTATTAGTCACTAATAGTAACTT
>Ga0056130_1000197_pt1 | contig 11950 bp, 12 predicted proteins | sample WorMetLIZISLAND2_2_FD_71114 | JGI IMG/M metagenome (GOLD analysis project Ga0056130, IMG submission 71114) | Marine gutless worms symbiont microbial communities from Max Planck institute for Marine Microbiology, Germany - Olavius loisae LIZARD... ...
AAGGCCAACTCCGCCTTGCAAGTGCCCGAGTACTCTCCCGGCACATAGCCCGCGGGGAACCCCCTCATGTCAGTTACCACCTCGTCGTACTCGATTGATTCAAGCAGGGTTGCCAGTCCAAAGGGAAAGGTCACTTCTATATGAACAAGGGCGTATTGCCGTCCGTTAATCGTGCCTGCCATTAGTTATCTCCTATGTTTGAGTTTTCATATACGATGGTGGCGCGTATCTCATCGAGCTGACCTCGGGGAATTATCACAATTTCCTCGTTGATACGCTTAGTCCTCAGAATGTCCTAGTTTTCTGCAATCTCGATGCGCCCAGAGGATATCTCTACCTGAATGGCGCTAGGACCCAGGCCGAGAAATGCCGGCTCCAAACTTCACCCGATATACGGCCTTAAGAAAAATCAAACACAAAGGCAAGTCGGCAATCTCCTACTACAGGACAGCTATCGAAAAGAAATGGCAGGATACCAGCTAACTAAAGCGGAGTGGATTATCTACATCAGCAATCTACCCGATGAATCACTGCCAAGCAAACGCTCTCCCTGCTCCTCTGCCTCCGTTACCACCTCGGTCGTGGCCTCGGCGGCCTTTGAGGCGCGACATTTCTTCTTGGCAGTCTTGGGATTGGCCTTGGTTTTAGCCGGAGTCTTCTTAGCGGCGTTGGCATCCAGAGCTTCGGTAATGCGCCGCAGCAGGAATTTGCGGTTGGGCGCCCTGGTCTCTTCGCCCACGATCTCGACAAAGCGTGCCTGCAGTTCGGGTATACGCAATTTTCCCATGGCCTTGATTTGTTTTTTGATGTTCTTTTTCATCACTGATTCCTCCTGTGTTTTGTGGTGGGGCCGTCGGGAAGCCCGAGGTCTAGCGCCCACACGGTTTCTAAAATTGATGCCAGTGTTAGTGGCTGGGGAAGATCGAACCGAACAGCGAGGCCTCTCACGCGGCTGGCCGGTCGCAGACCTCATCTGCCGATCGAGATCATGGTTTTTCTGACTTTAGGTTGGCTATTTGTGCTTGCGGGCAACTACCTGGAAATGAGAGTTCAACTTCGACTCAACAAATCATGGGGTAACCGTTCGATTGAGACACTAGCCAGTCTGGAGAAGCGTTGAATCAGATTCAGATTGACCATCTCAGCTTTATCTACGATACCTCGATAGAGGATCTGTTCAGGGGCCTATCCTTTTCTTTGTTCCAAGGTTGGACCGGCATCATCGGTGTGAATGGGATCGGCAAAACAACGCTCCTCATCTTTTATGTACGGAGTAACAACGACTATTGGAACACAGCGACTATTTCTCAAATGCAGCTCTTCCCATTTGAACCGATAATCAGGATACCGGTGTGAACAAGTCGGAATATCCATAGGACGGCATTCTATGATTGAAGACATATGGATTCAAGGCAACCGGGGGCAAAAAAGCACAACAAAAACGATGTACGTGATTTAGCTAAGGAGTCTGAAATGAGAAAGAAAAGGATTCTTGGATTTGGAGGATGGGTGATCGGAGGTGGAATCATGATGGGCATTGGCGTTGGATTTTTCTTCCTTCATAGGTCGCCATTGTACTTCGTCGGTTGCATTATGTGCGGGTTAGGGCTCGGACTGATCCTTGAAGCAATTCTCACGGTATCTGCAAAGGAGGTGGTAGCAGATAGCAACGATCCATGAATAAACAAGTTGCTTAGGGCCAAATAGCAAGTAGATTATGAAACGACTTATGCTGTAGGAGTGATTGTCGTTATCGTTTTAGTATTACTTCTACCGAAGCAGGCAGGGGCTCCGAAGACGATAAACAGAAGCGAGAATCCGTATGCCTATTCCCAGAGGATCACTGGATCGGGGATGCCGCCGTTCCTCACTGTTTCGATTTTCAGAGATGGACGCATGGTTTATTACCATGCTTTTCGGATATGTCGATCCTGAGAAGTCGATACCGACTCAGACGGACACAATTTACCCTTGGTAGTCGGTAACAAAACTAGTTACCGCGATTGCCATCCTTCTCCTCGTTCCATATTTCCAGAGGCCGGAATGACGCTGGCATTTTTCAGGGAGAAGGCTTTTACAGCTTCAAAGCCGGAACGGAGTTTGCCCCGGTAACAATGATCGCTTTACCCGTGAAGCCGGGAATGTTGCTAAATCTCCAATTTCACACACTCAAATTTTCCATCTACGATCGTTTATATCCGACGATCTGATAACTTCTCGCAACAAGTTTCATGGCTTTATCCAGGTTACGAGCATTCGGGTTGGGGGATTCCATCGGCCAGCCGCCGGCCTGACATTCCTTGTCCCGATAAAGGACGCTGCTCTGGCTGAAGTAGGCACCATTGTGCCTGGGGGCGTCGTCCGAGAGCAGGCAGTGAAGGGAGGTCTGGGCGGATTCCTCGTTGCTGTCGGTCATATTCCGGGTGAGGGGCCGCATCAGGGCCATCAACAGCTTCATCATCCCACTGCCACCGCTGCCGAAGTTGGAGCGGGCCCAACCGGGATGCACCGAGTACGCCGACACACCGGTACCGCTGAGCCTCTTGGCCAGTTCCCGGGTATAGAGAACGTTGGCCAACTTGGCTTCACTGTAGGCGGAAAAGCGGTTGTAATCCCTGGAGTCGAAGTTCAAATCTTCCAGATGGACGTCCGGGCGATTTCGCTTGTTTCCGGTGTGTACGACGGACGATAGAATCACGATCCGGGAGGGATCGCTCTTCTTGAGGATTCCCAGCAGGAGCTCGGTGAGGAGGAAGTGTCCGAAGAAACTGACGCCCATGGTCAGTTCCAGGCCATCTTTGGTTCGGGCAATACCTCCCTGCATGTTCACCATACCGGCATTGCAGTCCAGGCCGTGGAGTTTGTTATGTTTCTTCTGGAATTCATCAGCGAAATCCCTAACGGACTGAAGATCGGCGAGATCGAGCTTCATTACCTCATAGCTACCCTTCAAGCCGTTGAAACCCTGTGCAACTTCTTCGGCCGCATCGACTCTCCGGCAGGCCATCACGACATGGCCTCCTTGTTTGATAAGCTGTCGGGTGGTTTCCAGACCCACACCCGAGTTTGCTCCGGTTACGATGTAGGTTTTTCCGGTTAGGTCTTTTGAACGGGTTTTCTCATCGATCCATAGTTTCTTACGACTCATTGCGTTCTCCTTGGTCTCCAATTTTGAATCTGAGTCTAGATTCTGAATCTGAAAAATTCCATGGCAAACCACGCCAACCTCTTAGCACGTTCCGCCAATCTTCAGTCAGTTGATGCCCTATAGGACTCGGGAGATAAGCCGGTCCAGGCGTGAAACGCCCTGCTGAATGAACTGGGTTCCTCATAGCCAAGAAGGAATGAAATTCCGGAGACAGTCATTTCAGACGAAGTAAGATGATGTCGAGCAAGAAGCTCCCGACTGTGATTCAGTTGTTGTTGATAGCTCGTCTGCTCAGCCTGGAGGCGTCGCTGCAGCGTCCTGTCACTCATATTGAGCTTGCCGGATACATCGCCCATGGAGCTCAGTCCCATCGGCAAAATTTCGAACAGAACAGCACGAACCCTTGCCGCGAAAGAGGAATCCTTTTTCAGCTCGTCCAGCCGTTTCCTGAGCTCCGGTTCGAAATACTCCCAGACCGATTCGTTCCTCATTGAGAATGGGATGTGTGTATCTTCTACACGAAACACTATCCGGTCTTTATTGCCGATTTTTGGTTCGACTCCGAAGAAAGACCCATAAGCCTCCTTATCCAAACGTTCCATGGACTCAATCAATACCGGATTAACGTGAGTGCCGGTGGCCTCGCGGATAATCTTCGTGAAAAAAACGAATTCACTGGCCACGATGTCTTTGTGCAGTGGAACATCCCTGTTGACGATGGTGATTCCGATACTGAATTCCTCTTCAGTTTCTTCAAGTACCAGGACTAGTGGGCCAATGAGCGGCTTGAAATCCCGTATCCGCTTGACGAATGTATTGAAATCTCTGGAACAAAGAGCTGCCAGTATAGGAGGGGAGACGCCGGCGGTGATTGGGAGACTCTCGAGAAGAAGCGGAAAAGGCCTGTCTTGGTCGACATTTTTGACGAGGCTTTCCCACAATCGAAAGTATTCTTCGGAACTTAGGCTCCTCGTCTTTCGTTCGAAGAAATCAATCGGCAGCCCGGCGCTCTGAAGGACTTGTACCTCATTCAAGTTGAGATAAGCCAAGAGGAACCTCATGCTGTCGTCAATAGCGAATCGTGTACTCTGCTGCATCCTGATAACTTCCTATCTCGGGAATTCAACTACAATTATAAGCACAGAGGGACCGAAAGAATTATCAGAAAGCGTCAAAGACTTGTCAGATAACGCCATTCATCGCCGATTCTACTGACGCCGGTATTAACTCTGGAAAACCCCGGAAGGCGCTTATGGACGGCTAAGTACACATGGCTCGCGGTATAAAAAGCTCTACCGCGCGTAAGACTTCGAAGAAATCTAACACAAATCCTATATCCTGAAAAACGTCAATCGATGTCCAACAACCAGCGCTGAGCAGGAGTTAGACGGGAACGCGTAAAACCTGTAATCCACTTCCGCTGATCCTGCTGCCGCGGATTGTCCTTGGCGGTGAAGTATCCGTGGAGGAGCCGGCGGCGCGCTATGGTATTATTGTCGGTGCCTCCATGCCAGGTGTGTGCGTTGAAGATAAGAACCTAACCGGCAGGAGCCTCCCAGATAATTTCATCGGAATGGGGGGCTATAACATTACCGAGAACATCCTCCGGAAGCTCGGGGTCTATTGTGAGTTCCGGGAATTATGCGGGGACCGCCATTTGCCGGGAGATATCGTCCAGAGCCTACAGGGAGTTAACCACATGAATCTTGGGATAGTCGGGTCTGGGCTTCTGCCAGTCTCCATGGAGAGGCTGTCTTCCGTCCCCCTTGATAGCTTCCCTGCCATTGAGAGAGCTAACTTTGAAATCGCCATTGAAAATGTATCGGCAGGCAGAAAGAAGCAGCGAGTGGCTCCATACTTTTCCCCAAACAGTTTCCTTGTGATTCGCCAAACGTAGGGCGCCGGCCTACTTATGATGCTCCCTAGCGGTATTCTTTCCCTCCTACTCTATAATCTCGTCGAATCTTATCTGCAGCTTCCCAATCCAAAGGGCATCGATAAGATAGGGAATTACTACGAAACCTTTATTGTCGATATTTCCTTTCTGCTCTTTTGTCAGAAGATTCGTGTCTGCTCCGAGGGCGTCAAGATACTGATCCGAAATACTGTTCATGGCTACCTCAGTTAACAGTGGAATAAACAGTCTAAGGTTCTCGCGAAATAACTCCCGGACCGCAAAGGTTCCGGGGGAATCAAGTCTCAGGGAAATTGCCTACACGAGCGGTCGCATCCCTTTTCAAAGGGGGAGTTGAGAGCGACAATTGCAAGTTTCCACTGCCGACACCTCCTGGGGATGCCAAAGTATGGGAGCCTCTCCTCCCTCCGAAACACAGAGTACTGACCAGATTGTGGAGTTTACTGAACTCAATCGTCCGCGAGGGATCGATTCCCATATTGCGGAGCCGGTTGCAAGTGAAAAGTACTTAGACAGCTCTGCCGAAATGCATCCGGAGAATGCTTTTCAACTGGAATCCACCAAGTCCTCATCGACATAGCCCATGCATTCCCTGAAATCGCGAGGACACCCTCACTCCATTCCAGAGCCTCTCAGTATAGTCGCCCTTGGAGATGGTAGATAGAATCGATATGCCACCGCGGTTTCTTAGTTCAGCTTCGTTTTGACTTTTGCGATAATCCACAAAGCAACACGGCAACTTCTCTCGGGAGATGGTACATTGAGTTTAGCCGGTTTATTGAAATCAGTCATTATGCTAAATTCCAACCATGGTCTCCCTATCCCCGGACTCCGTTTTCGGAAAGGGATCCTTTTCGGAAGCCAGGTTGCTGTCCTGCGAGCGCTTTACCGAGGAAAGCGATATCTGGAATTTCAAGCGGCATGAGCATCCCTTCGTGGAAATTATTTACTTCCTGGAAGGCGGCGCTAGAATCTTCAGCGACAGTGACGATCTCATCCTTTCAATATACGACATAGTGATATACCCCGAGCATACTTCCCATAAGGAAAACATCGATCTCTCCAATCACCAGGAAATTATCTGCCTTTGGGTTGAACTTCCCCATCCATCGGGACTGGACCGGATTCGGCGCTTGAGCGACCTCAAGAGTAGGTTGCGATGGCTGTTTGTGGAAATACATCAGCAGAGCACTTCAAACTATTCTCACAAATACAAGCTTATAGACAACCTGTTACAAACCCTCCTGCACTACATCAAGCAGCAAATGGAAGCGATCCGGGAAATCCAGGATCCTATCAGCCGGGTTATCCACTTCCTCCATGAGAATCTAACGAAGAGAATCCGCATTGAGGAATTGGCTCGGCTGGCGAACTGCAGTCCATCTTATCTGGATCGAAAATTCAAAGAGCGTACCGGATCGACACCTATCAATTACCTTGATGGGATTCGTCTAGAGTCCGCCGGGAAACTTCTGGCCCGGAGAGAAATGGATATCGGCCAAATTGCCGCCTTGGTTGGTTATGAGGATCCCAAGTACTTCTCACGTCGCTTCAAGATTCGCTTTGGAATCCCTCCGAGCCATTATCGAGTCAATTAAACAGCAACGAGGGTGCCGTGCTCGTGGGCGCTCTTCTTCACCGAGGTTTCCTTGATGGCCACCGCTGCAAGTATTACAACTCCCCGTATCACCCATTGGTAATACGGAACAATGTTAAGAAGGTTCATCCCATTATTGATGAGCCCGAAAATGAGAGCCCCGGCCAGGGTCCAAGGGATGGTTCCGATACCTCCCGAGAGGCTGGTGCCTCCAATAATCACCGAGGTGATAACGTAGAGTTCCCAGGTGTTTCCGGCTAAGGGCTGGCCGGAGCCGAGCCTCGAAGCTAAGATGATTCCGCTGATCATGGCGGCCATGCTGCACATTCCATGAATGATGATTTTCACCCTGTAGATGTTGATACCCGAAAGTCGAGCCGCCTCTTCATTTCCGCCCACCGCATAGATGAATCGTCCAAACCTGGTATAGCGGAGTATGTAGTGAAACAGGGCGAAAGTAAGCAGTAAGATGAAAATCGGGAAGGGGATTTTCAGCAGATAACCGTTCCCGATGAACAGAAAGGCCACTTTGTCGTTGAAAATTGGTTCACCGTCAACTATCAAGAGAGCGAGACCCCGATAGAATATCATGCCCCCCAGAGTGACAACGAAGGCAGGTATGGCAAATCTCTCGATGAGGTATCCGTGGAGTCCGCCAATCAACAGTCCCAAGCCCAATACCATAATTATACTCAGCCAAATCGGAAGGCCCCAATTCACCAGGAACATGGATAGCAGAACTCCCGAAAGAGCAATGAGAGATCCCACCGAGAGATCGATACCGGCAATGATGATTACCCAGGTCATTCCGAATCCGATAATGGCGTACAAGGCGGCTTGATTCACTACGTTCAGAATGTTCCCCGGACTGAGAAAAAGGAATTCACCGCTGTAGTTGTTGATTTTGAAGATATCCACCAGTAGGAACAGGATTACCACCAATCCTATAACGATGAGATAGGGGCCCGGAATATGGAATCGTTTCGATGCTTTGCTCATTTCCTAGCCCTCCGTAACTAAGCTCATAATCTTTTCCTGAGATGCTTCCGAGGAGTCCAAGATGTCGAGAATCCGGCCGTCCTTCATCACGGCTATCCTATCACTCATTCCCAGTATTTCCGGGAGTTCGGATGAAATCATGAGAATGGCGATTCCTGATTCGGATAAGTCCCTCATAATGTCGTAAATGGCTTTTTTGGTTCCAACATCGATGCCGCGAGTAGGTTCATCGAGAATCAATACCTTAACTTCCTGAGCCAGCCATCGGGAAATAATCACCTTCTGCTGATTGCCTCCGCTCAAGCTCCGTACGAGAGTTTTCAGACTGGGCGTCTTTACGTTGAGCTTCCTCACTCCATCGGTGGCGATAGCTTTCTCCCGGGAGGCATCGATGAATCCCAGAAATCTTCGTACCATGTCGAGATTTGAGGACATGATGTTGTCCTTCACCGAGAGACCGAGGGTTAGGCCTTCGATTTTTCGGTCCTCGGTAACAAAGGCCATTCCCGAGTTGATGGCGTCGGTTGGAGATTGGATATTTACCTCCTCACCGTGGATGAACACCTTTCCCTCGTCCTTTCGGAAACGACCGAACAGCGTCTTCGCCATTTCCGAACGCCCGGCTCCCACCAGACCCGAAACCCCGAGAATTTCCCCGGCGCGAATTTGGAAATTGATATTCGATATAAGCCCGGCCTTGCCCAATCCCCTAACATCAAGCATAACCGGATTATTCGAAAAATCGGATTTTCGCTCGGGATAGACGGCATCGAGAGGGCGGCCCACCATCAGTTCGACAATCTTTTCTTTCGTGGCCTTTTCTATAGGGAAGGTATCGATCCACTGGCCGTCTCGGATAACAGTTACTTCGTCGCAAATTTGGAAAATTTCATCCAGCTTGTGGGAGATGTAAATGATGGAAACCCCCTGCTGCTGGAGATTCTTTATAATCTGAAAGAGAATCTTCTCTTCCTTTTCGGTAAGGGAAGAAGTGGGCTCATCCATTATCAGGATTCTGGCATTCACCGAGATGGCCTTGGCGATTTCAACCATTTGCTGATTGGCAATACTGAGATTATTCACCGTTTCATCCGGGTCGATGTGGCCTACTCCCAGTCGCTTGAGGATATCCTTGGCTATAGCACTGTTTTCGTTCCGCTTGTAGTAATTGAATCGCCCAAGTTTTTCCCGGCCGAGTAAGATATTCTCGGCAACTGTCAGGTTCCAGCAGAGGTTGAGTTCCTGGTGGATAATGGTAATTCCCTGTTCCTGAGATTGATGGATGTTGGCAAAATCTACGCTCTTGCCATCCAGAAGTATCCTTCCTTCTTCCAGTGAGTACACTCCCGAGAGAATCTTCATCAGGGTGGATTTTCCCGCGCCATTCTCCCCGAGAAGCGCATGAACGGATTGTTTTCGAAGCTTAAGGCTCACCCTGTCTAGTGCTTTCACTCCCGGAAAGGTTTTCTCGATATCCCACAGCTCCATGATGTATTCATTCGACATAACCCGCTAGCTCCTCTTGCTGTCCAGGATAACCGCGCTCAGTATAATGAGTCCCCGAACAATCTGCTGGAAGAACGGTGATATTCCCAAGAGGTTCAGACCATTGCTGATAACTCCCAATATAAGGGCGCCGATGAGAGTTCCGGTGATGGTGCCTACCCCGCCGGCGAAACTGGTACCACCCACCACGGCTGCCGCGATGGCGTCTAATTCATAACCAACTCCGACATTGGGCGATCCGGACCCTAATCGAGAAGCCAGGAGTATCCCGCTCACGGCAGCCGAAATCCCGATAAGCGTATAGGCGGAGATTCTCACCCGATCGATCCGGATTCCGGAGAATCGGGCGGCCTCCTCGTTTCCGCCGGTGAAATAAAACTGGCGGCCAAGTGAAGTTCTACTCAGAAGGAGATAGTAGAAAATGAAAATCGCCAGCATCACCAGGATGGAAATCGGCATGAACCCGAAAAGGAAGCGATTCCCGATAATCTTGAAACTCTCATCGACGGTGAACTTGGCCTGTCCATCCACTAGAATGAAGGCTAGGCCCCTGAATATCTGGAAGGAAGCTAGAGTAACGATGAAAGGCGGCAGCTTGATTTTTGTAACCATGATTCCGTTGGAAAAGCCCACCAACCCTCCAATGATGATTACCAAGAGATAGGAAACGAGGAGCGGAATCTCGAACTGTATAAAGAATACTCCCAAAGCCACACCGGCGACCGCTACCATGGATCCTACCGACAAATCAATGCCATTCACCAGGATTACCAGGGTCATTCCAAATGCGATGATGGCGTTGATGGATATCTGATTCAGGATATTTCGGATATTTCCCAGTTCGAGGAAAATCCATTCTTCGCTGTTGTTCCCGATTTTCAGAAGATCTGTCAGTATGAAGATAATAGTACTCAGACCGAGAAATATCAGAAGCGTGCTGGCTTGGGACATCCGACCAGACAATCGCTTCCAAATCTTCTTCACAACGGCCTCCCCTTTTATAGAAAGCCTCCCAATCGTGATGATCGGGAGGCCCGTGAGCAATTAGGCAGCTTGTATCAATCGGCTAACTTGGCACCATCTTTAGTATAGGTACCAACGGATACAGGTATGAAATCCGGAAAATCGGTCTTAGCGCCTTTAATGTAATCGACGAGATTCTCCATAGCCATGGTTCCCATCAAGGAGGGGAATTGAATGGTATTGCCAACTATCTTACCGGCTTCAATGGCGGCCCGGGACTCATCTCCCGCATCGTAGCCGACAATGGAAATTTGGTCCAGCTTGTTAGCACGCTCGACGGCGGAAAGGGCGCCCAGGGAGGTATCGTCGTTCACGCCAAAGATACCCACTAAATCATCACCAAATCGCTGCATGGCATCCTCGGCCATCGCCATGCCCTTGTCCCGCTGGCCAACGGCATCGAACTCCTCGATGGTAATCTTCGGGAAGTTCTCGCTCATAACTTTTCGGAAGCCGGCGTTGCGCTCCTGGGTGGAAGTAACGCCCGCGTGATCCACTATGATGACGGTACCCGAATCAATGCCCCTCTGCTGGAGGGCTCCGGTCATCAGACCGCCGGCGATTTCCCCGCCTTTGAAGTTATCGGAAGCGACATGGGTAACAATATCGACGCCTTCAACGGCCACATCCACGCTCACCACTGGAATACCGGCATCAATGGCTTTTTGAACGGAAGGGCCGAGGGCCTTGGAATCAGTAGGGTTGATTATGATACCATCAACTTTCTGCTGTATAAAATCATCCACTTGATTGCTTTGCATTCCGGCGTCGAAGTCACCATCGGTTAGACGCAGGACTATGTCGATTTCCTTGGCTTTTTCCTCCATTGCAACCTTCATTTCCTGGAAGAAGGGATGGCGCAGAGACATGAAGGTAACTCCAATAACCAGCTTGTCTTGCTTGCTATCGGTGGAAGCTCCATTGGCCATAAGCACCGTTCCGGCCAGGGTCAGAACCACTAGAATCGCGATAATCTTTTTCATACAAACTCCTTTTTTCCGCATGAAGCGAATCTTAATCAATAATTGAATTATCAACCAAACAATAGTTAACTATATACCAATATTTCTGACGAAAAGGTGGATGATTCTGAACTGGATTTGTCGGAAAAGTCTGCTCCCGAAACCAAGCGGGAATAGAATCAGCGCTGATCGCATCGAGGCGGTATCGAACTTACGGCGCCACGGCAAAATGCGCCGCCCCTATCGCCTGGGCAAACTGAGCCACGGTGTATTCCCCTTCATCCCGGAGCTGGCGCATCATCGGTGTCCAGGCTGATTCTTCATCGGCCGCTGTCAACTCCATTTCCGGCGCGATCCGCGCCGCACCTTCCGCCATAAGGCGAAAACAGACAGGGTTTTTCACAAGCCGCCCGAAAAGCACGCGTTTTCCCACGCGGGGATTGAGAATGAATCGAGTCTCCTGCCACATAATCGCCAGGTATTCGCCGATTTCCCTGAATATATCCCGGCATATACCCTCGCCCTCTCGCTCCGGCAGGGACATGAGATGCTCCAGGAGCGCCTTGCGCATGTCCCTGGGTTCCCGCCTGATATGTATGCTTCCGTCAATTTCATTCTTAAGGAATTCTTTGTTATACAGTTCTCTAAGGAGATCCGGACGCTGGGCGGAGAAGTGTTTGATAGCCAACCGAAATACTCCGCTCTGACTGGTATATTTCTGTAGGGTGCCGGCTATCGCGGTATTGAAATTGCTTAGGCTTCTCGGATCGTCGCTTGGGAAACGGCGTTCCGGCCGGCAT
>Ga0056130_1000202_pt1 | contig 11729 bp, 4 predicted proteins | sample WorMetLIZISLAND2_2_FD_71114 | JGI IMG/M metagenome (GOLD analysis project Ga0056130, IMG submission 71114) | Marine gutless worms symbiont microbial communities from Max Planck institute for Marine Microbiology, Germany - Olavius loisae LIZARD... ...
CCCACGGAAGGTAGAAGGCTGAGTCGACCTAGTTGGCTGGCTACATACCGAGATGGTTTACCCGCTCGTACACGGTCACCCATCCAAGTACTAACCGGGCCCGGCGTAGAGTAACTTCGTCGATCGAGACCAACGCGTTACCGCTAAGCCACGCCACCAACCATTGCTTGATTGATCGATTGACTGATTGATTGATCCAGTCAGTTCTAGATGTTTTATTTCAAAAAGACTTGTCAGAGCCAAAAAGTGCAATAATGTGCCTGTATGCGTGTAGATTTTCCGACTTTGATGGTAGAAATCGGCACACGGTGCTAGATGGTTCCGTGCCGCATGTGTTCTCATTGGCGGTGTTTGAGGACTGGATGTACTGGACTGATTGGAATCATATGGCCATTGAGAAGGCGAATCGCTTTACTGGCGCACATAGGACAGTATTGGTCAACGTTACTCATCGGCCAATGACCGTTCGCGTTGTACACCCGCTACGCCAGCGGCACAGTATGTTGTCAGTTATGTGCGATGGAATTTTTACTAGTAACGTGAAACGGTGAATTTATTATCGTCACTGTCATAGAAGACCAATGACAAAAAGCAAAATGATAATTAATAACGTTGGAATTCTACAATAAGAGTTCTGACCCGCCCTCCAACATCAGTGCCTGAATCACCTCTTTATTAAAGTCATTATATTGATAACTGCAATAAACTGCGTCTTTTCTTCCACGACTGCTCTCATGGATTAGCACTTGGACTGGACTTACTGCTTAGCAGGTTTTAGTTTTAGTTTCTTCCTCTAGTACTTTGTATTCTCGTCACCAGTGGTAGCTGCATACTCTAAAGTCTAAACGTTTTATTATCAAATTATATCACGTCATGGAATAAACAGTGGCATCCATCGATATTATCATTGTCGTCATAATAATAATCATCCAGTGGAGGCCACAATCAGACTATATAACTAATGTTATCATAGTCTGCATTGTAGGCTTCATGGATCTTAACCTGTACTGTATCAAAGGGGCACCGGCGTTGTTTGTTTTAGTTTCTTTTTCTGGCTACGTGTGCTAGATAAAGCTGAATACTCAGCTTTTGAGTCCACGTTAAACTCTTCTATCGTATCGTATCGTAGGCTTAATTTTTTCGCTTGTTTCGTGAAATAGTTGGTGACCTTCAAAACATGTTGGTGTTGTCGTGGTCTGTCAATAGAAAAAACGTGATAAACTTCAGTCTCTCATAAGGAAGTCCATTCTAAGCTTTGCCGTTTTTAACTTTGTCTACCTATTGAAGGCACATTAAACTGACTGTATTTTAACGAGTTTCAGTTTGTCAAGTACGACATGGATCTTGGATGTTGTAGTTGCGAGCCCGTGTGGAGCAGACAACGGAGGTTGTTCCCACCTCTGCCTTCTCGCACCAGGACTCAACAAGTTCTCGTGCGCGTGCCCTGATTTCTTCTACCTGTCTCGCGACCAGAAGACGTGCGTTGCCAACTGTTCCGTGTCATCGCAGTTCCGCTGTGGTCTGACCGATGATCGCTGTATCCCATCGGCGTGGAAATGTGACGGTGAGGACGACTGCCGAGATGGATCCGACGAACAACAGAACTGCCGTAACTGCTTGCTTTCTTGCTTATGTTTGTCATGTGTAACACTTGTTATCTGTTGCTAATTAGGCGTGTTTACTGTTTTTCTGACGACGATGCAGTTGGATTCTATCCCACAGCTCTAGTGGCATACTTTGTCCCACTCTGTAGTCCGTTTCTTTCTCTCATTTCCTCATAGAAGTAATTTTACATCTATCTCTTTTTAAAGCATTGAGAAAAATTTTGAAACGTTAAAACGTTAATAATGTGAGAAAGTAAAGACGTTTGAAAAGGTGATAAAAACTTCAGTCTCTCATAGGAGGCCCATTCTAATCTTTGCCATTTTTTCAACTTTGCATTTTGTTGTCACCTACTTCTGAGCTTAAGCACTATGGTGTGTTGTTGCTGCTGTGACGTCATGAAGGCTGGACTACTGTAACTCAGTGCTGTACGGTTTGTATGTACATACAGCCGTGCGACACTGCAGACCGGGAGAGTTCCAGTGCGACAATCTCAACTGTACTCTGTCGTTCAAGATCTGTGACGGCGCCGAGGACTGCGGTGACGGGACTGACGAGCGAGACTGTGATCAGAGGGACTGTGAGCCCGGACTGTTTCGCTGTAACAACGGCCGGTGTATTCCGTCAGCGTGGGTCTGCGATCAGACCGAGGACTGCCATGACGGCTCCGATGAGTTACCTGTCAATCACAACTGTCGTACGTTTGCATCAAAACCTGAATACGTAAAACCTAATTAATTTTTCTAAAAAAAATAGGGAAGGTTTTACTATCATATAAACTTTTATGCTGTATTTCTCGGCATAGTATAAAACATCCGTTTATTTAGACTGAGTACACTGAGTTATGTGGATATATTTGTCGTATTAAAATGTTTCTTATGCTTACCTGATAAAATTACTGCTGCAGTTTGTATTTTGTTAACATACTGCCTTGCTGCCTGTCTCGGGGTCTGCTGCCTCAGTTTTTGGCCTCTGTCTTGGAAGCAACTTTCTCTGGCTCAAACCTGGTGCCTCGGTCTTGGGACTTCAGCCTTTGTCAGTGTGTTTTAAAATGGTAAATGTTATAAATGTATGCAAGGCAGTTGTGTGTGAGAATCACTTATCGACAGTGCTGATCATTTCACGATCTCATCAAGCCATGCATTTCAGTGTCTCAAGTCAACGAATGTGGACGATCTGTAAAGTTATATTCACTGTTTGCATCACAGAATGTTTCATAGCAACAGTGTGACCAAAAAGAACTTTATCTATGACTAACTCGTCAAAAATTGTTAGAATTAACTGACTAAAGAGCAGAATGTTTGAGACTTGTCATGTTTTTACACAGATAATCGAACATGTAAACCATTGTCGGAGTTTGCATGTGCCAGCGGTCGCTGCATACAGAGCAGCTGGTATTGCGACTTTGACGATGACTGCGGCGATGGATCCGATGAGCCACAAGCCGTCTGTGGTATGTCGATATTTTTATTTAGCTACAGTCTGTTGTTTTCTGTTACCTTTGAGGAGGGGAGTATTACCATATTTCACACCAGCCGTCTCGACTCTTTAACCATTGAGTTGGAGCTACCAAATTTTTGTAGGAATATCAAAAACGACCAGACGAAGAAATTTAAGGGTTGATCCCACCCCACCAAAGGGAGCAAGGCGCCCAGAATCTAAATTTTTGCAACAGCCAATGTTTTCATATAAAAACTCAGACTTAGTCACTGAGTTTGTTGAGAGTCATCAGAGACAGGCCATGAATATGCATGTTTGACCCCACATTTCGTTAATAAGGAGCAGGGTCCCCAGAACCAGTTTTTTTCATACACCCAACATTTACGTTCCAGCTTTTCAACTGAGATTAACAAAATCTTGCAGATGGCTGACCACTGTCAGGTGATGAATTCTGCAACCCAGTCTCACCCATGGACATATATATGCTCTTGCTATTTTTATTTACTCGTGTTTGCTGTTGTTACAGAGTCGCGGAGTTGTCCTGAAGGACTGTTCCGCTGCAAGACCAACTACCGCTGTATTCTGAGCTGGGAGGTGTGCAATGGTCGTGATGATTGTCGTGACAACTCTGACGAGGACCCGAGCCTCTGTCCAGAATGCCATCCAACTGGTAATCTAGTCATTTTGTCTTTGTCATCACAATTTACCATTGCTGTGATAATTTCATTGCCTTCTTATGGTTATTTGGTCCAGTGATGTTTTTAATCAGCAGTGTGGAAGCCGGTCTGCTGCCCCTTCAGGCTTTTATTAGCCCTACTCTGATTTTCTTTCTTTCATCTCCATGTCCCTCCCCTTTTCCCACATCCTTCCCTTCTTTGAAAACTCCTCACTTTTCTTATCAGCTGCCGTAAACTAGCAGTAGTCTGATTAATTCGTATGTCATTACAGATGTCTGTGGCTGTACTTGAATCAATGTGAACTAGCATGTTACAAGACTGCATCTTGTGAGTGGCTGGTGTGAGTGGCTGGTAAAATGGCAGCTTTATGATGGCGAGGCTGGAATGTTAACGTTAACTTCGTGTTGATTTATCGTTCTGTAATGATGTGATCGTAAATTGCTGAAAGTAATGAAAGGAAACAAAATTTCAGTTTAATCTTTGCATAATTGCTGTTAATATTACTATAAACGTCAACATGCAATAATACACTTGCAGCAGCAGACCGTGACAGTTACAGACGTTTGCAGGTGATTTTCATTGTGCCAATGGTCGATGCATTCCACTGCGATGGCGTTGTGACTTTGACGATGATTGTGGCGACAACTCTGACGAGGACCCACTGATGTGTGGTATGTCACTTTCACTTGCACAATACACATGAAGGGTTGTGGTTTCAGACAGCCTCTGCAGGGTACTCAAATAAAAGTGTCTGTTGCTGTGACACAGTGGGCTACTACCAAACTACCATGTCACAACTTTGGTCATCACTTACTTTAAACTTTATTCTATTCCTAAGTCTATCTCTCCGTAGTCTATTCTCAAGCCTCTATCTAGCTATCCTTACCTCTCATGACCTTTACTTAACTACCAAACCTAGAAACTATAAACAAAGGCCTACGTTATTTCCAAGTTAAAGTTTATTATTTCTAAGGGAGATGAGGCTACGGACTTAGACTAAGCACTGGGAAGGCGATCCAGAGAACGAGATGCGGCATCGGCTTCAGACGTTCAACTAATACATGGTTAATTGGTTATACAGTGCGTAGCAATAAAATTAGGTTAAAATACTGTGGAGGCACTGCCTCACACAATATATAAAGTGTATTATAAAATATGATGTTTTAACGTGATAACGTGATATGGACTTAAAGTGTGTTATTTCAGTGCCAGTTTAAATTTGTTCTGCTTTGCATAGAAGTTTCATTATTTTTTATTGACACTAAGTAAACAGTTTTGTACCACTAAGTCTTTTACAACAAATCTGTTTACTGACTGAGTGACTTCTGTCAATAGAGAGAAATAGTTCAAAGCTCATGCCATTTAAAATAACACTGTATTAAATCAACATTTTATCGAATTGAATTGTGCCAAGAGTAAACTAATTTGAATGGAACTTCACACAATGTGGCTGATTGTTCACCGATCGTGGTGTGTTTGTGACATGCATAGAGTCGCTGTATCGGCAGTGCTCCGAGTCAGAGTTCCGCTGTGACAACAGCAAGTGCATAACAGGTCGATGGCGGTGTGACCACGATGACGACTGCGGTGATGGATCTGATGAGAGAAACTGTGGTCAGTAGCAGTCGCTGTGTCATTATTGTAGTGTTATCAGTGGCGGCAGCAGCAGCAGCAGCGTCAGTGTGTCTGCCAGGGATGCTAACAAGGACTTGAGCCTCAAGGCCAAGGCCAGACCAAGGACCACAATTTTGTCCTTAAGGACCAGCAAGGACCATTGCCAAGGACAACATCCCTGGCATCTGCAGACAGTGCTGTCCAGTGTATGGCTACTGTAACCCAGTTCTGGCTGGTTTGTGTCTGCATAGTGTAGACACAGTAGTGTAGGTCTATGGCTCGGTAGTGTAGTGGTAGGACGTTCGACTTGTGATCGGGAGGTCACAAGTTCGACTCCCGGCGGGTGCATTGCTGGCTAGCAACTCCGGGCAAGTTGTTCACACCCATGAGCCTCTGTCTCCAAGCAGTATAATTTGGTACCAGCCAAGGGGCGGTGATGTTCTGCAGCTGGGAAGGTTAACTGCAGGTCTGGCGTCGCACTGGCCATGCGTCACAGACTCAGTGGTCTATCCACCTACCGGCTCAAAGGCCAATGTGGGGGAGATGAGCACCCCACCTACGCTCCAGCAGGAGTATGGCCCCCTTTGCCTTTTACCTTTGTGTCTGCATGCTGACCATGGTAGAACCTCTACTCCATCCTAGTGAGCACATGACTCCAAGTTCACTGAGGCAGTGATGCGTCTGATTCAACCTATGTCGCTTCATGCGTGCAATATCTATCGGTCGCTCTCCAGCATTGAGCAGCCTGTGGCTTTTACTCAGTCGCAGTTAAGCCCACTGGTCTGACTTTGCAACACAGACAGTTTAGGACAAAGTTTGGTAACGTATGCTTTTTCCTGTTCCATGCCGACAGCATTTAACTCACTACCCAGATACATACGAGACGCTGCCTATCCAGACACTCTATCTGTGTTACCTGGCTGACTTATGACAATCGATGGACATGGGGTCTCCTTATTTCAAGGACAACACTTTAAAAAAGTGTAACAACACTGTTAGTTTTGTTTAGGCAACCAAAAAGACTTTTAGCCTATGACATTCTGCTGAAGTGAAGCAAACCCCAAAGAAACAGTTCGGTATCCAAGCCTGACGTGTAGTAGTTGGCTAAACACAGTCTGGAGTTAGTAAATTGGGCTAAACAGTGTCTGGAGTTACCCAGTACTGATGGTTGCTGGATACAGAGTACCGCGAGTGTCTTGACGATCAGTTCCGCTGCCGCAGCAACCACTGTATTGACATGGAGTTCGTGTGTGACGGCGACAAAGACTGTCAGGATGCTTCTGATGAGGTTTCTTGTCCAACACGGTTTCCAAACGGACGTCACTGCCCTGCTAATCGGTTCCAGTGTGATAACACGGTTTGTCTCTTGGATAATCACTTGAGGCATATTGCATCATATTGCACCGTACCAAGACCAGAAGGAGCTACTTCAGCTGAAGATATAATTGGCCAAAAATCAAACTGAAATGAAATGTTAAAATGAAAATGGATGTTAATGCAGAAAAATATTGTATACATATTTGTGCTTAATCACTGTTGACTGACACTGCTGGTGGGTCAGTAAAAATGTTATTTAGCATGTAAAAATCTGCTACAGAAATCCCATAGGCTCTACTGTCAGTTGCCTGGAGTATAATTCTGAAAAACAGGGCATATAAACAAAACTAGAAAGTATTGTAGTGATGTTAGTGTTAGTGATAGTAATCTGAATATATTGCGTAATTGTCTCCGGGAGTGTTGTAATAATGGGGCTAGACCTTAACAGCTTATTACAAAGCTTGTATTCAGCCTGCTGCACATGGCCTGCCTATTCAGAGCATTGGAGGTGTAACTATGATAACTGTGATATGCTGTACAGATTTGCATATAATCTAATTGCTTGCTGTAGATTTGTATTGCTCCGGAGTGGATGTGTGATGGAGATGATGACTGCGGTGATGAATCTGATGAGACAGAGTCAGTATGTCATTCCATCGAGTGTGATCCCGAACGACGGTTTCGTTGTGACAACTACAAGTGTATTGCTCGTTGGCGTCTCTGTGACAAGGCTGATGACTGCGGTGACGGATCTGATGAAAACAATCACGATATCTGTGCGTAATTGTGGTACATTTTTATTCATAGCAGTGTGAATTCGTGAAAATGTTGTGTCATTTCATTATTTCGAGCCTTAAATATATGCATAAATTTCCCGAATATTATTCCTTTCTTACACAGTCTCACGTTTTCACTAATCAGAATACAGCATTTTATTACGTACTTATTTCATTATCAGCCTTCATTTAGGTTAGCTGCCTAAATTTTATAACTCATTTCACATATTGCGCGATGCAAAAATATATATGCAGAATTTAGTGGTAAAATCCATATCTGACAATTCTGAAAAGTGACAGTGAAGTGACGGTGATATGGCTTCTTAAAGTTTACCAAGTGCCCTGATAAGAACTTATACTTTGTCACCTGATATGCCACACATTCACGCACGTGGGATCAGAATTCAGGACTAGCTGTTGTGGATGTGTGGTATTGTGTGCTTTGATGGTATTATGCTACTGAGATCAAGGGACGTCCCCAGGTAGAGTAAACCCTCGAATTTTCAGCTGAAACTAGTTTGAATGATTTTATTGCTAAGCCTGTTTTCGGGCTGTTGTTTGTATGTGATGTATGTGGTCATGTGTTGGTCTTGTACTCATTTTGTCCCTGCACTGCCTCAGTTCAATTCATCGGTTGTGACAGAGTGGGGTATAATGTAGCTGTGATGTTGCAGGTGCAACTCGGTCAAGGGAATGTTTTTTCGGTCAGTTCAAGTGCGCAGATCATGGATGCATTGACTCTTCCCAGCTGTGTGACGGCGTTCGTAATTGTGATGATGGATCAGATGAAACTGGATGTGGTTTGTGTTTTGTCACAAGACAATTGAATGGAACACACATATATAATGACTTATACATTGCGAACAAAGCACCATGGCAGCACTGGAGAAGTCATAGTTTAAAAGTTACCAGGTGTGGCCCTGAGAAACTGGCAAGACCATTGGGCCAACAAAACCATCAGTCTGTGATGAAGTATTACTTAGCTGTAGCAGTGTGTGCTTAAAGAAGTTGATGCTGGCAGAATCAGTGACTTGTTGTAGTTGTTTATTCCGTCGGTGCACAACTCTTACAGAAAACAAATGTATCGCTTCACTGCCAAAGTGTATTGAGCAAGACTCTATGCTAGTTTGCTAAATTAGTAAAATTGGTGCCGCCAGATGTCAGATTTTAAGGCCAAAATGCACAGAATTCGATTTCTGCTGGGGCTGCACCCCAGACCTCACCTACAGACCCTCAGCTCTATTTAAGGGACCTAATTTTTAGGGGAGGGAGGGGAAAGGAGAGGAGGGTGGAAGGGAAGGAAGGTAAGAAGGGTATGTGAGAATAGTGAAGTCTAGGGCTGCAAGGTAGCTTGTCTGCCCTGGTTGCATCCGCGTTAATAATGTTTCTGTGCAAATCTACAATGTTCCATGTCAGTGGATCAAAACAGTGCCTGCGGATCAGCATCCACAAATTGACAGTCCGCACTCCACACACGTCGATCGTTAGCAACCTTTGATATTAGGTAGGCAGTGGTAGCACCACGAGTGCAGGGATAACTGGGTAACTAGCGCTAGATAACAGCTTGCATGTAGTGACAATTGACGACAGACAGACCGACAGACAAGACAGACATCATGTAAAGCCCTGTTCCCACTGTGTGGGACGGGGCTTAATGATGGTAAATTGTAAATGGCTCCCGATATTATAGAGCGCTGGAAAGCGTCAGTATAGCATCAGCTTTGTCTAGCGCTCTTACCATTTACCCTTGCTAGATTCGAGTCCATCAACGCTGACATTCTAAACTCCAACTTCCTACAGCACGGAAGAAGGAGTGGTGGCCGGCCACAGCGGACAGTTTACCCCAGGTGGTTACCTGTCAACACTGTGATACACACTACTTTAGTAGGCCTCGAACCCACAACCTTCCGATTGTTGGTCAGACACGCTACCAGTAGTGCCACCGACTCACCGTATGATGTCATGTGAATGGTAGATAGAGAGGCTGATGAGCTGTCTGTTGTTGTAGCTAAGCACGACAATCACTCTTGTGAGACGGACAACGGACTGTGTGCTCACAGCTGCACGACGATGTACTCCGACGGCTACATGTGCCACTGCCGCGATGGATTCAGAGTTTCACCTGAAGACTACAAGTCTTGCATCGGTAAATTAATAACAGAATCATACCCTGCTGCGTCACATCTTTCCATCATTTATCTTACTGTTAATTCTCAGTGTGGCATGAACATCATATTACAGCAGAAAAATCACCAGACCCTTATGTCACCCTCTACAACTACCCAGTCACCTGCTAACACAAAGAAACGGACTTTCTTATAAATGTACGTTAAGTGCTTTGAAACTCTTGGTCAGATGACCAGGCATTCATTCAACTGTACGGAATGTTGCTCTGTCGTCATCCTTAGAAGTTTTCCTCTGGCAAACTAAGCGCATTGTTGTGTCTGTTTACCTACATTGTCGGCGCTAGACTGGTGGGTGATGTGTGTCTGCAGACGTTGACGAGTGTGCTCGCTGGGTTGACAACTACTGCCCACACCTCTGTGTCAACGTTAAAGGCTCGTACAAGTGTCATTGTCACTCTGGCTTCAGTCAGGTCACCACTTCAACTGTCGCAAGCTGCAAGGCATCTGGTACACTTCACACGCTTCACACTTCCTACATAACAACTTTCACTTGTGGTGTACAGCTGTAGATCCGATAAGAATGCTGATACGTTCTGAGCAGAGGGTCTGTAGTTTGAAGTTTTCAACAAGTTTAGGTGCAATAGGCGCTTTCACATTTTTTCGTAATTACATTTTGCATTAATTCCTTGTGTGCTCCTGAGTTCCCAATTTAGACCTATAGTGTTGCTGAAAGTATTGGGAAACTGTTGTCATAATCTGGGAGATAACAATTTGCACTGGCGTCTCTGCATTTTCATTTAAAATTCTGGGGTCGTATTCCAACTGTCTATGTATATATTATAATTATTACGCAGTTATTTATTTATGTACTGGGTACTTATACACCGTGTCCCAGATAAAAAGGGGCCACTTTAGTCATAACTTTTACAGTTGTTAAGCTATTCTCAAAATTTTTGAAGCTCGCAACTTCGCACATTTTTCTGCATTTACTGATGTACAGCAATTGTCCACCACACCTTAACTATGCGACCACTTTACCGTGCGAAAACTATAGCAATAAAATTGGACAATTTGAAACATTTTGCTGAAACAATTCAACAATGTCATGCCTAAATAAGGAACGATAATTTGTTAACACACAATCTAACATGTTCAGAAAACTTGCTCAAAGTCTCCTCCATTAGCGGTCTCACAGGCCCTAAGACAGTGACGCCACTGCTTCGTGATCCAGTTTTGCCCATTCCCGAAGACGTTGCACTTCAGTTTATAGATGTTCGCGAATCGAGTTCCATGCACTTTCTCCTGCAGAATACTCGAAACACAATACCGATAGTCAACTGGATTTACTTCGGGGGAGTTCGGTGGCCACAAATCAGGTGTGTGTCACTGTATCGAACAAATTATCGTGCCTCATTTAGGCATGATATTGTTGAACTCTGTCAGCAAAATGTTTAAAATTGTCCAATTTTATTGCTATAGTTTCCGCACGGTAAAGTGGTCGCATAATTAAGGTGTGGTGGACAATTGCTGTACATCAGTAGATGCAGAAAAATATGCGAAGTTGCAAGCTTCAAAAATTTTGAGAATAGCTTAACAACTGTAAAAGTTGTGACGAAAACTAAAGTGGCCCCCTTTTTAATCTGGGACACGGTGTATATACGGGTAAAATAACAATCGCAATACAATAATGTCAGTGTTCAAGGTGCTGTCATCATGGCTAGGCCATTGCGAGAGTTCACTCGGCTGTTCCATGAGTGCAGATTGAGCACCAAGCAGCCTTCAACCAATGAACGTGGCCTGACTGTTGCGTGTCAGGTGGGAACTCCGTGCTACTGATCGCCGTCGGTGATGAGGTGCGTAAGTACAGTCTTGAAGCGAAGCAGATCGACTACAACGATGTCGTCGTCACTGGACGAAGGATTCAATCACTCGCCGTCGACACGGAACATCGCCTCGTCTACTGGACGGACACTTCCGATAAGGCCATTCGACGTGCCACGATACCGGTCAACAACAAGCACCCGGCGATTACACAGACCCTGCGCACCGGGCGAACACTGGCGGCACCGAGTGGCATTGCGTTCGACTGGGTGGCAAAGTGAGAACTGACGCTTACTGATTGCGAGTTGTAAAACAAAGGGGACAGAGGAGGGAACGGCGTGCAGGGAGCTGCAGGG
>Ga0056130_1000208_pt1 | contig 11338 bp, 6 predicted proteins | sample WorMetLIZISLAND2_2_FD_71114 | JGI IMG/M metagenome (GOLD analysis project Ga0056130, IMG submission 71114) | Marine gutless worms symbiont microbial communities from Max Planck institute for Marine Microbiology, Germany - Olavius loisae LIZARD... ...
CAGCCTACACATATGTTCATAAACAATGTGTTAAAATTTCATGCAATTTGGAGATGGTCACCCGGATGGCTGTGGCCCATTTCAAATGGAATGACCCCTAGACGACATACAGTTCCAGCTGGTGGGCCTCCGCCGCGGCTTTACGCTCCTCCTTCTTGGCGCGCTGCTGCTCCGCGATGTGACGCCGTCGTTGCTCCTCATACAACTTCTCCTGTTCACTGAACTCAGACGTGATCGTTTTCAGTCGCCGACGCTCATCGGCCATCTCTGATCAAAACAATCAACACACATACTGTGTACTACATACACAGCCTCTCTCATCCAACTCAGGTTCACACTCTTGTGTTCATTATCATCCAAACTGCTCGCTCAGAAAATCTAACGTTGACAGTCTGCATTGCTGGTGTCGACAGAAGTATATAAGTAAGTAAGTAAAACATGGATTTGTACAGTGCATAGTCGCGCTGTATGCACTAGAACTCTGAGAGAAAAAATATCTTCGAAGAACGTCCAAAGATAGTAGTGTTGTGGCTGTCAATGCAGCCATCTTGTAGTCACTTTTGCCAGTTCTGTATCCATGACGATGTTCGCCAGGTCCCTGAAAGTCATGACAGAAATCTTTCGAGAGTTTTTCGACATGATAAAATGCCAAACGAGTGCCAGACACAACAAAAACTGGCAGCATAAAGTGACACTCACGCACAGCTCTTTAGCGGCATACACACAAAACCAGTCAATGACACAGTGCTGATCCGATACACAAAGACAAGTTATACAGCTGTCACCCACAGTTTGTGGGCTGCACGTGTCATAAACCGCACAGTAAGGCAAGACATGGCTTGCGCGCCGTCATTTGGCAAACAAAAACAAAACTCTAACAGTAACTCTAAACTCCCATCACTAAATGTTCTGAATGATTTCACCAGTATAGACAACACTTTTCTACCGAAAAGAAGTTGCCATATGCCTAAAATGAGCCAGCCGATTCCTTACAGCAAAGACCAAGATCAAAAAACCAATAAGTTCAACTTACCACGCCTCAGTGTTTCGGCATGTTCACGTCCAACAGCGATGTCACGACGCAGCTGTTCATCCTTCTGACTCATTGTCTTACCTGTCCTATACAGCCTCTGCAACCAATAACGACCAACACACCTGTATCACTCACCAATGACGATATATATAACTCATTAGCCACACACAGCAAACTTAACCCTCTGGCGCCTACTGTTGCCATATGAGTACAGCTATGAAGCATCCTGTGCCAGACCGGGGTAAGTCGTCATCTGTAATTTTTGACATCTGGGCACTCTGACACTCAGCCCTGAGCATTAGAGTGCCCGGATGTCAAAAATTACAAATGACAGCTTCACCTGGTCTGGCACAGGATGCAACAGTGGATGTCAAAGGGCTAGAGAAGAGACAGTTATAAGCCTTGCCTAACAAGTACCTTAGTCCATAGTGTCCAACGAGGGTCCTCTTGGGAATGGCTTATGGGTCGGCCTTAACCCAAGCAGCTGTGCTAGCACTGCCATCACTGTGGAAATTAAAATGTCTTTAACCATGATTTACAGTTACCTGGTACTAGGATAAGGTTTTAAAACACATTTAAAAACGGCCAAAAACACATATGATGCAGATTAAAGGCTAAGGAAGAAAAGCAGATAGACAGTATGCAGGACGACATACAGAACTTAAGACTATCAACTAATCACCTGAACAAAAGAGACAGGTGAAAATAAACACGTCAAGGTATGTAATTAACCTGGCCAGGTGACGTGATACATAAGCAGATCAGAGTGCTGCATGGAGACAAATTATTACATCCACATCTTCATTCCCCTTTCCATCTCCACCCGGTCTGCCCTATCCCCACATAATACATCCACATTCCCACCTCATCCCCACATAAAATTGTTTGCAGATCAGTAGGTGCTTGCAATTTCCCTCTCGCATTAATGACGAGGCACAAAGCTGGTTCCTGTCACCAGTAAATACAATCGATGTTAAAGGCGCATGAGTGGGACTAACACAACGTGAGAATATCATGTCAGATGTGGTAAAGTGTTAAAACTGTCTGTGACATGATCACTTTGCAAGTGTATAAAGAAGTTAGCAGTTACTACAAACAAAATTCATTGTACCCATTCCCACTCCATTACCATGCTTTCTGTCCCCATCCCTGCAGTATAGCAGTACTAACACCATCCCCATGCAACACTCTGTAGCAGACTCTTGTGGAAGGACGACATCTGTCCTGCTAGGCTGCTGCTGGCACTGACACTACTGCAGATAATGTTATGTCTTGACTGATCTAACTCACGTCTCGTTGTTCTCTCAGTGACTTGGCCTGCGCTCTCTTCTCCTCGAGCTGTCTCTTGGCTGCCAGGAACGCCCTGTCCACATGTCACAATCATCATTACAGTGAGACTATGACAGACTAATACACTGACAGTCGTTTCATACGAGCAAGCAACGACTTCACTACGTCAGTTCACCAACAGTCAATAGTCATCGTCTTCAGCCTGCAAGCAGTGCAAAGCACCAATAGTCCTCTCACAACCTCCAGAGTGGTCAGTTCTGGACAAGGTCGACTGCTTCAGTCCATGACAGCGTCCAGAGTGGTCAGCTATGGACCAGGTCGACTGCTTCCGTCCATGACAGCCTTCAGTGTGGTCAGTTCTGGACAAGGTCGACTGCTTCAGTCCATGACAGCCTGTGAGAGTCTGTGCCCATCCAGGTCATAAACTGCTTGCTGCCAGCATCTCTCTCAGTCCAAAGAAGGTGAAAAAGTCAAAATCTGTTTAGCATCCATGTTGCCATCATGTGTAGAATAGTACAGTGAAAAGACACGTCGTATACTACTGTGGCCAAACACCAACTTGTAGGCTGGTACTGACGACCTGTCTGACTGACCTCTGACGGGACTCAACTGCTAGCAGTCTTACAACAAATCCTTTCCTGCCCATATATAACGACAGCAGCATGTGTGGTAATAGATCATTCAATGCTGTCGGTCCTCGTGCATGGAACGACTCACCTGAAGTTCTACGTGAGCCTGGACTGTCACTCCACACATTCACTGAACACTTATCTGTTCTCTACATCGTAAGGCTGTGGTTCTTCAATGTGCCGGTTATAAATCAACTTACTGGTATTTACCTACAGCATAATATTAACGACAACACAGATTTTGTCTGTTGAGTTGACCAATGACGGTGAATGGTCTGGTACAATGACTAAACAGTCTCGGTGGGATGCTTCTTAAATGTATCAAAAGTAAGTAACAGCCTACGATCATCGTAGAGTTGTACAGCGGTCCTTGCTGGGCTGACACAGAACAAAGAATAAAATGTGCACAGTATGGTAAGATACTTGCCCGAGATCTCTTCTGCTGCGTTTCAACGTGTCGATCTCGGCTACTATCTTCCTCTCCTCAGTCAGCCGGAAATTCTGCATCTGCAGCTGGTGCTGAAGACGGTTGATGGCTTCGGTGATCTTAGCCTCGGACCTGTACTGCAAACCAGACTGAAGACGTGCATTCTCCGCCTCCTGCACACACAGCCGCAGACATCATCAGTCATCTCAAGCACGTGTGTTGTGAGACAAACCTACAGCAACTGCTGGAGACGGGTGTTTTGCAGCTAGAGGTATGCAACGACAGCCTTCCAGCTAAACTGCAACAATCTGACATTAGCTTTCAATGATTTAAGCGGCTACTAAAGGCATACTTGTTCGGGTGATGAGACCGCAGCGCATTGTGACTAACTGTTAAAGCTGTGCCTCGTAAGTTTTCTTACTTACTTACTTACAAACTCATTACCAGACCAACAATCGGTTCTGATCAGACAAATCAGCAGCAGAAAAGACCCGGTGTATTTGAGTGATGTATCTGAGTGAATAACAATAATAATACGACAGTTTACAGGGTGCTATAATGAGACAAAAGTCACTACATAATTGATTGCTGATCAGTTCTAGAAAAACACGACTTTCACAGCCACGACAAGAAACTGCTTACATCAGACCAAAGATCACTGATTAAAACACTAGCATAACTATAGCAAATTACAGGAAATCAGCTAGAAGCAACAGCTGTGAAAATATCACACGAAAAAGTTAGACTGCCAGATGCCAGTTTACCTGTTTACAGATTTCCTGGTTGATTTTCGTGAGGTCATTGTTAACAGCCTGTCGGCGTTCTGTGTTAGCAGCCTTCTCCAATTTCAGCTTGTCCCACTCCGACTGAAGCCTTTCACAATCGCGATTCAATGTTTTCTGCACAAACGACCGGCACTGATTCAGTCCAACAACTATCTTACTACAGCATGCTTGTGCAGATCCAACATGTCATGAACAAATTACATTTTTTATTTAAACACAGTATGACTGCATACTGCATTAAACCTTTGATCCCCACTGTTGCCATAGGGGTACAGCTATAAAGCATCCCATGCCACACCGAGTTAAGCCGTCATTTATAATTTTTGACATCTGGTCATTCAGATGCTCAAGGCTGAGTAAGCATCAGAGTGCCCGGATGTCAAATAATTACAAATTACAAATGATGGCTTAACCCGGTCTGGCACCGGATGGTTTATAGCTGTACCCCTATGGCAACAGTGGGTGTCAAAGGGTTAAACTATGTGACTCCAGTCAAGGCTCACTGATATCACGAAGGAGAGAAGAGACTGCAGTGAGTCAGTGGTGGGTGTGGTATGTTAAATGTTTCATCACTGTGTTGCACGCGACTGTTTACATTCAGCATCATACTGTAATGATGATAATGTGGTTTTATATCTTTCCCTCAGTCAAGGAACTATTCCTCCTGTGATAAAACAGAAACAGTGCATATAAGCCAAGCAAAAGCAAACTGAAAAGCAGTTACTTAGTACGTGTGATCTCGTGTGACCAGCAGGCTGGTGCTGCACCCAAGATGCTGATAATTTGACAATGGCAATGACAATGACATCAAGGTCCATTCAACAACTATCACTTTCCTCCCACTTTAACAAGGCATGGGACTGCCTCACTAAATGCTGGACTGCACAAGTGCACAGCAACAGAACTGGTTAATTTGACAGTGTTACCAATTTGACACAAGTTACCAAACACTGTCATGATATCTTACAGACATCAGATCAGACAGAAATGCATGGTTATGGTTACGGTCATATATAAGGCTAGGCTAAGAGTGTATAGAAAGTGAGAATACTAGACGCTATACACCATGGGCATAAACATGATTTCTAAACTTGCTGTGTACACTCTGGTATAACTTATTCAACTGTTCAACGCAACAGGTGATACTGTACTTAAGTGCAGGTGCAAACGAGAAGCCTACCACTTGACTGTCTCTGCTCGCAATTGCACTGTTACATTGTGCAACTTCATCTTCATGCTTTTTGCGATTTGGTGGCTTATACATTCGCCCTACAAACACCAAAAACACAACGTTACAAGAAATATGTAAAACTGGATTTCCCCAACAGTTACAACAGTGAAACCGACTGTTTCTTTTTTACGAAAACAATCCCAGATCATGTTCTAGCTTTCTAGCTGGACATGTTGTACAGGCTTATTGACCTGGCTATAAACCAGCCATGTTGCAATATGAAGGACAGTGGCAAGTTGCCGAGTTGTTCGAATTTCTTTTTCCAGATGCCATGCTGAAACTTTCTGATGCACAGCTGGAAACTGAGGCCAGAACCATGCAAGTGGTGGCATACTCAGCTGATTTGAGAGAAGATCTTGTTTCGAAGATGTGCTCATTCCATTGTGAGTTTTGCGAGGAGATCAAGAACTAACTACAAGTTAGTGAAAGATGTTCTGGTTCTAAAATACGTAACGTTCTGTCGTCAATGCCTGAACTTGGAACTGCTTGTGTTCTGTTTTGTACACTGCCAGACACAGTCTCTACTACATAACACAGCTTTTCAAAGCTTAAACTGATAATTGCACAAGATCATCAGGACAGTGTAAGCATAGCACTCATCAGCACTGAAAACAAACAAACCATTTAGCTTGACTTAGACGAAGTCATGGACGATTTGTGCAGGAGACAGGCAAAAAACAGTTCTGACAGCAATGTAATACCCATTAAGCTTATTGCATTTACTTCTAGCACAGTTGAGAGAACTTGAGACAAAAAATGTACTAAAAGTAGGGATATTGGTGAGAACTGCCGCACTCAGACTCGATCGATCGAGTTCCGAACAAGACCCGGGAAATTTATTTCCCAGGAATTAACAACCCTAACTAAAAGTAGTTGCATCTGTAAGCATGTGTGATTTATTGTGGGATATCCCCCTTAAACCCGTTAAAAAGGGAAGGGCAGGAAGAAAAGGGACAGAGGAGAAAGTCTGGTGTCACGAAACACTGCAGCGGCCCCAAATATATGTACATCCGTCCGCTGTAACAACAGACGGAATCGACATGTTGCAATTTGAAAACAGACCAATTAAAATAAATGCCTACTTCAAGTACACCTGTTGTTTTCATATTGCAACGTGTTGAATCCACATCTACTGGTGGTCTCGGTAGCCCTACTGGTAGCGTGTCGGACTAACAATCAGAAGGTTGTGGGTTCGATGCCTACTAACGCAGTGTGTATCACAGTTGACAGGTAACCGCCTGGGGTAAACTGTCCGCTGTGGCCGGCCACCACTCCATCTTCCAAGCTGTAAGAAGTTGGAGTTTAAGACTGTCAGCGTTTGATGTACTCGGATCTGGCATTAGTAAATTGTAAGAGCGCTAGATAACGCTGATGCTACGCTGACGCTTTCAAGCGCTCTATAATATCGGGAGCCATTTACCATTTACTGCTATAGCAGATGCTTTATGCAATAAAAACTTACGTACTTCCTTACATATATTTGGGGCCGGTGGAGTGTTTCGAGACACCAGACAAAGTCACAAAGTGAGGGATCTGACTGAGGACACCACCGACCATTATTAGCAACCCGTACTAACTGAATAAGCACGTAAAACAGTCGGGTGAATTTATCAATATAAGGTGAATGTTTACACACGTCTGAACTTCATTTGAATGATCCTTAAAACTCAAATGCAAACTGTGAGGACAAGACAGCCGACGCTGGTATGCCTCTGACCGATACGAGCTCGGTCGGTGGTGTTGGTATCGGTGGTGACTTACAGTCAAACCGCACGAAAGGGAGGGGATGACATTGGGCAGTGGCCCATATGGAGGTCTCTAGTTGGTTTTGCTCAGACATGGAGTTATTGACATCGCATACCCAGTCTGATTGCCCAAAGAATGTTATTGACCGTGCACATGTGCACGGTCCGACCGATCGCGAAATATGCTATTATCGATGCACGCACAGAGGTCATACTGTCTAAATACTGGCTATTTACCGTGCGCATGTGATAGTCCACCTCAAACAACCGAACTTTGCAATGGACAGACGCTCACTCCATGTCACTCCCCAGTCCCAATTGGATTTATCTCACGGCGCCAGTGACAACTACTGTAAACCAGTTTATCAACGAGTTCATGACAGCTCAAGAGCAGCGTCGGCCAGTGATATGTTATTGAGTTAAATGTCACTGGTGTCCGCGAAGCCATTGCTTCTGTAAGTTTCGAGGTAGTGACGCACAACAACCATGACATGACCACGCCCAATAGCCAACACACATGATAAACACAAACAACAGACACACACTGCGCAGTACAAACCGCCTGAGTGTTCGTCTGTCGACACAACCTCCGCCATCTCCGACGCAACTAACTTGACTACAATTTCCTACAGTGAATTATTCAATCATATTTGTCGTTAATAAAAAGACGTGTCAAAAAAGCACACATCATCACTATGCGAATAGTGGTGTGCTAAAATCAATATTCACTATTCAGTACCGGTGTAAATTTTCGATACAATATCGATATGGAGAAATTGCGAATTAGATATTAGCATAACATGAAATTACATACATGGCTGATTAGTATGAACAAAGGCAAAAGGCTTCTAAGCCCACATCTTTACTACAAAGTAATAGAAAAGAAAAAAACTCTGATAAGCTTAATTAATTTACTTTACTACGTTCGGTTCTAATGATCTCTGCTTGCCAGTTAAATCTAAATTCATGGACGTATCAGTGTTTATTAAGTTTGTTTTTAAATGAATTAAGTAATTGTGCTGTAACAATGCCCTCAGGGAGAATATTTCATAGATTGGTGATTCTATAACAGAAAGAAAATGACAGCATAGCATCAATTGACAATATTTTTAGCCGACCGTACTGACGGTCGCGCTTATGCTAGTGTTGCGTCTGTCTGTCGACGTCGTTTGTGACGTTATGTATTGTGGCTAAACGGTGCGTCCTAGAGAAAAAGTTACTATTGAGAGCATTGGAAGTCGTATATTATGAGAAATCGAACTGGTACCAAAATGAATGACCTTGACCTTTGTTCAGAGGTCGTATCAAGGTCATGTCAACCATTGCGTTATATTTGACGTTGAATATCTTGGAGAGATAAAGGATTGGTTCCAAAGGATTCGACCACCAATAGGAAATGGCATGTGGGCTATCGAATGGCCAGGTCATGTGACCTTGACCTTGACAGCTCAAACTCGTGACCCCAATTCGCTTAACGTGCGATATCTCGAAAACTACTTGAGCTAAAGACTTCAAATTTGGTATGCAGCTTTGTATGGGGAATGCCGAGCGGGCGCACACCCCTAAAAGTGGGCGTGGCCTAGGTCACGTGACCCCTACAATTTTTGGCAGTACGGTCGGCTATCCTAGCGACAGCTTGGCTTCTTGTTAGTGAATTACATCTAGTGAAAATCAAAAGAGGATTAGGAGTAACTGTACACTATACTGTCACATAATGCATGTAATAGTTTGTTTTTATCGTGTCACCTCTCACTCATCGGAATTTCAATGCGGTAAGGTTGAGTGTTTGTAAACGTTTCTGGTAAGGTTTATTTCTTAGCAAAGATGGAATCTTGGTTGCCCTCATCTGAATTTGTTCTAGAGCATTTATTGCTTGTATGTGGTAAGGATTCCAGACAGAATAAGTATATTCGAGGTGAGATCTGACCATAGCTTCGTAGGCCTACAACATTAGGAAAGTGTCATTCTTGAGTGCCTTGAAATTTCAACCTGTGTGATCACTATCCACCAAATCACAGACCCTCACGATGTCTATGTAGATGTTGATCGGAGTATTCTAGTCACAGTAAGACCTGTACGGCATCAGCAGTGACAATAATATCAGGATCAGCACTGCTATACTGCAGAGCACTTGAAACGACACTTAGCTAGTTCCATGGTTTGTTGAACAGAAGGTCATGACTTATGCTGATCACAGTACTGTTTAGCCAACTGCTTTACAGACAACAAAATGCTGACAAAATGCTTCAATTTTAATGTAAAAATTGTTCACAAAGCCAGACATCATACATGCTACATATGTAATTAACAGCAATATGACTGAGTACAGCTGCACTCTTTAATGTATATTTCATAAAAAAAACAAAAATAAAAAATTAACTACAAACAGATAATGAATTTCATGCTATCATCAAACATTGCAATGCAATATTTGGGAGTAATTTTGTGTATTAAATAGCATCTTCCAGTCTTTGGTTCAATTACCGCACTCCACACCATCGGCTCAGAAATGCCGATGATGGCACAAGCGGCAGACTGCTAAGCAAAATGAATATGCATTAATGTACTCGCAGCTGTCAGACACAGCAAGGACGAACGTCATAATAAGTTAAACCTACAGGTCAGAGGGCCAGGGTCATCGGGTCAAAGTAGGTTAGTGTAGAACTGCATCTATAGAAACAGCACTTCTTCTAATTAATACACAAACAAGAAACATGCATAAACATTTTCAGCATTTCTGACTACATGAAAGAATCAAGAAAACCGCTGACAAAGACAGCTGAGATGAATACAATGATAATGTTGTCACCATCGGAGCAGTAGCAGTCACCCATCACACTGCTATGTGCCTTAGTTAACAATGACTTGTGAACAATTGTAACAAAGCATGTTGGCACAAGGAGTAATTTCTCATTTTGTCATTCAACAGCTGCTGCAGATACTGCCCAAGTCTCAAAATATCACAAAACATATACTACAGTAAAACATTACAATAACATGTTTACATACCAACGAATGCTGTAAATATGTCAGCCAGACAGAAGCAGAAATAGATCAGTAAACAAGAGACGGTGCTAGACTACACAGCAACAAGTAGAACTGGTGTGAGCACTGCCAAACAAGCAAGACAGCGAGAACTAAGCATCACATGCAAGAGAGATCTGAAGCAAGATGTGTCAACAGCAGGATTGAACTACAGCTGCAGGAAGATGGATATCACATGGCAAAGCTCGTGGGAGTCAAGCGGCCTACTGTAAAACAGGAATTTTTCGCGTGCATCTAATTTTCGCAAATTCCGTGAGTAGCATAAAATCATGAAATTAAATACCCGTGAAAATTCGGATTGCCCACCACTAAATTTCATCTGCGGTCCTGGCAGTTGTTAATGTAACTGGTCACTGTTTTGTTACAGCCTTTCAAGAAGTCTAGTTTTCAGCATGAGCAGTGTGCAATATGATATTAATTTCAGTAAAAACATAATCAACACATGAAGAAATGAACAAGAGCACTTGAAATTTCAGCAATTCTGTCCAACTGTCCGACATGTGGACTGAAGTTGATGCACAATTGTGTTCACATGGCTAAAGTCACTTGGAACTTTACCACTTGCAACACTTTACCTCAAAAAAGTACACCCTCAGAAAACGCGAAATTAAAATACAGCAAAATTTCGATACTCCAAAACTGCCAAATTAAGACACAGCTAAAATATAGTGTTTTACAGTATCACAAGCCAAATCACTGTGGAACTGTGAGCCTAACGTCTCAATCTCAAGAACCAAGCAACAAGGTCAAGTTCTTAAGACAAAGGGTCTGACATCAAGATGGAAATAAAATAAAAATCAGCATTAAGTCAATATGATTGTCACAGTATTTGTTGATAGTGATTTTGACATATAAACTACTCATCTCAATAGCACGGTATCACAACTCTTGCTAACAAGACCTGAACGCACAGCAGTGGCCAAGACGTCAATATCAAGCTTTTGTCTTCATTTGGGTTATGACTACGAGGTGCAACCAACTTGAACTAAGAACTGAACCCAGAACAGATAATGACATATGCAGCCAGTTGCTGGATCAGTTCGACTGCTGCTAGCCAGAGACCAATTCTACACAGAAAAAATCTCACCTCAAAAGTCAAAAAAAGTTGCCACGTACGAATTTCAGCCACACGTCATCTCTTGGTGAAAATACC
>Ga0056130_1000210_pt1 | contig 11262 bp, 6 predicted proteins | sample WorMetLIZISLAND2_2_FD_71114 | JGI IMG/M metagenome (GOLD analysis project Ga0056130, IMG submission 71114) | Marine gutless worms symbiont microbial communities from Max Planck institute for Marine Microbiology, Germany - Olavius loisae LIZARD... ...
TTCTTCCCCCTCAGAATCAGGTTAGCACCTGGCTCACCGAAATTCGCCGAGATGATAGACATTACTCTGCAGTGTTTGCCGGCAGACATGTAAAAGAGTATCGTCAGTTTGGTCTACCCAGCTATTGGACCGAGAGCTGTAGGATATGCCAGATCTGATTGCTTGTTGGATGGCATGAAAGGTCTCTCTAATCAGCCACAGGATTGGTTGAAGAGGCTGAGACTTTTGCACCAGTCAAGAGATTGGCTGGGAAGATCGTCTCTAAATGACCTGTAATGTGTCGTTGCGGGACATCAAACCACACTCAACCCAAATCGCAAAGTAGTCAGCTTTGCTTAGTAGTTTTGGCTGAATTCTCCCAGTCTGTTATTTTACTGCATCAGTGAAATGGTGCCGTGATCACGTGATCATCACATTTCTACACTGTCTGGCTGATGCTGTGTTGTTGTGCAGTGAAAGCATCTCCGAGAAGGTGGCTACGGCTGCAGTTGACGTGGTCGCGATGTCCAGTGCAAAGACGTCATTGGCTGCTGATCCACTGGCAACACTCGCAAAACATCCGAGAGAGTCGAAGCGCAATGCACTGCTTCGTTGGTGTCAGAATCGAACTGCTGCATACACGGTAGGACAGTCACGGTTGAGAGCACGAAAGAATGCTGTACCTCTAACTTTTTTGCCATTTTTTTCTGCAAATGCAAATGCCGGTTTAAACTTTGTGTGAATGTGCGGTGCTGCAAAGTGTGAGCTGTAGTGGCCCTGTCCTTTGTTGGGATTTGGATCAACCCTTGAAATTTGTCTAGCTCTCTTAGTCATAGGTTCTACCCTAGAAATTGTGGGTGTGAAAAATTTGTACCTGCGGCCATTCGTCTTTGGTTTGGGGTCAGTTTAAAAACTGGTTTCCGGCTCATACGGGTTATGCAAAATCTAGTAACTCTAGTCTTTACTCTGGTCAAATTATCCGTAAAATTTTTTTCCCCATAATTGTGAGTGAGAAAAAGTATCTGCCAGCATGCCGAGATTCATCGAGAATCGAGATCCAACTAGAAGTTTTAGAGATATTCTGTTCAGTGTTGTCTGATTATTAGATAATTTAAATTAATTAGGCTAATTAATTAGAATGTGTGCTAATTCTAATTTTAATTAATTAGCCATAATAGCTAGCTAATTCCACTTCTAATTAATTAACAATGTTATCTAATTCTAATTAAGATTTTTCAATTACAAGTCCAATTTTGATCAAACAATAATATTTGGTAATTTTGCTATTTAATGCATTGGTTTTTACACTACACAACTGATCACAGGTGTCTACTCCAGACTCCAGAAATCTTGTACTTTGTTGTTAGATTCACTGTTTTGTCATGAGAGTTGGCCTATTATTTGCGAAAATTACGATTTTTGAAGTAATTTACATAGTCTGGTAACTAATTAAATTCTAATTATTAGCTCATCAGTTTTGCTAATTGTAATTAATTGTATTTTTCAGCCGGTTAATTCTAATTCTAATTAATTAGCAAACATTGGCAGCGAATTCTAATGTCAATTAATTAGCAAGCAAGCTAATGAAATACAACATAGATTCTGTGTACTGACAAACCAATGAATATCAGTCTCGTAGTCATGACATAGTTGTTGAATATACTGATTGATACATATTCTGTAGACTTGTGGCATTAATGATCAGCAACTGTACTAAGTTTTTGATGCCTAACTACTCTTAAATTGAACTTTTCTGAGAACCTGTTTTTTTATACTACTTCAGGTCAAGCTGGTTCTCATCACTTGTAATGGATGAGATTTACTATAGTTTGTATACCTTTAGGTAGAGTGCATGTTGCCAAAAACAGCCAGGGGCTGATACTGCCGGGGAGAGGGGTGATATTGGTCTGGAGCTAGAACGGAGATGAGATATATCCACTCCACGGCAGGTAGAACTGTTTAAGTAGCATTTTAGTTTTATTATGAAAGATCATGGACAAAACTGTGAGCAACGGGATTGTGTCATCCGCCATCACGGTTGAAATAATACTGTAATGGCTCTGTCAAAGTGTCCCTCTGCCACCATTCAGCTCACAACCAGTCTTTACTGTTGAACAGCCAGTAGTGTTGAAGCAAGCATTGATAGGAGACATACTGTTACATGTGTGACATGCAGGGGATTGACATAACGAACTTCAGTAGCAGCTGGAACGATGGACTGGCGTTCTGCGCTCTGCTACACACGTATCTGCCGGACCTCATACCATACAAGGAGCTGAACAGTAACGACAAGGTCTGCTTTCTTCAGCTTTGATTATTGTATGGTCGACGGTACTTTTCAGATTGGTAGATGTTTAAATAACATGCAGCCATGTTAAAACTAAGACAGTTCGGCAATACTAGACTTTCTATCGTCAATGGCATGTGATAATGAATTACGTCACGGCAATCTACAAACATTTTGAGGTGGATGCCATCCACATGTACCAGTGACCGATGTCGTAGACCCAGTCTGTGCGCGAATGACTGTCTCAGATGACTTCCAGTTAAAAATCAGCTTCAATCAAAGTGCTTTGCTGACCTGACCATCATGGCATGGTCAGGTTTCTATTGACGTTCATAGACTTTGTTCCATTTCACAGTGAACATTTTCTGCGTTCACGTATTATATTCAAGACATTTTTGCTGTCATTGTTTACTTCGTTGACGACTGACCTTGCTTGCATTGGCTGGACATGGTTGTCCTAAAAAAGGGCTTTCTATCGTCAATGTGATGGGACCGAGTAGCCTTCTCCTTGTGGCCTAGAGCAACCACTGGCGGATCCAGTAAAGCTCAGAGGAGCCCTCTATCCACTGCGACCTTTTTTAGCAGATGTTTGTCTGTTCTAAAATTTTACTGTTTGTGCTGTGCATTGGGTTAAAATCTGAGCCTGTCATTGTTCACGGAACTGAAGCTAATGTAACAATCATATGTAGCTGAGCCCTCTGTTAACAATAGCCAGTAACTGCCAACAACTGTGCTGTACTCCGTTGAGAGCAAGGTTGAGGTCTAGTCATTAGCATAGACAGACGATAGTCACATAATGTGCCACAGTACCATTAGCTCATGCCAGTCAGCTACATTATCCCTTTGACACCCTCTGTTGCCATATGGGTACAGTTCCTATGCCAGACCGCGTTGAGCTGTTGTTTGTAATTTTTTAACATCTGGGAACACTGACGCTCAGGGCTGAGCCCTGACAGCTCAAATGATGGCTTAACCCGGTCTGGCACAGGATGCTTTATAGCTGTACCGATATGGCAACAGTGGACGTCGCAGGGTTAACCCCTACTGATCGTGCAGTATGTGCAGGGAATACTTGTGTTACGGCATGTCTACAGACTATTTATGCCTGTTGTTCCTCGTCTCCAATGAGCAAATAGATTTGTGGACAAGTGACGTTGCTCGCTTGACAGTCTGCTGAGCTACAAATATTCTTTCATGGTACCTGTTTGTGCTGTGCATCTAGATGAAGAATTTCCAGCTGGCCATGCAGGCAACGGAAAGTGTTGGAATACATTGTATGCTGGTACGTTGAGCCTCTTCAGAGACTATGATAGTTTCCAGTACATTACTGTCGTAGAGCTCGTACATACAGACGGTAACAAAACAGTACACAGTACAGAGACAGTACGTATGTATTGGTACCTAAAATACTTCGAGAGAGTTACCTCTTAGACGTTTGTAAACTAAGACAAATAATTTAAACTATTCCCCTGCAGTTTTGTACTTTTTAGATGCTGTAGCCTATAACCTTATTGTTAGTTTAGGGATCCGCATTGGACGCATTTGAGGTCTCATTGTCAGTTGGTAGCATACCTGTGTAGATGATTAAGTTAAGACAAAATGAGTAACAGATCAACAGTTAATAACTGGCACCTAGCTAAAATTGCAAAAATCAGTTACTTCATTAGCACATTGACAGTTTTGAATTGACACAAGCCGTTATAATTCACTTCAATACTATTTGTCGTTGCAACGTCATTGACTGTATGTCATGCTTGTAGAATCTGAATGATGTCGTTGCCACCGAAAGACCGGACTGGCATATGGTAATGAATTACGTCACGGCAATCTACAAACATTTTGAGGTGGATGCCATCCACATGTACCAGTGACCGATGTCGCAGACCCAGTCTGTGTGCGAATGACTGTCTCAGATGACTTCCAGTTAAAATCAGCTTCAATCAAAGTGCTTTGCTGACCTGACCATCATGGCATGGTCAGGTTTCTATTGACTTTCATAGACTTTGTACCATTTCACAGTGTACATTTTCTGCGTTCATGTATTATATTCAAGACATTTTTGTTGTTGTTTAGTTTGTCTTTGGTTGACCTTGCTCGACTGGGTTGCCCCAGATTTATTGTTGAATGTAGAATGGCAAATGTTCACATTGTATTTTTTACTTAGGAGTTTGTTTTAGTATTTCAGCCGTGATTTGCAGCTGTGCTTGGCTACAGTTGGTTGTTTGCTGAACACTGCCATGTTCTCACCAGTCACTGTATCAGTTGCTAGAAGCCCCGATAGCTCAGTTAGTGACCTAATGCATTAGACTTCAGACAGTGTATTGTGCTGACAGTTGTTGATTACAATATTGTTATCTCTGCATGTTTTTGGTTTTTGTTAAATACAGAATCTGATATGTCGGATTATGAACCTGAAGTGAGGTTATCGTGTGTATTATTATTTGAGAGATGTTATATATGACTAATGCATTTATATGACTTGCACATCCAGTCTATGAGCTCCTAAGTACTTCTCAGAGCTTGTAGGCCTGCTTGAAGAGGTTTGTTTGTTTTGAGTCCACCTGGAAACTGTCTATGACTGATGGAGTGTGATTTTAGGTGTAGTGGAAGAGTTATTCAAACTTGCACCTTTTTGTTTTTAATCTGACAAGTTACTACTGAATATGACATAAAACTTACTTTTGTCGCTTATTTCTTAACATATGGAATGCTGTACTGGTTAAATTCCTGGCTCTACTCCGACTACTGGTGACGACGGTAAGTTGAGGATGCACAGTTGGTCAACACTGCACCAAACAGCATGGCCTTAATCTGATAGAATTTACACAGGCCTTTAGCAGTTATTAACAGGCTGTGAGCTGAACATAACAATGCTGAGAAGATGCACAAACTGTAGCGAAATGTTCACTTGTGTTGCTATATTGGAAGTGTGTATTCATTTTGGTCAGTCCTTCAGAAACCTACGTGCAGCGAAATGTTCACTTGTGTTGCTATATTGGAAGTGTGTATTCATTTTGGTCAGTCCTTCAGAAACCTAATCAACTGCATATTCCATACATGTATATGCCTAATACACTGGTTATCTGAAAAATATGACGTTATCATAAACTGACAAATATGTAATTCAGTAGTGAATTCAGACATTTTAAGATGATTTGTCATTAGTTATTAACAATAATAACGAGAAAGTTGTCAACAGTAAAACTGCAATGTTGTATTACTGCAAACGAGTCCTAGCACAACTCGGGAGTAATCATAGGATAGTCACAACAGAAACTGCTGATACATGTTTGATATATAACTACAAACTACATAGTATTACGAAAGCATACAAAAATAGGAAAAAATACATTCCACAATATGTGCACTAGGAATGCTGTCTTTTATACCAGAAATATTTGAAGTGTAAAATGAGCATACGCGTATCTTAACATAACGGACGTATCATAACATTTTTTGGGGTAAATTTTAATATGTTGTTCAATACGCAGCATACGCAGCTTTGTTACAGTTGAAGGCCACAATGTCTGACTGAAACACTGTCACTGCAGGTTTAGGCATTAAAGTATTCCAAAAAGTATAGTATAAACTGAAGATGTAGTGAGTACACAGTTACACCGATATGCATCATATAGATCAATAAAGTGCGTGCTTAAGCAAAGTGCACTGTGGCCCATTTTTCTTTTTTGTGTCTTTCAGAATAATGTATTGGTTTACACACAAATTGCAGTGAATATACCAAAGTAAACGTAGATTACACCAATATGACAATTAGATATTCATTACATTTCTGAAGACAGTGTACAGACGATGACGTTGAACAACATTAGGCAACATACAAAATTGTACAAATCATACAAATGTTTAAATTTTAAAACGAGGATTTTCTCTCCTGTTACTACACGAATTAATGATTGTCAGTCATCAAGAATTGCCCGTCATTACATTACATATTTTTAAGGTAGTCCAAATTTACACTTCAGTAGACATCTCTGTGCTAAATTAGAACAAGACGAACTACAGACTGTCTGGGTACGGCTGTCTGAAAGGGTACAATGCCAGTTTTTGTCAAGCAACTACTGTAAAACTATATTTTAGCTGCATCTTAATTTGGCGATTGTGTAGCGTAGAAATTTCGCTGCATTTTAATTTGGCGTTTTCTTGGGGTGTACTATGTAAGTTTATCTTCCAAGTGACTTTAGCCATGTGAACAGAATTGTGCATTACCGTCTAACTAAACTACATGTAGACTTCCTATAGAGCAGTAACAAGACAGTGACCAGTTACATTAACAACTGCCAGGACTAGTATTGTCAACAATACTGTACTCTGCAGGGAGGTTACAATGAAGGCAACCACAGAGTGCTACTGTAAATACAAATTTTTGCGGGTATTTAATTTCACAATTTTGTGTTACTCACGAAATTCGCAAAAATTAGATGCATACGACAAAACTAGTGTTTTTACAATAATCATGGCATAGATGTGACGTCATCATGCAGAGTATTTACTAGGACCTCGACCATGACCAGATCTTCAACAGTTACAAGCCACGGCGAAGAGACCACAAGGTCTTCAAAGACAGACGACTAGAGACGGAGACGTCCTATTGATTGTACAACAGCGACATAATGGAGCACACACACACAGCATGTCACGTCTTAAATTTCCACACTAACTCTAGCTTCCATCAGAAAGAAACAAAGGTAAAATGATTTGTGATCAAGTTATCAACTTTCAACAAATCGTTTAGCTTCTTAATACCATGATTACACTAGGCAAGAACAGTTCGACTAGGAAACATTAACACTGCAGTACTACTGTCAAAGTTTACATTTTATCAAAAAACAAGCAGACACACAGCAGATGGCTGCTGCACATGTGACCCTCCCGGATAATAAGATTCAAGCTATTCCACATACATGTTTACATTTACTTATGTGCAGGAGATGATTTTTGAACCTGCACCAGATAGTCATTAAAACTAGGAGTCCCAGATACTTGTGTCCTGCATTATGTCTCCCAATAAATTTGAACTTAACTTTCTATGGTTTTCTGATTTCGAGTGGCATGGGTCAGACAGATTGACAAGGTGCAACAATTTTATTGCTCTAATTCAAGTGTATTTAAAACATACCATGCCGGCCGGATGCTAGATGGCATAGCTATAGTACAGTAGCCAGGGCCGGATTAACCATTAGGCTAGCAAGGCTTAAGCCTTAGGCCCTTGAAAAAATTCGGCCCTCAAAAATGTCAAGTTTACATTTTTAATGGGCATTGTACACAGCTAAGATCTATTTTTGTGTATTCGTTCTCTAGAACATCAAAATTTGTGTATCAAATGACAAAAAAGGCTTCAGTCCCAGACCGCATACCATAACCTTGGATTGGATTGGATTGAGCAGTGTTTTACGTCCCCGCCAACACAGTATAGGTTATATGGGAGACGGTTTTTACAGGTCAAAAGACCCAACCAACAGCATCAAAGTACTGAAGGAACAAATAACACACAGACAGATCAAACACACAATAAGGAGACATGAACCTTGGGCCCCACTGGAAACCCGGCCCTACAGGTATGTATGTAGCCTTAGGCCCCCACAATCCTTAATCCGGCCCTGACAGTGGCACTGCTGTAGGCCTATAGCACCATAGACATAGGTGTACATTGTGTGTAATTTTGGCCATATTTAAAGGCTAATTGCACAGTTTGTAAAAAATCTCTAGTAAGCATTTGACTACAAAATGGCACAAAGATGACAGTGTGCAATTTGCAGCTGTCGTGAAGTGAACTATTAGACTCCTATACAAAAAATTTGGCACCCCCTAACGGAAAAGTTTCAGTGACAACCCCCAATTTTTGGCAATCATGTAATAGGATATCGAGACTATTACCGGCATCTGAGTGCCAAGTAAAATTGAAAAGTAGCTGTCCGTTTTGGAGCTTGATGCAAAAAACGACAGTCAAAAAGCATACAAACATTTCAATAATGAGATGTTTCCGCTGGTGTCTTTATTTGATGACAGATGTATAATGGACTGAGGATCAGTTGGTCTTGGATTGACGTAAACTCTACTTTTCCTGAAGATAATGTGCAAAAAACGACTTTTACATTTTCATTCCCAGTGACCTTGATCCTTGATCTTTTGACCTCAGTTACTCGTTTTCAGGGTCATGTCTCCACTAAATTTAAAATTTCTATGCCTTTCAAAGTAAATCATAGGCACATGACAGATGAACAGATGTGCAACGCTCAATGCAGCCTCCTGGGAGGGTTGCATAATAATGCTAAGACATAGCAGAGACAAGGCCACATTAACAGGCTTTCAAAAAGTTAACATGAAAATGAAAGTATGCAAGGCCACAGCAGCCGCGGCTAAGAGATTTAACTCAAACTAACTCAGTCAATACCAACAACAGCCGCTGGGACCATGTTTTCCGTCCTCTGTACAGAACTGATCGCCTGACACTTAATTATGCAAATTTGGAAATTCCATGTGAAATGATTTGAGCCTGGAGATAGTGGATACAAAACATTCTGGGCACTGTAGGTCCCATCCTCTGAGTTGGGTGGGCTTGGCCCTGTAATGCTTTATGGTGGTCACTTAATGTGCTTCTAAGTTCACCATCAGCAGCAGGAAGTTAAAAAAGAATGAACCCAAGCAGGACATCCATTTGCATAGGAGGTGAACAAAGATGGATCCAAGTCACATAACGACTTGTCGTTTTGAAGGAGGCCCATTAAGGACTGACCACGAAAATTCTATCACCATTTACCAGTTATTATGCATACAAACCAAAAAACATAACACACCTTAGCTGATCATACTTCAACATTTCTCAGAGATAAATATGTGAAACTGAATTAATTTGACGTCTTAAGTGACTGTCATTCAGAGGTACTTGATACAGTGAAATGACAAAGTCACAAGTAATATATAATTTCTACACTGCATAAACACATATCTAATCCAAATACATCATTAACCATTTTCAAAAAGATTACCTTTGTGTGGAACTACACATAAATGTTACTGTAAATATTATAACATAAGCCGTTTGCTTAAAAGTTAGATCTGCTAATTATTAGCAATGTTTTAAAGCATACTGACATGAGAGGTTGGTTGAACAAGGCTTCAGCACCCATTTGACACAATGAAGGTCATTTTGGAGACAACATTTTTACAAGTTTGCCTAGTAATCCATACAGCTCTCAATCTCACTGGGCCCACCTCACCATGTAACAACAATGCAATATGCATGCACATACAATACAAGAAAAATACAAAAATAAGCAATTAAATCTAACACACACACAACACAATGAAATCTAAGCACAGTGAGTGAACCCAGTGAGATGAAGCCAAATCTGGCAGACTACTAGAGAGCAGTTTTGGCAATATTCCCTCTTACTTCCAACTAAATAAGAGCTCAGATGTGGCCAAATGGAGCTCGAGGGTTTAATATTAATGTGAGCTTGGGTAAATGACAAACAAGAAAAAAGTAATGCTATTCACTGACAAGAAGTCTACGTCACAGTAACAACATCAGTAATTGACACCGATCGTCTGCAATGCTAGGCTTACATCGCAATGTTAACTTAGTCACTAGTAACAAATTTATTCAGTCATTAGTGACATTACTGTCAAAACTATGAAAAAATAACATCATCCATACATTATGTTCTATAAATTGCCATATTTGATACATGTAACCCCAACGGTTTTCTTTGTGTGGACATGTATACAAGCTGTTGCAGTCAACTGGTACATTAAAACACAGCAACACAATAGTTGCTCATGGCAAAGCAATAGATGTCGGCATTGTCATGCAATCAATAAATTCAGCACACCAATGTGCTTCACTAAGACTTGCGTCACTCAAGTTCATGTGTTTAAACCATAGAAAATGTCAACTCGTCTCGTCGATGAAAGGGTGCATATAATAGAGCAGCTGATAAGCCTGATTGGAAAACAGAAGATAGCCTGTCCAATTAGTGCTTATAGTCTGCCACATCATGCCATCTCCACTCGACACCTGGTGCATTAAGTATCATGCACCGTGAATGTAGACATCATATGCAAAAACAACCCCATGAAATGTTCACAAATTTGAAATTAGCGGCACCAGACAATACGCACACTGCACAATAACTACAAGTTTGTACACACATCTTTGCAGTACTGCCACGGGACGAGAAGGCTGTTGTCAAGATGGACAACTACGGATGATAACCGCAGTTGCTGCAGCGGCGTTCTCGCATCAGCAAGCAACAGATAAGCCCGATTGGAAAACAGAAGATAGCCAGACATATGCCACAGCACGTGAATTCCGAAGAAAAATTTCCAACCTACACAAAACACAAATAAGCACGACTGTGTGCCACACTGATTTCAGCAGCAAACAAGCTTCATTCTAGATGTCAGATGTATATCCGGGCAGTGTTTGTACAAATTAAGTTGCCGTGTAGTTGGTGTTGCCGTGTAAAAAAATCTCCCACAAAAGTATGGGTGTAAATCACAAAAAAACATGTGAAATGCAGCAACGAAACCTATTTACCCTGCAGTTAGGACAGGTTCCGGTTTGCACTGGTGCCTGGGTGATCACGATTGTCTGGCCTTGCTGGGCTTGTTGAGGTGCTGGCGCCATGACAGGCTGCACTGCTGTAGGTGGGTACTGACTAGGTGGATATCCCGGTTGGGGTTGCTGTGGTGGATATCCCGGTTGTGGCTGCTGAGTCGGATACTGCTGAGATGGATAGCCTGGCTGTGCTGGATATCCTGCTTGCACACCTTTTGATGGGTCCACAAAGCCTGGATTTGCTGGTGGATACGGCTGGGAGCCAGCAGCTGGATAACCTGGGTTGAATGGAGGATTTGCCAGTTCTGTGTATGGAGGTGGAGCATTTGCCATCTTGCACTACAAAAACAACATTTCAAAATTTAACCAACGACTGTTGTTTTCGGTACATACATACATACATACACCACATACA
>Ga0056130_1000219_pt1 | contig 10941 bp, 8 predicted proteins | sample WorMetLIZISLAND2_2_FD_71114 | JGI IMG/M metagenome (GOLD analysis project Ga0056130, IMG submission 71114) | Marine gutless worms symbiont microbial communities from Max Planck institute for Marine Microbiology, Germany - Olavius loisae LIZARD... ...
AATTCAGCTGTAGCCCAAGTTTGCCGCCATCCTCTACAACGTGACAGATATCTGAAGCAACTGTGTCTTTATGGCCAGCAAGTGTAAGGTCATCGAGATAACCAAGAGTGAGATCAGACTATTATTATTATTATTATTATTAGTTGATGCGGAAATGTACCGGTAACCAGTGTAACTGTTTCAGTGTATTTGTCACGTGATCGCGTGGGGCAAGACATGCCAACAGTCTAGCCGCTGCATTCTGTGCTGCTGAAGTGGTAGGCCTACAATGGTGGATTTGGGCAGACCGGCCAGTATTGCATTGCAGTAGTCGAGTTTGCTCAGAACAAACGCAGAGATGAGAGTGGCAGTTTCTTCAGGTCCGACGAGCCGTCGAACCTGCTTCAGACGTCTGATCTGAACAAGTAGGCACTGGCCTGGCGACTTTGTTGACGTGCTGTTGCATTGTGAGCTGAGAGTTGAGAGTAACCCCGAGGTCACACACAACGTCCACTGGTGTGATGACCATAGACTGTCGGAACACATGTACAGGCATCCAGTAACTACTAGCATGTCCGCTCGTTGCAAAAGAAAACTGTTTGCGGATTATTACTTCGAAGGCGTTGATGTGGCTGTTTGTAAAGGCTCAACATCGGTGCCACGGCCGCCATATAGCGCGTAGACTTAAGACGATCTCGACGCCAGGCGCATATTGTGACGCCCACTGGTCGATGGGCTTCAATACGCCTTCACATGAAGCCGAGTTATCAGGTGGGACGACGACACGTCTGTGTATCGTCAGCATACTCCGCCATGTTTTTATCATCACTGCTTGGTCGCTTATCACCGATATAGCTCTGCCTGAGGTGTCTATTTTTCCAGTTTATCACTATTTTCGTAGTTTATGTGCACTTGTATGTGTTGTAGTTTGTGTTAGACTTTCTATTTTGTTTTGTTCCACGAGACTTTGTGCTTTTATCATACTATTTCCATATTATTCATCTATTCAGCTTCTAAGCTGCAAGTGTGTGTTTATTAAACTTCTGTGTTCTGTGTTCTAAAACTGTTGGCAAAATCTAGCTCAGTGGGAACGGTTGTCGAAGCAAGTCTTTAACCCAATAGTGAACTTCATTAAATGGTAATGAAAGTGGTCCGTTGGCCAGTAGAGCATCAACAGGTATGATTCAGGTTAGTGCTATTTACACCGCGATTTGTGACGCAAGGGATTGCGGGAACGTGATGAGTCTCTGAAAGCTCCGTCGCAATCTCATCTGATGTGGAAAATTAGCGCGACAAGGTATAATATGGTACTTAAATTTAATGATGTTAAAGTTTTGTTTGAGAAGAGTCAGAGTTTGTGAAGGACTGTATCAACTGCTTCAGCGAAGTCAAAAACAATTGTAATCACAGAAGTATTGATGCAGCGGCTGTAAAGCCAATAGGTGGAAAGCAACTGGTAAAGGTCAAGTTTATGAAGAAGACGAAGGAAATAAAAGCTCGGTGATCATAGGATCGGGCAGTGATTATTCCTGACTGGACAGGACAGGAATTGACCTTCACGACTACAATGATACTACTATACGGTATGACCCGGACAGTTTCGTCATGAGTTCCTTGGTCCGACGAGGAAAAGATCATTCTTTTCCTCGTCGGACCAAGGAACTCATGACGAAACTGTCCGGATCAAAAGATCAGTTTCATGGCTATGTCAGAGACTGGCTATGGTGCTAGAGTGCCTTCAACAATCGCTGCATCCAAGTGTGGCCAGTGTAAGTAAGTAAGTAAGGACATGTCTATAGCGCACTAAGATGATAGATCGAGGCGCCGGAGTCTCAAAACTCACTGTAATAGACAAGCAGCAATCAGTCCTAACCTGGTGGTTAAAATTTAAAAAAGCGTCCGCTGATTACAATAGTCTGCTGGTTTTGCCATGAAAGCAACCATAATAATTAATTCATCATAATTGCATATCTTGTGCATATTATAATTTTAAAACGTAACACATGATAGAAAAAATAGTACAAATATTGTAATACTGCTCGGCAGTGCAGTTATACACTATATAGTCTACAGTCTACAGAACGAATAAAGATAAGTGAATGCGTTTGGCTTGGCTCAGTTGGCTGAACAAGATATACTTGCCGAAAAATCGTCAGTGACTGCAGCGTACAAGTCGTTGCTGGTGCTAAACTGATAGTGTATCTGATAGTGTCCAGCGCCGGCCGCGATCGAGTAGCATTTATGGCATCGAACCAAATCTTATATTGGCTGCTTGCTCGGCTCGCACCGCTCGCTGGGTTAAAGAGCAGTCAGTCGGACAAATGGAGTCGACGACCGCAATCTCAAATCGCACGCTTGACTCGGCGCCAGTCGCTTGGTGGCGCCTCGCTGCTCGCTAGAGGGCGCTCGAGTCGTCGTGACGTCACTGACAGAGACGATACGCAGACGCAGAGTTAGTTTGAACGTCATACAATCTGTATAGGTTGTGTGAGCGTCTGATCTGACAACTCGGCGTATATCAGTCGGTCGCCGCTCGTCTTCGACGCTGTATTAGCTGGTCTGCTGCTGCTGTCGGGGCACTCACTGCGAACTAGAGAGATACAAAGATGATGCGGCCTGCCGCATGCTGCGTGATTTACCTGTCGGCTGACGGGAAACACGATTAGTCCGTTTGGTTTCTAATGAAAAGGACTGGATACTGCGGCCTCGAATCGGACTTACATTCGCTGCTGCTGTCGACTGCGTCCAGTATTATCTCGGTAAGCAGAAACACTCGAAGTTAGCTAAAATTATATAAATGATTAGGCTAAATCTGTAAAAAAATTAACGTAATTGGCCTTAAAGTAAACAAACACGTTGCTGATTGTTATTGTCTCGTTTTTTACTCGTACGTCGTCGTCGCGTCGTCGTACGTCGCCTGTCGTCTGTCGTCCGTCGTTCCGCAGTATTTTCTGGCGTCCTGCGGTGTCCTGCGGATTTTAAACTTACATACCGTATATCTGGAAGTTAGAACAGATGAATGAGTCTGCTCATTTCAATTTAATGGCCAGTGGTAGCGGTTCCTGGACAATTCGCAGACGAACTAACTTGCCGACAGCCAACTCGCCGACATTTCAAAGTCCGACGGCGTTAGGGTCTATAGAGTATATACTTATCGCTATGGAAAAAAATCGCTATGTAGGTTACAAACGTTCAGAATAGTCGTATGGAATTGCCAGGCAGAGGTTAAAGCGGAAATCCCGTCGTACGTCGTGAAATAAAACTGAAATAAAACACTGAAACAGTTTTAGAATTGTTTCACCCTTATTAACATATTTATACGCGTGTTGAAAAATATGCTAATGAGGCTGAAACAGTTTCAGTGTTTTGTTTCAGTTTTATTTCACGATGTGCGACGGGCTTGATACTTTCAGTCGGCAAACTGAAGTATAATATTGCTATTTGCTGCACATCGTAGAGAAACAGCGGTTTGTCTGCAACAGTTGGCTTTTTGTTTGTTTATAATTTCGTGGAAATAAATTCTATCGACCTTATAAAGACAGAAATAAAAGTACAGCAAGTGTTTCGTGGTGAGTTTCCGATCGGTCACTGTCAGCGTTCACTCGGTTGCCGTGTTTGAGTGTGACTAAGTCATTAGTGTCAGCGGTACAATCCCCTCCGGCTCTTGCCCCCGTGCGGTGTGCGTAGGTGAGTAGGCCGCTAACTGAAGATGTCTGTTTTGGCGAACTTGGCGAATATAGATCGTTATACGTCACGCCGTTTGGATGGCGTCCTTAACGAAGTCACACTGTTACTATGAGAATGTGTTGTGTGAATTGAAGCTTCAAAAACCCTTTCGCACAGCGTTATGCTAGCTAGAGGAACTCTCTGCAGATTGTAACGACTTTGCTGTGTTAACCCTTTGACGCCCAGTGTTGCCATATGAGCGTCAGAGTGCCCGGATGTCAAAAATTACAAATGACGGCTTAACCCGGTCTGGCACAGGATGCTTTATAGCTGTACCCATATGGCAACAGTGCCGTGAAAGGGTTAAAGGCGTTCTGCTGAAATGCTACGTCATCCACTGACTTTATTTAGCACTAACGAGCAAAGCATTTTCAACAGCGACAGACAGACAGACAGACACACACACACACTGAGAGAGACGGAGAGAGAGAGAGAAGACGGAAGACGCAAATTAGACTTGGACTAAACGTCACGCGGCACGCGGGAGAACATGATTGTTATACGGTGAAAACGGTAAAGACCTACAACTGTAACTGCTCGTCGGCTACAATGTCGGCTTCAGTGAATGAAGCTAATCAGAGAAACGACTTCGTCAGCTCTGGTTCAAGCACTCGTACAGTAATTTCACCTTGTGGCATACAGGCACACACGACCAAACCGTCGACTTGTCAGCCGCTCATAGTAAAATATTCAACTTCTTTGACGTCTCCTCTATAACGTCACGGCAGATGTTGAATGTGGAGATGATGATGTCGGCTATTGTCGTGCTTTGAAATGCCGTACAAAGCGACCAGGGAGCTTCATTGAGGACTCCTTGGCTTAGTCTGCCACAGAAGCGTGCGTATCTGACACTTTACATATTTCAAACTTGAAAATACCAAAACTTTAGCTATCGCAAACTGATGCATAGTTTGCAACGGCATAATATTTCCAGTGCTTACGAATATGTGCTGTGTGAATCAATAATAGCAAGCAGAGTCGATGTATCCCGAGGGATGTGATAACGTAGATGCAAGTGAAGTTTGGGCTGCATCATGTCCAGGGTTCACGGCATCAGTCGATGGCCGTCGCTGTTCAACGTCGTCTTCTGCCGCGTCCGTCATGTCGACTCACCGACACGTAGAACAAGAAACTTCGTCGTCGTCGACGCCGACTACTCTCGTCTCTGTTGTTCGGCGTCTCGTCTTGTCGGCTTTACTGTCGTCGGCGATCGGCGGCGGTTTCCCCGCCACTCAACATCATCAGCAGCAGCGACAGCGTCAGCGACTGAATCCACATCACTTGAGTTATGATCAACAGTGTCCGCCAGTCACGGTCAGTAATTGCCAGTGAGTTCCGTATTAGATTATTAGATAGTGGTTTATATCGTCGACTAGACCACAATATATAACCGGTGGCCCGCTATTAAAACTTTTAAAAAGTGCTTTCTCTCAGTGGATAGAAACCGGAAGTAGATTGTGTGTCCCTGGTAGGCCGCATTAAGTGTTGAACCCCGTTCGTCTGTTCGTTCGTCCCGTGCCTTCTATTTACTTGAAATAGGAAAACCTAGAAACTTCTAATTTAGTAAAACGTGACACTGGACACGAGTGACTGGGAGATAAAATTTGAGGTCAAAAGGTCAGGTTAAGGTCACTGGAAACGAAAATGTAAAAGTTTTTGCGCATATCTTCGTGAAAAGTGGATCGATTTACGTCAAAGACCAAAATGATCAACGGCCTATTCTACACATACTATCGAATACATATCACCAGAAAAATGCTTTGCGATAGGCCTATTTTTATCTGTCTGTCATATACCATTTCTTCTAACTGGGCTATTGGAGTTCGTGTCGAAATTATTTGTTGTATTTCATGTTATTTAAATTTACTACCACCATCTTACGACACGCGGTCTGTAAACAACAGTGTCATCGGATCTGCATATCATTCGTCGTAAAAACAACTAAAAACGCTGCAGTTTGCTTATCATCGCTTCCACATTGCTGCCAGCAGCAGCAGCAGCAGCAGCCCAAATGTTTCGTACAGATCTGATACGTGGTAGATAGGTAAGTATAGGTACACACACCCAGTTTCGCCCTCAGTTATCTGTATCTCTTATGGCTCAGCATGGCCATCAGTTCTGCATCGTTTCTGCTGTAAGTATACGCCCCAGGCTTAGGGAGAGAAAGACTGTAGCAGTGGATGCCAATTATAGGTGAGTTGACTTATTTAATCTGTCCGTTTGCCTGGCACAAAAAATAGTGTATTATTTCACGACGAGAGTATAAACTATAGAATAAAGCAAAAGCAACACTAAGTTAGATAGGTAATATTTAAACAATAAGCACATATACATAACCGATGCCAGTTATTGCAACTTAATATTGTCATTAATTTCGTTTATGTTAACAAGTCAGCCAATTTGTCACGACTGCACAGTGTATACATATAGACTCGACAGTGTATGCACAGCTGGCAGTGTCTATAGAATAAGTCCAACGCCGTACGACACTATTGCTTGTTCGCGAGCCTTTTCGGCAGTGTTCAAGTTGACGGGTTTATGGCTAAAAGGTCAGTTAATAGCGTCCACGTTCTGATTTTTGACAGAAACTAAAACAGGGATACCTTACAAAATTTGCAACACCAAGAGTTTCAGTTTTTGGCATATGGTGAAGACATCAAAGGGCATGCGCGAATGTCGAGTTTCTGGTTTTTAATGTTTACCAGTTGACAGATAAATCAATTTCGCTTCATATTTAGTAAATAGATTGACTATAGTTGAAAATTTGCCTACGGGTCAAAATTTTGACATGCAGTAGACAATACTGTACAGATTCCGCAAGTTCAAATGAACGTATTGTGTCTTAACCCGATAATATTGATTTTATTGCATTATACTTGCATCATTTTTCTGTATGCTGATTGAATAATAAATGAATAATAACTTTGATGTAAAGCTGTGATTTGAAGCTTGACGTTGCCCAGTGTTCTGCGTCACTGCGTGTACATGCATGTAGCACGTTTGTGCTGCCGAAAGAAATTATTTTATCACTGCCCGCGGACGCCACATGCTTTCTATTTGTTGCGCTTAAACACTGAGCAAAATTCAAGACACAGGAGTGTTGTCGAGCCAGGTTTCAGTCATGCCAGCCATGAAGATGATTTGCGACATAACAAATAATATTTATATAGGCTAGACTGCGGTACATTTAAATAGGATTCGCTTTCCCATTGCTGCTCCCTGCAATAAAAAGCATGGACAAAACAGCAATAAACATATGATGATATGCTGTTGTCTCGTAAAATAGTCTGTTGTGCAAGTTTTTGTATACAGAAACAATTAAATCCAGTCAAAAGGAACTAGAAGATGGCGCAGTCCTATTAAGATGTCATTGTAGGTTCTGCTGTATAGGATCAGACTCGGCTCAACTCTTTCCTGTGGACGTTACGTCGACGAGGCTCGGCGCCGTCCTATTTCTTTGGCACAATCCACGTTCCGTACACGCGAGTCTGGGACTACGTGCCCGTCAACGCCAAGCGTGCGTTCCAGATGGCTGACGCCGTTCACCTGGAACTGGATCTACTGGATGCCGCGACGCTGGCAGCACTCAGCGCCTGTCAGCTCCTGCCGCGTGGTCAGTCGCTCGTCGACGTCCTGCCGAGACCGCTCTTCATCCGACTTCGACGTCATCTCAACTACGTCCGGCAAAGACTGCCTGCGTGGATGGACGCAGCGGGTGGCAGATCGACGTTCTACTCGGCCGAGTACCTGTTTGACGCTATCGCCGGCGACTGGGAACGGAAACGGCCCGTCTACGTCCTGCTGATGGTCAACTCGTTGACCGAGAGTGACGTCAGAGCGCGAGGTATACCTGTGCTCGATCTCTACCTGGCGCAGGAGGCAGACCGCGCGGGCAAGCAGTTGGCAGCCGTTGAACTAGTCGAGGAGCACTGTTTGCCTCTCAACGCCATGAACCTCTCACAGGTATCATTACGTCATCATTACGTCATCTCATCAACGTTTGTTGGGCTACTGCAGTCGAACAGTGATTTCTGTAGCGCGGCTGCAGTTTCAGTAATAATGTTCATCTGCATTTTGTATTTGTTGCCGGGCATCAGCAACCAGTTCCGATTTTTAACTTCCAACATCTTAGTTCATTATTTTTCAGAGCTCAGTCACTGACCTTATTACACGGCACAATGGAAGGCGTTTATATTCACAGTATTTCTAAATACTTCTGGCGTCAGAAGTGTGCATTTTTTCATGTTTTTTTGTCTGTGGCAAATGTGAATAGATGAAAATGTCACGTTTCAGTCCGCGATTCATATGGTAGACTGTAACTGGCGGTTTAAAGGCTCTGACAATCACGTGTCTCATTAAATCTCCATTGCGTGATGTGGGTACACGTTGTCCTTATAATGACCACTACATTAGTTGGTTACAATAGTTGTGATGGAGCTGTTAGTAGTGCTGCACGAATCGCTAAATTTACTAAATTTAAACACTGCTGCTACTAGTCAAATAGACCTGTTTGAACGTTTATTACGGTGCACACTGAAATCCGTTACGCAAAACTATAATGTACAACAGACAGGCTATCGAGGCATTGGTAGGGCATTAGGTCATACAATTATGATAATACATGTAGTCTCGACGCATACACTTGTAAATAAGCAATATCTTTATTTTCTACGATATAAACCGAAACTCGACCACAAATTATTCATTACAAGTCGCAAAATGAAACGTTAATCGAACCTGAGTAAAAGTGTCAGGCGTACATTGAAGTTTACAAACGTTTAATTTGGTTGTTTTCATGTAATATGGCGCATCTTTGAAGCAACGTGGCCGGCGGCGGTTGTGCCAGCTAGTATGTCTTGTCGTTTTCGTAGAAGGCGATGACCTCTTGGCAGAATTTCAATAAACCGCTGAGTGACCTGTCGCCGTGTCACTCCCATTTACATCTAGTACAACGGTGACAGGTTGGGAGCCAGCTTTGATGACGGAAATGGGCTGGCGTCGGTACTCTTTGCTGCAATATGCAACATATGTCCTTCGTACTCTGTCCGTCGGTTTCATTCCCAATTACAGAATCAGACACCGAACAACAATGGATTTTTTACTTTCGACAGTACACGAAATTTCAACGAAATCCAATCAAGTTTATGGCCGGAACGGACCGCAGTCGAAAGACGCCACTCTGACGTTCAAGGCTCATCGGATGTCATCACCGCCGTACCTAAGTTCACTGCTGAACGATCACATGCCGTCACGGACGCTCCGACCTTCCAGCACGCCGCGCCTGATCGTGCCGAGAACGCGCACTGAACTTGCCAAGCGAGCGTTCTGCGTTGCTGCACCTTCTCTGTGGAACAGTCTGCCGGTCGATGTTGTTGACACTAACACTGTACTTACTTTCAAAAAAACACTGAAAAACTTATCTGTATCATTGCGCCTACCTCAATTAATCCGTCTGCCAAGCGCCTCTGAATCTGTGGAATATACGGCACTATACAAATTCTTTTTTGATCAAGTTTTTTTAAAACATTTTTAATTCTGATACGTGCAACCACGTACCACCCACCATACAGTGGTGATTACTGTCTCTGACGACAACACATTGCGTTTTAATTCGCTTGGTCGGTTATCATCTGATCATTTAAACGTGGTCAAATTCACAACAGCATCAGTAGCCATAAATTATCAGGCTGAATATCTGGTACAACATTAAAAAAGAAGAAAAAACAGTGACTGAAATACTTAACTAAAAACAGCTACACACTGTTTTAACCAGTTTATAAGCCTGACATAACCGTAAATAGGAGTCAGAGAATGCGTATCAATATGGCGTAAAATTGCATATGTACTTGAAGTGAACCATTCATTTTGTCCGGTGAGGTGAAGCAGTTTTCAGCAAACAAAATGAATAAATTATACACATCATCCATCTGGACAGCGCATGTCACTCTTATGCGCTGGCGATTAAACCCATTTATTTCGACTCATTTCGCGGCAATTCGAACGAACTATATAAGTTTATTATTGTACGCAAGAAATGAAAGCTTTTCAGAATTCTGTTCAGGTATGCTGTTATGACTTATGAAACAGTCTACCGTTATGTAGTTAGCACATCGCACACCGACAACGTTTTCCTGGTTGGCGGCCGAACAGTACACCTATACCTGAGTGGAAGCATTCCGACACGTCTAGATTCTGTGAAGCCAAAACATGCCTAGTAAACCCGACCTGGCGCGTCGTGTTACGATAGCACTCAGCAGGTCGTCAGTTCTCGGTCTGCTACTGACAAGACGCAACTGTTGCAGCAACTGACAAGTCCGTTCAGTGGTTCACCCATCCATCCTTACAACTTAATAATGAAGAAACAATGCAGACAATGATTGCTCGTACTGCATCATGGCTGTGCTACTGCCATGTGAGAGAACTTAGCTATCACGTGGCGAACAGAATACTTTTATTACGAAAATGAAACCATTTTCAGAGCTTTTCATTTTCAGTCCAGCATAGTCCACGCTATGCAATGCATCGCATGGAAAACATTTTGAGGCATTACCGGCTCGAGTCCAGACTGTGAGCGTGCACGAAGGAAGCTGGTCACAACATCGTAGGCTATAGTTGAGCCGTGTGTAATGTAACATTGTCCCGGTCACGTTGCAGTCAGCTCTACGTACTGACGATGAACGACGATACGTCGCAAGCGCGTTACACTGTGGTGTCACATTAACACTGTCCATAGAATGACAGAATTATTACCACGCTGCCGTTGTAGTAGCCGGATTATAATCATTTGGGAAATTAACTCTGTAAGAAGACTGTACGTGCCAAATAAACAAGAACTCAACCGCGACGACAGCACGGCTTCCATTTCCATAGCGTATTCCACAAGTCAGTATACTTGCTAAAGTCTATACTTGTAAACTGACAGTTTCGGTTCTGGTTGAGGAATTACGAATTTTTAAAGGTACAATTACTAAAGTGATTATCAAGGTCACACAATGTCATCAGTTACAGCATAACGTTGTTCTGCTTATACGATTTCATATTTGCATTTTACAGTAACTATGGTTTTATCTGGTATTGCTTGGAAGACACAACGAGGCACTGGCTGAAAATTGATTTTTTGTATAGATTTTTATGTGCTTTTATATGTTTGTGTTTCATCGTATTTTACTATATTGTATTAATGTGTTTACTGTGTATTTCTTGTACGATTTTCACAATAAATAAATAAATATGAAC
>Ga0056130_1000229_pt1 | contig 10486 bp, 3 predicted proteins | sample WorMetLIZISLAND2_2_FD_71114 | JGI IMG/M metagenome (GOLD analysis project Ga0056130, IMG submission 71114) | Marine gutless worms symbiont microbial communities from Max Planck institute for Marine Microbiology, Germany - Olavius loisae LIZARD... ...
AAATCAAACAACGGAAACAACACAAACACACATGCAGAGACAATAATGCACACACAAAACGATATACACACATAAAGCACAGCAAGTCCCCTAGTCTACAATAATATGGGGTGACTAGGAGACAGCTCCCACAGAGGGCAGGGTCGCTAGGCCTGACGGCGGTGGGGCTGCCGCCGCGGTACCCCCGATAAGTAATATGAAAATAGTCAATAACATTACAATTTCAAGCAATGCAAAGAAAGAACTAGTTGATTCTAGGCGTCTTAAAATTATTTACACATTAAATAACATTTGCTAGCAGCAAGCTAATGATCATGTCTGTAAATGTGTTGTTGCAACAGTGGGATTTGCAGTTTAAGATATTTAACTTATCTAGAAATGGAGTAAAATGGCAAAAAAAAACAGTAACTATTAAAAGCATTAACCTACGACCAGTTACTGGGTCAACATGCACTAAGCAACAGACAACTTGTTTTTATCTTTTACTTAGCTACATTACTGATACTTTTTGTTCGGAGTAGTTAATTTTACTAAGAGTTACACATAAAAACAAAAGGGGTATTCTTTTTATGAATACATTGTCTGTATATTGTCTGTCATATGTAAAAATTATGTAAGGACTGCAGTAGTAACAATGAACTCTAGTGATACAGCCCGCAGTCACACTTACTCGTAATGTCATCAAAAACAGAAACATAAAATAAAGGTTGTTTTTTATGAATTTCATTATCTAACGACTTTGAATATACTCATAGGTTGAACGATAAAGTCATCAAAAACAGTTCTGATAACGCTATAAACTGCCGTGATTGGTGGCTCGACCACTACATGAACTGTACATTATGATACAGATGACACAGTACACTTCAACACATCTCTGGCATTGACAGAAGATCAGTTGACACACACACACTTCAACGTCCACGTTTCTTGCCGGTTCCATCACGTCGCATTCTCAGAATGATAAGACCGGAAACCACGATTCCAACAATCTGAAATTTACAAAACATCAAATTGCACATTTACACATGGCTATGAAAAAATACTTTCATTAGGTTAACAGCTTGAAGGAGTGAGCAGATTGCAGGTCACATGTCAGAATTATAACTTAGATTGCAATTTAATTTAATATTATATCACTCATGTAGGATATCTGAATTTTAATGCAATATTCAGAAATGCAGTGAACTGACTACTGCTTCTAATGCCAAACCCGTAAAATGCCAAAGGCATGAGTTAGTCTCTGAGTGCATCTGTAGTCATCGGACCAATGAAGATGAACACTTAAAACTTTGACAAATAGCTAGACGATGCACGTGAACAAAATGCTGCCATATCATAAAACAAAAGCAACATTGCATACCAGCAATACTGCAATTACGAGTGCTAGGGCAATAAGCACGGAAGCATTCGCCTTCAGATATATGACACCAGCATCGTAACAGCCCTGCAAAACAACCAGATTAACCCTTTAAAGCCTACTGTTGCCATATGGGTACAGCTATAAAGCATCCTGTGCCAGACCGCTCAGGACTGAGCGTCAGAGTGCCCGGATGTCAAAAATTACAAATGAAGGCTTAACCCGGTCTGGCACAGGATGCTTTATAGCTGTACCCATATGGCAACAGTAGGCTTTAAAGGGTTAAAGTATATGAGACAACATTTGACTTTGTACAAATGCAAGAAACAAATGAACAAATGACTTAGTCTTAGTTTTAACTACCGTAGTTCTAGCCTACACTGTAATCAATACATCCTGCAAGATACAAGTTATTATAGTGAATGTGTAGTGTTGTGAATCTCTGTTCTTCTCAACATCAGTATAATCAGGCATAAACTTAAGAGCACTTTTCCATTGCTAGTTAACCACTCTAACATTCAGGTACCGTATTTTAATAGCAAATAAATCTGCCTGTCTGACAGCTGTTCTCACTCGCCCACCCAGTGTGTGGGACAACCAGAGGCTCCAGAGCTCAATTGTTTTCCAAACCGTGTTTTCATCACAACATCCAAACCATTCAGCATAAGGCTACTAAAACTGGCAGGACGAGCACAGGATAATCACATCATCCACAGAGTGAGCTATATTAAAAATAGCAAGTGGTTGCCTGGGTGGCATCACCAGAGGCCAGAATGGGGAAAGCTATGAAAAGGTGTATACTCCTGCAGACTGGGAGTGATGGCTGGGTTGCATTTTCAGCTGTATACGATGCTTAAAAATCATAGTGATAACTGCAAGTAAAGGAGGTAACGACAACTCTCCTAGAGACAGCAAATAAGATGAGCAAGAAGCAGGGGACACAACCCCCTCCAACCCAACCTCAACCCTCTCGACTCATACCCTTATCCTGTCATACACTGGGTGGGATCTAGGGAGCATTGAGAGGTCTTTCTAGTTTACATCTGTGTTGCATAATATACTCACCGTGTAATAGACAGCACGATTGATAGCCCCGTCGACAGGCGACCCTGGTGGTCCTAGGCGCCATCCTTGACAAACATTCAGGTTCACATAGCGCCACAATTTGTCTTTGACGCAACAGGACTGCGGCACATATGGTCGTCTATGTTGATCTAAACCAACAACACACAGGTCTCCATTTTAAAACTACATGCACATAGCACTACATGTACATTACTGTATCAATGCAGGGTGCGTCTATAAAAAAATATCCAGCACGAAAACTAAAAACTGCAATTTGTCAGAAAATCTTTGCCACTGAATTTTGCTAGATTACTGTGCATTGTTACATGCTTTGTTTACTTAACATACAGCAAAATAATAACAGAGATGAAGACTTCAAGAACATTATGCAAGTGAACAAATGTTGACTCTTTTATTGACAGTTGCTGATTTCCAGCTTGGTTGTGATGTGACTCGATAACTTGTGTCATGACTTTCCACATTCATTCAGCATACATGTCTTTAAAGTTTACATATTTTTCTACAGTTACTGATTATTTTCTGAAATGGTACAGCAGCATAGTCAATGATCAATTTTGCAAAAGGCCATGACACACAAGCTGACACTGACGGCCATTAATGACTGCCATCAATGCTAGCTTGTGTGTCGTGGCTTTATTGTGTACCAACTCTGGAAACAGGCTACTGATGATTAATTTCCAATGCTTAAATGTAATGAAAGCTTAAAAATGAGATGCAGCCACTCTCTTTTCCTCGAACCATACAAATTGTTTATTGTTCTCATTGTTTTTCAGCAGGTTCATGTAAAAGACAAAACCAGTTTGGTGGCTTTCATGGTGAGGCGTTAGGCGTCTCAATAGCTTTTTGTACTGGTAGCACTCGAGTCGATTTGCTTTGGTCGCATCACAAATGACTTGGGTTTACTTCGCTGATCAACACATTTACAGACAGCTTTCATTGTGTAACTGTAAAGCTGACCTTTTCCCAATAATTTTGCATCCAAAGCAAAGTCCCCGCAATGTCCAAATCTGTATCTTATCTTTGTATGACATTTCCACCATAATAAGAGCTGCATGCCTAATTGTCACAAATATGACTTCAAATATTGCAAAATGTATGAAAATACTTTGTTTACAGGTAAACATAAAATACAATGTCATAATGACATCACAGTCAAGCCATAACTCATTACCAGTTCTTTAACAAAATCAATGTTTGTTACGTTGCAAAATTCGTTACTGAAGTTTGCATTACCATCATTTTGGCACATGTAAAGTAAATATAGCATGCACCATGAACTGATGTGTAAACTGCTAAATAAGTAAGCAAGTAATAAGTAAGCAAAATTCAGCAAAAATACTGATGCATTTCTGAGAAATCATAGCTTTTGTGTTGGGGAATTTTTAAGCCACACCCTGTAGTTTACAGCAAACAACAAACAGAATAATGTATCTAATACTAAAAAATAATATGAAACGAATAGGTAATATCAGTACAGATGGTAATTCAAAAAATAACAAGTGAATTTTTATGAACTTTTTGTAAGGGTTAGGTTCTCAGACAACAAATACGTCAATAAAATTTTTCAAATAAGCTAGAATTTGTTCTAAGAAAAAATACGCTCTGCATTGCATTGCACTATCTATGGAGTGATAGCAAAGCTGATAAGCAGTGGCAAAATATACCTTCTATGAAATGATGACAAGACTCTTCATTGTGGATTTCTTCAAATGAAACGAAAAATTTGGCTGACTTGATTTTTTGCAGCTACACAAAGGTTCGATGAAAGTGCTTAACGACAATAAATGCACCACCTGTTTGCTTAGAATCCGTGTAAATAGATTATTGTTTAAATGCCACGGACAATAAGACAGATTTACTGTAGCACTTTGCATCACCTTCAAATGTCAGCTTCTGCTCTTCGTGAGCACCGAAAAGCTCAAACCATCTACTTTCTCGATACATATGCCATCCATTAGTTTCAACACCACAGCACATCAGCTAAATAAAGACAAACAGACAAGCCGTGTACTGTATATTATCTCATTATCACTTGCTGAAGTTTGAAGAGCATCTAGAGACATTAGTGTGAGAACTATAATTCATAGCCTTGTGCTAATCAAAGCTTCACTGAGGTTTATCAACACAGTGTGAGAATGATGTGCTTCCTATCACATGAAAACTAAATGTTGAATAACAGCACTAAAGCCTGAATGTCCAAAATCACAGTCAGTGCAGGAATGACCATTATTACTAGATACTGTTACTGTCGACATCATGAGGGTACCAATGTGCACTCGTGGAAACAGATGGTACAGTGACATCATGCAGCAGAGACTTGACATAAATGTTTCCATATGAGAGAGGTATAAGTCAATAACGATTTTCACACTTTCGTTCCAGTGACCTTGACCCTAGTCCCTTAAAATTGCTCCACCAATTACTCATGTTAGAAAAACCTACCCACTAAATAAGAACTATAAAATTATTTCCAATTTCAAGTAAATGGAAACATCTGACAGACAGAAAAATAAAAAAGGTGTTTCAACTGTAAAAAATCATGTGTTCAATAATATGTACAGAATAGGCTGAGAAACATATCGTGTAGGTTTGTCGCAAATCCACCCATTTACAACAACGATATGCACCAACGAACAATTTTTACACTTTTGTTTTGTGACTTTGACCTTAAAATGACGTCACCATTTACTGGTGTCAGGAGCAACCTCCATTTTAAATAAGAACTTTCTAAGATGTTCGAATTTTGAGTAAATGAAACATGTGATAGATAGACAATTTGATGTCCAAAAATGTCACATATTTGCTGGTGAAATGTATTTGATGATGTGTGAGGAATGAATTGAGGATCATTTTGTCTTGAAAATCGGTCCACTTTTGACCAAAATATGTACAGAACGATTATTTCATTTCCGTCTCCAGTGACACTGACCCTTTATCTCAGATTTGCTCCCCCAGTCACTCATGTCCAGGTCATGTCTCCACCAAAAATTTAAAGTTTCTTCAGCTTTCTGCATTTGAGTAAATTGTAGGCATGTAACAACAGACAGACGGAATGATGAGGACAGAGTGCAATGCTTTATGCGGCTAGGACCATGTAATAAAGCATTATTATTCTTGCTGTTGTTCTTACTGCACTACTGGAGGCCCAGACTGAATTAGAAACGTGATTATTCTATCAGAAGATTTACAGTAACCTCCAAAAACTATGTATATCACCTGTTAGAATGTTATTTACATATAAGCATCAACAAATCCATACTCGTTCTTGCGCTTTGTCCCATGCATCAGTAATAGCTCGGTTCATGTGTGAGTGAAAGTCAACTCCATACGACTCTTTTAATGAGCCTGACATAGTGTTCTTCACATGATCACCAATCTGCACGTCAGATAACAGCAAAATTGTTCAGTGGTACAACACATTAAAATAATAATGTAACAAATCACTGATCATGCAAATTGACAAACAACAGCCTGAAAACTAGTTATTAAACAGACTCAAAGTTTTGAAAAACAACTTACTTGTGTGCGGAACACGATGGCCAGGATACCACCAATGAACAGGAAAAACGCAATGATGCAGAGTATAATGAAGTACTGAAACAGACAGATAAAACTAATCACTGTAGTCACATGACAGTCAGGTACACATATAACTACCAAGGTATAATACAATAATACAATTGGAAAATGGACAAAATGAATAGCACAAGTGCTCTCGTCAGTCACCAAATGAAGCTGACTTAACTGGCCGAAGCACAATTGCTGCAAAATCCTGATCACACACTATGCACTAGAATTTCTAATGCAAATTCGCAGTTATGATAAACTTATGCTGCAAAATAAATTTTTGCTGGATAATATGCCTGGAAAATGTATATAAAAAGCAGCGCAGAAAATCGATAAAGAAAGCAAATTATAAATAACAGAATGTGCTAATCACAGAAATGTATTTTATGTAAATATACTCCTTCTCTGTAAACTTTCTAGGTAAAACAACTTTTCAAATCTTGAGCTAATAAACAACACTTCGGCCAAAGTTTAGCCTTTTTTTGTTCACCTAAAGTTGAATGCTATAATGTGATATTGTGCTCTAATACAACAATGTCACTGTGCAATATTGGTATTTGCTAGGTGGCAAAATCATACGAGTCACAAGGGTCCACAAAATGGCTTCTGATTCATATTGCACTCAAGACAGACTGAAATCTGAGCAAATATCTGATATCACTTGCAACAAGAAAAAACAGTAAGTTCAGTGTTTTATAACATTGTAAAATAAGCATTAAAAAACAATAACCAGTGTTGGTGACTGTCAACTAATGCTTAAAGTGCTTTAAACAAATGGCTGGTATTATTGTACAATATTAGATTTATGCTATCATACTTACAACAAACAGCAGGAATAGCTGTTCCTTAACAACTCCACAGCAGCCGAGGAATGATACGAAGAATATGATGCCACCAGAAGCAAGTACAATAAAAACGGCGGCAGCATAAAGGTTGTTGCCTATAATGTATGTCATAAAATTGCGATCAACTGCCATCCATATTGACACTCCAAGCAGCAGACACGCACATGCCTGTAAACAATTACCGATAGATATGCACCAAAATAGTTATCACACTACAATTCCATGTGCTCACAGTACTATCACAGATATTCATTACATAATCAACTTTATCCTACGTCAATAACAGTAAAACGATACATAATATATATACTGCTAAAAATCTGTATGTCAACATGAATTTAGCATCAAAAGCATAGCTTTTATACAATAAACTGCTTTTCAAGCAAATTACTTCAACTACAAACTATAATGAATTGACTGTCTTACAAAAATCAGACAATTATAGCCAAACAAAACAGTCTTGAGAAGTCGAAGTCTCTCCTGTTCCTTTCTGGCTCCCTTTGGCATGTAAGTAACATGCTCCATTATCTGCAAATGACAAACTGATACAATTACACACTGACAGTGGCATAAACATGCTATGAATTCTGGATGAATTGTTCTGTGCAGGAATCTGTTGGATGAATAATGGACATGCACATGCCTGTAAAGATAATGTCCCCAACAGATGCTGCAGCTGCATTCCGAACTCAATTTTTTTGATACAGCATATTTCTGTTTTTAATGTAAAAAGTGCCATTTCGTCTAATACTAATGCACAACAATTAACACTAATAAAAAACAGACTATCAACAAGTGTCGGCAAAATACATCAAAAATATCAAAATTCTTGTGGTGACAATTTGCACTGGTGTCCCCACTCTAAATTCTGATAAAGACATGTAGTCCATGCACACGTACTCAGGTACTCAGATTGTTATTATAAGCTGGTGTGATAGCACAACATAAATTAGTATTTTCACTTAATATATGTTGTAAGTAGGTCACAAGAGACCGGAACAAGAAATTTAGTTATCAGAAACAGATCATGCATCTGCTACGGAGACTGTAACTGGAGAAATAAAAATTATGTTTATTGGCAATGGTAGGCCCACTGTTTAATAAGTCATGTGAATTCTTATTAGTGAGTGATGAGTGATAGCCAATTAGCCATTCTCCTGTCATGCACCATTTCACCCATAATTGTTTAGCACACAACCACATGAATGACGACAGTAACCACAACACTAACTCTAACCCAAACTCAAATCAGATATGGAACACGACTCATTACCATATTGGACTACAGCAAACCATCTACCATCAAGCAAACCACCTACGACTGCACTAGACCCAGTACGACCACGGTTCAGTCCCGATTCGCCGAAACCCGACTCGCTGAAACCCGACTCGCCGAAACCCGATTCGCCGAAACCCTAACCCTAACCCTAAACCCTAGCCCTAACCCAAAACCCTAAGCCTAAACCTAACCTAAGCCTAACCCTAACCCTAAACCCTAACCCTAATTTCGGCGAGTCGTGTTTTGGCGAATCGGGAAGACACCACGACCACCCAGGACAACAAACGACTGTACTACCGCATCAGGCCGAGATTGGACCATACAGGACTGTATCGCACTCAGTACAACCACATATGACTGCACTGAACAGTGCACAACTGCAGTAGCATGTGGTCGTACTGGGTCCAATACGGTTGTATGTGGTTGTACTGTGACTGATGCTATTGTATACGGTCCGATATTGGTTATATGCAGTAGTAGTAGTAGTAGTAGTAGCTGGTGGTATGCTGTCTGATACAGTCGTATGAGGTCGTACTGGGTTTGCTGCAGTCGAAGGCTATGGGTAAAAAGCGGGAGTGCGGAAGTGCGGGGTGTGGGAGTGACAACGGGTAAAAAGTTAAGCGGGAGGTCTCCCGCTTTTTACCAGGTTACGACGTAATCGACTAAACGTTTGCACTGGGTATAATGCGGGAGTCTGACTATAAAATTTATACGCTGTAATGAAAAGCACTACAATGGTGATGCTGTCGCTATTACAAGCAGGGCTGCAAAAACCTAGGGTTTTAAAGACATTTTTGTAGTTTTTTTAGGTTTTTAAAGTTTTTTTTAGGTTTTTAAGGTTTTTGGTTTTAGTTTGAGAGGACTACGTTAAGTGAAAATTCTATGAAAAATGTGCGAAGCACTTTTGCAACAACAGAAACTAATTAATAGGCCTAGATATTATTATTAAAGTGGTTTTGAAACGTACAACTTTTCAAACGTTTTTTTTACCTATTTTCATTTTTGCTAAACGTTTTTCATCTATGAAATGAATATGCTAGTGTAACACTAGCGACTACACTGAAATTTATTAATTATAAGGATTAATTATGATCTCGAATTCGTTCTTTACTTACTTAGAATTACGATGGGTGAACATTTATGATACAATACGTCGTCTGCATTACGCTCATATCGACGGGCGGTCGTCTCAATCAAGTCCCGTATTTTATACTCCCGCTTATTACCCGTTGTCCCGCACTTTTCTCCCGCATTTTCATTCCCGCTTTTTACCCGTTATCACTCCCGCATCCCACACTCTCACTTTTTACCCATAACCGCAGTCGAATGTAGTCCGATATGGGTCCGATGCGATAATTAGTTATACCCAATCAGATGAGCAAGGACAGCTGCCAAAGTAGCACGCAGCTCAACTCCCCCTGTCAACTTGCACACCGGCAGCAGAACAAGTACGGGCCATTGTGATATGTATACCCAATTCAAGATGGAGTTTCCTTCAAGCCATGAATGGAGAAATACAGAAGTAATTTTACCGCTGAGCCTTCGCATAAATACTAAAGGGGCTAGTTGTTTTTCTATGTGTCTCACGTGCACAGTAGCGCTTGGCACACGAAACAACGCTCGCCTTTATCCGTTTTACAAATAACTTCAATACCGTTTATAGTTCGGTTGCTTCACAACATTACTCTTTACGTCTTTCATTCACAACATCAAATCACAACAAACAATACAGGTGAAACCGGAAGTGTTACCTTGATTACCATTACTAACAAGTAAGTAAATTGACAGTTTTGAGATCACGAACACGAATAACTCTTATTCATGTTAATCATGTACATTAATTTCAAAACTACTAGAATGTATATGGCTCACTGATTTTTTATTGTTAATCGACAGCTTGTTGGTGATTTCAGCTCACTTTTCACCGTCATGGCACTCAGAATTTTGGGCTATTTTTAACAGATTTGGGAAACCAAGCCGTCGTCGTGTTTTACGTCACAGATGTAGTGAGTGACGTCATACAGACAGTGGATTTGTTGTGATTTATTTTGAGATTTGTTATATTTATAATAACGCAGTAAAATAGAACGGTCTACCCATAAAAATGGCAGACAATACTGATAGTGATGTGGAAAAGCTTGAACTGAAAATGTCGATGAGCTTCAGTGGTGAGATGACCAAATCTATATAGGGCCTATAAGTTAATCATGCGATCATCAGTTAATCTCACTGATTATGGAGAATCTATATAAAATGAAATCAATGGAAGCTAAATTCAGATCAGTTATTATCGCACACGATATGACTAAGGCAGAAAGAGAAGATTGCAAAGCTTTGGTTGAGGTGGCA
>Ga0056130_1000233_pt1 | contig 10448 bp, 9 predicted proteins | sample WorMetLIZISLAND2_2_FD_71114 | JGI IMG/M metagenome (GOLD analysis project Ga0056130, IMG submission 71114) | Marine gutless worms symbiont microbial communities from Max Planck institute for Marine Microbiology, Germany - Olavius loisae LIZARD... ...
AAAAAGTACATGAAAGAATGAGCAGCCGTATTGACAGATAAATAAATGTTTAATTAAATATCCGGATTTTCAGGCTCACCTCACCGTGTTACAATAATACAACATGCATGCAGATATAATACAAGAAAATAATCTAACACACACAAAGGACAAAGACAAATTAAAAATACAGAAACTAATACAGAAACACAATCCTGAAAAAGCAAACAATGCAAAACACAGCAAAACAAAACTTCCCTGGTTTAGTTGCCTCTTAACCGCACTCGGAGAGGAAACGAGCTGGGCTTATTCTACAACGCTCCCCAAGACTACACGGGGCAATAATAGCAGTAGCATGCAACAACATATACACAGAGAGCACAACATGCTAGCACCAGTTGGTCCGTCACACAGGTCAATCAGTCAAAAACAGTTGAAATTATGATTATGCAATTTTTACCAACAGCCCCAACCCTCTAGTTTTGCAAGACAAGTGGAGGCGTCAAACAGTCTGGCTAGAGTAAACAAGCTATTTTCTAGCTTTATGCATCAATATCTCAAAAAAGGTACGAGATACGTCCAAAGTTACTATTAGAAAATGACTAATAGGAGGTTCTATATGTGCTTTCTATTGGCACCAAGATCAATAGCCTTGAACTGTAATAAGTTTGAATTTTCTCTGAATTTCGTGTAATTTCACAGATTTACAATAGCTAAACAGATAAAGATAGTCCCACACTATCAGGGACGTAATTGTAGCACACTAAGTTTACTTTTCCGCAATGTACTGATTACGCAGCTACACCTGGACGTTCCTCTGCTAGAGGTCTATAATCACTCTGCACCATGTGAAAAATGACGACTTTCAAGCTCTATATGTCGCGAACAGTAAGTAATATGATCATGATCACTATTAACCATCAATATATAATCGCATTGCCACATCAGCAGTAATGTGACATGTTTCGGCTGTGGCCAATCAGACAGCTATGTTCATCACACAGCTGTGCCGCCGTCGTTGTGAGGTTCAGTGTCAGACATGTCAGTGTTGCTGTCAGAGTCGTCTGTCGGCATCTGAGACAGAGCACCGGCACCAGCACTGGCACCGGCACCTGAACGACGCTGCTCGGCTGCTAGAAACCTACGGCGACGCCCTCCGTCGCGATCACGTGCCTGACGCAGCCAGCACTTTATCTTGCTTTCCACAGCCGGATTGGTCACTGTGCTGTCAGCCATGCGAACTGCATCTGTAGGCATCACAATGCAACAAAACGTCACTACAACGAATCTATCATTACCTTAGAACTCCAAAGTGACAAGTGACAACACTGCCATATGATGGTTACTGTTACGCAGAACGACACTCAAGCCAACAGTTATGATCACGCACAAGTAACTCTCCTTGCTAGATGTGATTTCTCTATCGGTGCATTCGATAACTAAAGAGCAAATCTATCCAGGTAAGAGGGCATGGCTTGCAGGGCGCTGTTAGATTCTCACGATCTGCTCCGGAGTAAGCGAACACAACATACAAATAATTGAACAAGACACAGTTAGTTGTAACGTGTAGGGAGGTAAATAATGGTAAACTCAGTATAACGCAATATAATCATCATCCTGAAAATGAAAATTTTCATTGTCTCTCGCTACGCAAAATACACAGCTTCGGACTCGTAAAAATAAAACAAAGTCCGACAACCTACACTCTACTGCATGTAAACAAAGCAATTCCCGTGTAAATATCCAAACGCTCGCAGTCTCAGCCTGAGCGTTTACAGCGTGCTCAGAGTAATCAGAGCTGGTGTTTATGAATGCGCGAGATACTCCTCTGACTCAGTTAACGAATGGATATCAGACTCCTATGGGTGGTTGGATTGATCCAAAATACTATTCAAATGTGCCCTATAGTAGTGAGCTGTTCATTTAGTTACACTACAGAACCCAAGCTGCTGCCTTTATAATTATAAGTTGCAACAGCCAATAAAGTTGTGGGCTTTCCATGGTCAGCTTATTTTTGCAGTTGGTGTTAAACAGTTAAAATTTTCATACCACATATTGTTGCCGAAAATTTCAGCACACTGAAGCTGTGCTTCCCTCGGCTGCCGGACCAGTTCATCTGCAGTGCCAACGAATTGGTCATCAACCCCTTTATCATTCTTGTGACACTCTCTGTCACTGAGCCCGCACAGAAGGTGCCGAGGTAGCTTGTCTGCACATTCATGCCAGCAAATCCAATAAAGCTACACTAGACTGCAACATGTAAAGATAGAACAGAAGACAGAAATATATTTATAGAGTAGAAGACAGAAATTATCTCCATCCCTTCCCTTGTTTTATGTCACCTACACAGAACCTTACGTCAGTTTTTACATCATGGTTCTGTAAGCTTTTCAGACCCAAGTGAACATACTCGCCAGTATCAAATGGCTTAACCTCCAGATGCCTAGTAGTCTGCACCAGAGTACGCACATCGAGTGGCAGTAATATGGTAACAAATAGCTTAAATGGCATTTAAAAGTCCTACAATACATTTATCACAAAATAAGATGTAATTACCAGAATTACTTGCACGTTAATAATAAAAACCACAATTAAGATACAATTAAAACCTCACAAAACACAGAAACTATGCAACTGAGACCATGTCCATTGTCCACAGTCACCGTAAAACTAGCCACACTTGTGCCTTAAGTTTATATGACTTTTCTAGAAATTTATCCAATCCATTCATGACATTCTTGACAAAGATGACAAGTGAACGTTAGCATATATTTGTCGAATGTGGCAATGTAACTTGAGCAGTTTGTTATAAAAAAACAACAACAATTTTATGGACTAAATTCTATAAAAAGAAACAAATACAAACAAAACATACCAAATTCCTCTTGGCACGATGATCACGTGCCAGTATATCAGAGGCATTCTTCAAGTCTCTGATGGTGTCAGCAGGTAGTACCATTCCCTGAGGCACCTCAGGGAGATCTGCAGATGCTCCGTTCTGTGCACCTCTGCTCGAGAGCGTGTTGACTCTCCGAGTCAGGTAGTCCAGCTTCTGGTCCATACGATTAAGCTTGGACAGCAGAAGTGTGAATTTTTCTGTACATCATTCACATAGTAACAAAACCAATGTAAAAATGATCACTTGTGTAGTCAAGAACTAGGTTGTTAAAAGACCACCGTGTATATTTATCAGTTACTCTTTCACGGCATCACTCGGCTGCTAGGATGCCAATAGGAGACAACTATAATCATCACGATGCCCTCAGTATGGCAGGCGACTTAAATTGTCTTACATGTGATTGCAGTACGTATAGTTTAAGTTCCGCACTACACCGATACGCAACACATAGCAGTGATTTAGCAAGACCGCTGTTAAGATGTACATGCAAAATCGAACATTCTTCCAAGAGCGAGACTAAGGCTTTATAGTGAGTCGTGAGTCATTATACATCTGAAAACCAAGATTAAAATAAAATGAGAATAACATCACACCAAGCAATTGCACTAATATTCATCTGCAAATGACAATTGCAACTAACAATGACAGGTAACAAGTCTAAAATGCACATAGGAAATAAGCAAAGAACTATCCCGATCTGTGCATAAACAGAGCACTACTTGTTCAATGTTTGTCTAAGAACATCAAAACACCAAAATTTAAATAAACCTATACACAGTGAACTTACCATCATTAGTGACAGATGAATTTCGATGGTGGGCTGCATCACTCATGGTACCACGACCTCTTGCACAGACAGGGGTTGAATTACCGGAGCTGGAGCAGTGCATTGCAGCAGACTGTCGGTGGTGGCTGTCCTCTGAGGAGCTGAGGTCGTGTACTGATGTAGCTGGAGGTGGCACTGCAGCTACTTCAACCTCCTGTGAACATGGAATGTCACTGCTGGCATTGTGTCCTGCTACCAGCTCACTCGGAATTGGTGGCAACTGATCAAGTACTGATTTACAGTCAGGATGCATGCCTGGTGTTGCCTTATGACGCTTTCGTGGTGAAATTGGCGGACTGTATGACTCACGCTGCTTCTTGTGTCGTTTTCCTGATGTTGTCGGCTCCAGATCACTGCCAGCGTCTGTTGGCACTTCAGTTGTCGACAACTCAGACGTATACATGGCTTTGTCGGCCTTCCGATTAGCAATGTCAAATGATGCTGTTTACATACAAAGCAAATAAGATGCAGATCAAATGAGTATAGGGAGGAAGTTACTGGCTCACGTGCTGCAAGCTTAGCAGTTGACTTGTCTATATGTCTGATTATCCGCAACTAGTGACAATGATTGACACCAAGATCGATTACCTTGGATGACATTGAATTGCTATAAGGACAAATTTTGACAGAATTTTGTGCGATTTCGCGACTATGGAAGGCATCAACGGCTAAACGAATGAAGATAAGACCCGTATTGTCAGCGACGGAATGGTAGCCCACTAAATGTACCTTTCAGCGCTGTTATTGGTGTTTCTTTATTAACGAAGAACAGTTTTATACAACTTAGAGTTGTCGAGCAATTAATTTCTTTATTAGCATTAAGCATGCAATTAATAATTTTAATCATGTGTTAACACGTTAAGTAATGTATCAGTTCAACAGGTCAATTCATGCCATATGTTGTCATCATCGAATAACTACACCTCTCATCTACAAGATGCGACCACTATCGAACTTGCCACCAGACAATTTTATTAGCTTATTAACTGAAAATTATTTGTGTAATGCTGCTACCGCAACCAATGTAATAATAAGAGTTTCAGCCAGAAATTATAACGGGTCCAAAGTTACTATTAATGAATAACAAAGTTGCATATGCACTTGCGATTGATTACCTAGAACTGCTATAAGGTCCGTGGAACGCAGTCCCCCACCAGATTATGGATACCATCTATCCCTCTGACTAGGCTGTGAAATTTCATCACCAACAGGTTTAACCAATAACCCTCTAGTAGAAAAGTGCACAATTGTCACAAACAGACGACAGACAGAGAGAATAGCGCCAAACATTACATTATACAGCACTCAGCTAATAACAGTCAGGTGTGACTCTTACCACATTTCCTTCTCACTTTTGCGATTTCAACCTTCCTCCATGAACGCTCAGGAACACGCTTCTCCTTGATGTCATGCATTACTTTCATTCCGCGAGATGGCGGCCAGTAACAGACCTTGCCATCCTCTAACATCCAATTGTCAGGTATGACTTCCACAGATCCATTTCTGAATTCCACCACGAAGAACATCTTTGTCTACATCAGTGGCAATACAACATACACAGACTTGTCAGATCCGGCAACTGGCAGCAGCATACATTTACGATGCACTTGGTCTACATCACAGTAGTTGTAGGACTCTGCCAAAGAAGACACTTCGGAAATGCCCACAGATGACGAAGGCAGAGGATAGTCAAAAAAATTACGTACGCACCTGAACTTATTATGCACAAGTACAACTTTATCTGAATCTTGTATAAGGATGTTCCTTACAACTGCTATTGACATATCCTTCAGCTGGACACATGCATCCTGCTGATTAACAGAGATTATGAATTCCTTCATTGATAACTTACGAAACTGTTTGGTGAATGCCACACCATCTGGTACTGGTCCTTCAGTGTGCTCACTGTAACAATTGTAAGCATCAGGTTTGCCGCGGGCATGAGTGTACTCACGTGGCTGTCTGCTCTGCTCCACCAGACGGCGTGCTACTTGCTGCAGCGGCAGACCTGGTTTGCGAACAAGCCGCTTAATGTCCTTCAATTTGTTTTCAAATGGATATGCACTGTAGCTATCAAGACAGCCATACCTAGCAACGTCATCAACAACATGCAGCAGGCAGTGTACATTATATACTACTTCACCTCTGCCATAGAGTTCAGCAACTCCGAGAACAAACGAGGAGAGTAGGCCACTGGCATACTCCTGAAACTGGCAGCTAAGTTTCTTGTCAGACAGTATGGTGCTTGCCACAAATAACAGCAAGAAGTGTTTAAACAGTGAATCCGGCAAATAACCTTTAAGTGCAACAGGACCACAGTAGAGCAGAAACATACGAAATTCCGTGGCTTTCCAACGGTCAATTTCAGCTAAGCTTCGTGGTCGTCTACAAAACTCACTTGGGATATGTTTTCGCAGAGATAAAAAATATGCTGACAGATCTGAAACAACACGAGCTGGCCATCTGACAGTCAATGGACCACGAAGCCACACTAGCAACAGCCTCCGCATGACTCCAAGATGCAGCAAGTGCATTGGGTCCAGAGGAAAGTGACTGATCATGTCTATATCCAATGATGTTAGTGGAGACACTATATTCTGAAGATGATGACCATCATCAGTCTGATTTCTGAATGATTCATTCGTGCGACGCGTGCCTTCTGCCGAGGCAAAAACTACTTTGCCACACCATTCGCCATGCTGATCACATCGGTCACAACTGCTATATCCACTGTGAAGCTTTGTGCACTTAATAAATGCACGCGCAGGAGCGTCACAAACAAAACTGTGGACCTTTACCTGAACGTGGTTGCCATTGATTATCATTCCACATTTCATAAGCTGCTGCAGCTCATGTATGAAATCATTCAGAAACCAAACGGGGGGTTTAGTATTGCCACTGAACAGACCTACAACAAATGGGCCTGTCAGATATGGTTGCTTAACTAAACAAAGAATAGGCCAAAACTGGACATTGGATGACTTGAATAATGGAAGACCATCAACGTTTATCTGTATACGTATATCTCCATTATCTGTTACATCATGGTTCTGTAAGCTTTTCAGAATACCGCTTTCCAGACCCAAGTGAACATACTCGCCAGTATCAAATGGCTTAACCTCCACATGCCTAGGAGTCTGCACCAGTGTACGCACATCGAGTGGCAGAGAAGGAAAGTGTGGCTTTAAGATTGCCAGTAATTTGTTGACAGCTGTGTGAGAGACCCCACAATCCAAGTACCACTGAGCTAACTGCTCAGACAGTGAGACTGAATTACTACTATCACTGTTATTATCACTGTCATCCTCACCAACACTGGAACAACACAATTCTGACAATTCAGGACTATGACACGAGACATTTTCATATGCATCACAGCTATCAGTGCAATCAGAAAATCTATCAGCCGCCTCATCACAAGATCTCTCCCTGCTGCCTTGATCAAGTTCAAATTCCTCCACATTACTGACTGCCTGCTGCACATCAGCATTATGAAGCTCAGCAAAATCGCATGCTGTACGTTTTTGTGCACGTCGATAAACAGACCAGTACGATGGACAGTCACGTTTTGTATTCATACTTGTGCTTCTAAAGTCGTGGTGCCTTATTTCCAACGATGCTGACCTTATACACAAATGTTAGACAAAGCAAGCTGTTATACACAATTTACAACAAGAAGCCCAACCGATGGTGATGCTAGGAAATATAAGGACCGATTTTGATGATATTTGGCACAAATATTCAAAAGACTAGAACCAAGATTGCACGTTTCATTTTTCATGTAGGTTTGCTTTTTTATCTATTTTTCGCCTTTCAAACCAGACAGCAAAACTAATGCAAATTTTGACACTGTATCAAGCAAATGTGCCAACTTTGACGCTGTTCAGTAAAGAAAACCAAAATTTTGATCAAATAACTGTACGAATGTAAAGGTTACAATGTGCTGGAGTTTATAACACCTTCTAAATAAAGGTTGGCCGAAGAACAGCATTCCATTGCCAAAATATTCGTCAGGAGATTGGCAATTATTATCCAGATCCAGATACTGGGAATGTTGGGAAGGCTCAGAATTACAACAGTTTACAGTTAGCGCTAAAAAAGTAATTGAAGATACGGAGTAAGATTTTTCCCACAAAACAGCAGCATTTACAATAACTATGTATTTTTCAGGATTCGGCGAGTTGGTTTACGGACGGTTCAGCCGCCGGACGATTCGGCTGCCAGTCAATTCGGCCGCGAGTCGATTCGGCCGCTGAAATGGCATTGTTCAGTAAGTAAGAATATAAGTGCCCTCATTAGTCGGCACCGGACCGGTGCTGGTATTATTATTATTATCATTATTATTAACCAGAAGCCAAGCTGTCGCTGGGATAGCCGACCGTACTGCCTCACAATAGACTATAGTAATGCAATGCAGAACCCGATAGTCAAATAGAAATGGTAAGACAAAGGGGCGTAACAAATTTGAAGTCACTATTTCAAGTAGTTTTGAAGATGTTCGATCGGACGTCAATAATTGTAGGGTTACGTGACCTAGGCCGCAGTGGTTGACATGACATTGAACGACCTCTAAACAAAGGTCAAGGTCATTCATTTTGGTACCAATCGATCTGACGGTTAACAATTAAAACCGACACAGGGGCACTTTACAAAGTCTTTAGCCTACACGTACAGTCTGAACTGTTATATACAGAACAGAGCAATGTTATGGAATATCCAAAGTTAGCAGAAGGACTGTCGATACAGGAACGTCTTTAGTTGCCGAATGAATGAGTGCAAAGACGTTGCAGTTCTGACTGACGCAGGCAGACCATTCCAGGCCCGTGATGCAGCCACTGGGAACGCACGGCCGCCAAGTGGCGACCGGTTCGTCAGCGGGACAACCAGTGTCTGTGAAAGACCAACGAAGACAACGACGACCCAAAGTTTCAGCACATCGACGCAGACTGTCGAAGAGGTATGATGGAGCTGTTCCGTGAAGCGGTATGACAACACACACAACCGGAACTGGATCCGCTCCGGGATTTGAAGCCAATGGAGATCATGGCGCAGTGGAGTTGTGTGGTCTGAATTTCTTGCCGAGAAAATCAGTCACGCCGCGGCGTTCAGGACGGACTGTAGTCTGTTGATTCGAGTTGGTGACCGGAAATACTGGCCAAGACGGAGGAGCAATAGTCGACCTTTCACACATACAACTGGGCCGGCCACAGAGAAGGCTCTATGTCGCCAAATCTCATTCTTGTCCGTGGAACACTAGTATAGTCAGTACTGGACACTGACAGGAGACGAGCCCGTTCCGGCTAACTGTTGCATGCTTGCACAGAATCAGTATAGCCTGGGCAGCGGCGTATCACCAGTGTCGGCTTGAATTGGATTCTGTAGTACACGACAGTGTAGCTCCTTCAGGGCTGGGCGTACATTGCCACGCTGCGACAATCCCAGAAGTATAGACGCGCGGGCCGCGCGGCGTCGGTTCGGTCGGTCCGCGTTTTGGGTTCGGTTTAACTTATAGACACGCTGCAAAGGAGCTATAGATGAAACGGCAGACCGATCAGAAGTGTGTTACAGTAGTCGAGTCAGCTGAAAATAAAGGAGCTGATTAGCTGAGAGAGGGTGAGTCAGCACTCGGCTGACACTACAGATGCGCTGCTGATATTTGGCGCTATACATAGGCCTATCATATTTACTTACTTACTTCAATTAGAAGTGTTTTAACGTTTTAACTGATTTTTCATTGTGCATAATGTACACAGCAGACCTGCCAAACGTGCTATCTGAAGTAGAGTTTTTCCAAATATAAAGGCATCAAAATGTAGGCCTAGCCTACTGTTATTCTGATTACAGATTATATTCTCAGTTCTACTGAATCTATTCTCTGTCAGTGTCGGCCGAATCGTCCTGCGGCCGAATTGACTGGCGGACGAACCGTCCCGCGGCCAAACCGGTCCTACACCGGCGAGTTGGGATTCGGCGAAACGGGTTTCGGCGAAACGGGAGGACACCAATTTCGCTGGGCCAGCCGGCCAGGCCTGGCCGGGTTCACACCAGACCCATAAAATACTATATTATCGCTCATCATTAAACAAACGCCAAAAATCGTGTGATCGTTGCAGTCTTTTTCATTTACTACATCGAAATGATAACTGACTGTTTACGAAGATTTACCAGTGATAGTTAATGACAAATTTCACCAAAGCAAAAGTGACAAAATTACTAAATTACAAATATCCAACACGTAAACACTGAACAATAACGCAGCCAGCGAAATAAACAGAACAAAGAAACTGCATTGAAACGGACTAATAAAATATACCATTTACCAACACTATATACTATTATGCTTCAGAGTAGACGAAAAACGTAATTATTATATTATATTTTTTGAAATACACGGTTATAATTATATAAACCAATTAAGACTATCGAACTATTTCTTTCACGTGTGTGTATATACCGATCATCAGGCAGGCAGCACCATTAGCAGTGCGTATTAATTCCTCGAGTGGAAGTAGCACGTCACCGCCAAACTGGCGGCAGTGACTGTGTGACCCGCAGTCTGCCGACGCCCACCTCCCGCCGGCAGTACCTTGCAGTGGCCCATTGCGGGCCCAGTTTTCTTGGCTGACTGGGAAATCTGCTTGAAATGTAACTCCCAGATCCTTGAATGAGTCTTGTTTTTGTATGACCATATCAGAACCATGTCTATGTAAAAGATAAGAATGACTGTTATCTATATGACGACCA
>Ga0056130_1000235_pt1 | contig 10427 bp, 8 predicted proteins | sample WorMetLIZISLAND2_2_FD_71114 | JGI IMG/M metagenome (GOLD analysis project Ga0056130, IMG submission 71114) | Marine gutless worms symbiont microbial communities from Max Planck institute for Marine Microbiology, Germany - Olavius loisae LIZARD... ...
TATCAGCACCAAATCCGCCAGCGTTGGTGAACAATCCTTGGTCTCAGAGTGCTGGCCAGTCTGCGTCTGTGTCCTCGTCTCTGGTCGTTACGGCAGCCGGCCCCAGTAAAGTGTCTGATGCTGAGTTCTGGTTGAATGCAACAGCCAGTCAGATCGACCCGTTCGCTGCAGTGCCTAGCGTGAGTGGTAAATCAGCCGGTCATCGGCCGCGTGTTTTCAACGGGGCTGTGAGCGGCCAGACAAGCCCGTACATGATGTCTGCCACCGCAGCTGTGCATCATGGGTCTGTCTCGCCTGCCAATCAGCAGCCGTCGAACTTAAATTCAACTCCTGTACCTGCTAACGAGCCAATGTCTTCTTCGGCCGCTGTCAACACCAGCCGTCCATTGATAACGAACCAGTCAAACGGCCAGACATTTGATCCGTTTGATGCGGCGTTTGATTCGGCGTGGAGTTCAAAATCAAACAATCGTTCTATGGCTTCAGGGTCGGCACAAGTCACCAACCCATTTCAGACTTCTGTCGATAAAGCAGTGCCGGTGTTTGAATTAAAGCTCTGATGTTTGTTTGTACGTGTGCATCACAAGTGGCCGTGTGGTAGAGTGCCAGACATGCAGTCACGGGTTCGAATCTCACCCATGGCTGCTGTGTACCAATGCCAACTCAGCCTACCATCCATCCTGGGTTAGTTAATGAGTACCAGTGAAAGCTGGTGAGTAAATGAGCATACCACACGATACACTTGCCCTGTATCCATGGTCTTGCAGCTTTGGCTGGTGTCCGGCTAAGGACTTCAGTGCTGCCCAATGGTTTCCCGAGGCTCAGGAAGGACTTTATTTTCATCATTTAGAATTCTTGATTTGTGCAGTTGATATGAAATTATGTACGTGAGTTGATTCAGATTTCACTGATTATAACACATAATTGCACAGCACACAGCATCGCGTGGCATTCTGTTCTTCTATCAGGTTTTGTCATGACATGACTAAACACATAGTGAGCCACATTCGTCCACATATTACAATGAACTTCACTGTGGCTGTCAAATGCAGCAGGGTAGTTATGTGACATTTTCTGATTTTCAACGTGTGTGGGACCTCTTGTTTAAAACAATATGATGCACATTCAGTTGTTTGGTACACCAGTAGTAATCCGTGCAATTAGCCACACTAAAGCGGTTTAATCGCCGGTGCATGGGGGAGACATGTACTGTTCTGATTAATGATGACACCAGTATGAACGAGTTATATTATCTACAGGGTCGGCACTAGCCACCGATAAGTGACACCAAATAAATATAGGAGGGAAACAGCTGCCAACTAATATGGCTGACGGACGTAGAGCGTGATGCATCGCGCAAATTGGCTGACTGGCTGATTGGCTGACTGATCATCCACCAGACTGATGCTTTGTTGTGATTGGTCGACAAGGCATCCCACTGCTGCAGGTAAAATATCTGCGGTCTGCCACATATACATCTGTAGGTCCGCCATATTGGTGAACAGCTTTTTGCCTCCTTTGTTTGGCTTCCTTTTTGCCATTATGGGATTGGCCAGTCTGGTATCCAGAAGGATATTTAAAATATATGTCGTTGATATGAACCGTCAAATAATACCAGTGAGCTAACAACTTCATGACCTTTAATCAACACAGCTGCTTTCACTGAAGTGCTCTGTATGCTATGTAATATACATATAGTTACTATTTACCGTGAAAGTAATAAGAAATTGTATAGAAGCATTACTTTGTGTGGATTGCAAGAATGTCGCTCAACAGTTGAGTCTACTTATCTAGCTAGTTTCAGTTCACTCGGAGTGAAAATTGTTGCATCAACACAAAACCCACTATCAAGTCAAGATGAGCTCACTCAGATGTTTAGTGGAGAAGTCAGCCACTCAGATCTAAACTGTGTTTAGTAGCACTCGCTGAGTGGAGATTTGAGTGGCATTCTTGCAATCCGCCCTTAGTCAATTTTAGTTGCTTTTAACACAACTGATGCAGTGTGGCAGTTTCACTGTATGACTGATGAGCTTCGTGTGGTGTGGAATGTGATGCACGGTTGACGTTCACTTGCACATGTGTGTGTGATCGTTCGTAACGTATTTTTAATTTCAAGACACCAATATTGGCAATTCTGCATTGCCAGTGATGATTTCATTTCTGTAGTTTGGAAGAACTTTGACAACATGTATAAATGCCGTTGTGAGATCGATTTCACTTTTGAGTTGTTTCTGTGACTGTTTATAATCTAGCTAGCCATGTGGTCGAACTTTTTGTTAGCCATTGGAAACATTTATTGTCGCAATTTTCAGGCAGTTGACCAGTTAAATTACCATATTTTCTGCAACTATAAGCCATGCTACCATTGTGGTTAAATGGAAATGCTGTTACACACGACGTTGTTTATGTTGACTCCTCCAAGTCGACCTGCCCCGTGTGGGCTGGGAAACATTGTAGAATAAGCCCACCTCATTTTCTGCCCGATTGTTTTACGAAGCGACAAAACCAGGGTAGTTTTGTTTTGCTGTATTTTGTGTTTTTTGCTTTTTCTGGGTTATGATTAGTTTTGTATTGTCTGTAATTTTAAGTTGTCTTCTGTGCTGTATTTTCCAGTCTGAACTGACGTGCATATCACTAAGTGTGCTGATGTGCCGTTATGAATCTCACTCACCGTCCAGAGTCGACCAAAACCTTTCTCAGTGTCCGACCACCCATCTGCCAGTCCACAAGTTTTTCTGATTTGGGCAAAATTTGCTGTATAGGTAGAGGTCGATGAGTGGTATGTCGTATGAACCAATCCATGGTCAAGGTCACAGAAATGTGCGAAAATGGCCAATTTCAAAGGCTATCTCCACTTATATGCATGTAATCAACAGACTAACAGTGATTTATGATACTCAATACTTTGATATTCATCCTTGTTCGGCGTCACGTAACCTTCAAACTTAAGTGTGTTCCACCTTCGCAAACGAATCTTAGCCTCTTCGGAGGAGTCAGCCGGCGGTCCCATATTGGGCTTATTCATTAATCTCTTAAATTGTATTTTCAAATGCTTGGGAAACATCATGGCTCATTGTCCAGCAAATATGTTAATTATTTTGTGTATTTATAGTGACATGCTGTTACATATGTTTAATCATTCTCAGTGTTGAGTTCAGGATTTTTCTGTCATGTGTGTATACATATATAAATATTGTTTATGGACAGCTTTTGTTTGTGATTGAGTTACTAGGAAGGTTGTAGCAGCAGCGGCTGTCTTGCTATGCATATCGTGGGGTCATTATTTGCTTGATTCTCCTGGCCAAGCTGACCAACTTACTTATCTAGAAATCTTGGAAAATTCGTAGGTATCAGAATGGAAAATGGGTAGGGAAACAGCAGGAGAAGCTGAGGCAAAATTTGTAAAAATATTTGTCAAATTATTATCATGGAAACCATCTATTGTTGTCCATAAAACTAGATATTGCAGTTTTAAACATTTGCCGGAATCCAGAATGTCAACAACAGTATTTTTTAGAGAAATTTTAAGCATTTGTGTCAAAATGGAGCAGCCATGGGAAAAGTTTACCTTGAGATTGGAAAATGGCGGGAAATTGTTGTCACTGCTGTGTGATTGGGCATCTATCTTTGCATATTAGTAGCCGTAATTCTATATCATATGCACACCACTGTAGTTACTGGTGGATATTTTTTCATGGGTAGAATTTTACTTTTATGTTGTTGATGTCGATGTAAATGCATTGCGTCCGTGTAATTTCAGTTAGCGTGTTACTGTATTGAAGATGTTTTTATTTTCATCGGCATCTGCGTATTTTATCAACAATGTTTAGATGCTTATTGCATGGCTATCTCCATTAGGCTCTGAGCGCACATGCTGTCTCAAACTAATTGCATGCTATTGTGTGCTCATTTTAATAATTTGTCATGTTTTTACTGAACCGGCTTGGTTTAAATTAACTGTTTTGCTGTCCTCTGTATAATTGGTTGATAGTGTATATCCACCTTTCAGGAAGAGCGTTGAGCCAGTACATGATGATATATGTCTCACCATTGACACATACGGGGGCAGGTTTCACTCCATATGGTGAAGGGAAGTGGCCACCAATTTTTCATTTCATTTATAGTATTTCTGCTGTATAAGCTTATACTTTCATTATAAGACAAGAAGCCAAGCTGTTGCTATGATAGCCGACCGTACTGCCTCACAGCAGACTGTCTAGTAATTAGGGATTGTTGTTAAATAGCATCTCCAGCTGTTTTCGAGATATTGCGCTCTAAGCATATTGGGATCACAAGTTTGACCTTTCAAGGTCACATGACGTCATGGATCACATGACCATTTGATAACCCATAGGCCATTTCCTATTGGTGGTTTCCGAGATATTCAATGGCAAATGTTACACAATGGTTGATATGACCTTAATACAATCTCTAAGCAAATGTCAAGGTCATTCATTTTGGTACCAATCGATTTCTCGTATGCGACTTCATATAGGGTGTGTCAATAGTAACTTTTGCTCTAGGATGCACCATTTAGCCACAATACATAACGTCATAGATGACGACAGACGCAACACAGTAGCATAAGCACGACCATTAGTACCCTCAGCTAAAAACCACACAAAAGCCATCATTTTTTGCTGTTTTTCAAAATAGAACCATGATTTTCTGCAAAATATTGACGGAACCGAAGGGATTTATGAAAGTGAACACTGTGACAGCGCTACAAGACAACTCTGATGCGGCAAGAACCCTTGTAATTACCGACTCTTGCACTAATACCACAATTTGCAGTGAAAGTTATTGTGCTGTTGAGATGTCACAGCACCTAAACATTGAAAATAAGTGCGTAAATAGCACCAATGGCACACCACTGCTGCAATAATGTACATCTTTTTTGTTGCAGCCATGCAGTACTGGTGTTTGAGCAACTGATCATTCTAACCTCAGTACATTGTTAAGTACATGATTCAGCCATTAGTCACAGGGTTGGCCAACTTCAAACAAAATTTGATAATTGTCTGTATTCAGTGTGTGAGCGAGCATAGAGAAAGATATCACATCAGTGGTACACAGGGATTGTAATTTATACACTAGCCGCAGAGCAAGTTGGTCGTTGTCAATACAGCTAATGGTCATAGACGCTAGTATTGTGATACGCTGTCACCGTATTTTTCAGTCGGATAAATGATGTAATGTTTGTGGGATCATCAGTCATACTGGCATCACTGGTAATGAAAAAGCTGATCATCAAACTGCTAAATCTGCACTAAACTTACACTCAACAACACTGCTTACCCAGTACCATATTCTGATATCACATCTATCATTAACAACACTTATTTGCCAGGTGGCAACACCTTTAGCATAGTTTAACTAGCAACAAGCTCCGTATCATCTATTCTAGTCTGTATAAGTATCAAGCATTCTGAAACTCCATACGTCCTTTCAGTGTGTGAGCATAATTAAATATATCACATCAGTGGTACACAGTTAACTGATTTTCTTGAGATTAGAATTTATTCACTAGCACAGAGCCACAGTGTATAATAGTGACCTGCAGCTATTATCATTGTAGTGTTTCTATTGTTATCATACATCAAATGTACTTCTATCAGATTGGACTAAAAAAATGTTACAAAGGATGCACAAAAAATTATAAATGGTGTCTACTATGACAGTAGTGTGCTCCCATATAACAGGCCAGTTCGGACATTCATGGAAACAACCAAGCATGAGTTATTTCATTGGGTTGTCCTTCCCTGTGGTTGACTATTAATACTCTTCCATGTCTGAAGTCATGACACAGTTGTAGGCTATTTTGGTAACAAGATATATAAATTGTGTAGGCAGTTGTTTCCTGCCTGTAACTGTCCAATAATGACGACAATATGGTCTGAGTAAATAATAAATAAATAATAAGTCCATAAAAGCATGATTCCATTCAAACAGTTCAATGTTGTTGGTGTGTATGCTGTTGCATCAATGGTTATGCAAAGCTTTTGCATCACTTGGTTATATTATATTGGTAGCTTATTGTTGGCTTTCAGTAATTTACACTACCATGTGTAGATGTGCTACATGCTAATGTGTACCAACCTGCTCGACCAATTAACAGCATTAGTTTCTGTTACTTTGAGTGACTCACAATTTATTTAAATAATTTGTCTCATTTGAAGTCGGAAATTCTTTTTAGCAGCATATCTGTAACTTGCAACTATGTTGTTCTTAATGTACAATTCATGTTGTTGAGTGACTGGCTAGTTATTTTCTCAGAGTCATAGAGCAAAGTGAACAGATAGTTCGTCGCAGCTATTGTTCAGCTGTGCATTTCTCTGGCTAGGCCAAAGTTCCGGAGGTCTCTTGGACAAAATCTGTAGAAATGTCTGGACAAGATATTTTACCATTGTCTGTAAAACCCGCATAACGAGTGTCTTGTTACTTGCATTGTCTGCATTTGTTTGTTATTGAGTCAATTATTTTTGCCTCTGCAGTCACAGCAGGTAAATTTATGATAATTATTATTTTTCTCACAAGTTGAAATCGTCAGAGTACCTGTTACATGATTGGTCGGAGCATTGGTTCACAGTTGCTGCTACTTGCGTGCTTAAAATGCCGTTAAACCCTAACTATCCATCACAGTTGCTGCTAGGTGGTTCGGCTGAAAATGGTGATACGCATGACACGCAGGCTGCAGCTATCAGTGTGGTGGTCTTGCTGCTTAACTTCTTATTGACAACGATGTCCAGACGTCTCTGTCATGGCATGTCAAGTGGTAATGTGGTAATGTTGATGTTTGCCTTGTTAGTGATTTGTGAGTGAGGAGAACAGTTTGTGCAGTTGGCAGTGTTTAGACACAGTTCTCGTAGACTGTTGTCAGTGACATTAAAAACAGTTCTCATTTCAGTTTTACTTACACTTATCTGAAATGGTTATTTTCACTCTCAGTTTTCGATGTCGTTGGTGACCATATCACTGTCTGAATCTGTTAGTTAAAACCTGGCACCTGCACATTACTGGTAGCACAGAGATGGTATAGTCCTACTATGAACTATAATAAAACTTAAATAATGTACAACTTCTGGGGGTACCGCGGCAGAAGCCCCACCGCCGTTCAGGCCTAGCGACCCTGCCCTCTGTGGGAGCTGTCCCCTAGTCACCCCATATTATTGTAGACTAGCCCTGGACTTGTTGTGCTTTGTGTTTATTGTGCGATTATTGTGTTTTTCTGTTACTGATGTACTATATGTGTCCCTTCAGTACTTTGATACTGTTGGTTGGGTCTTTTGACCTGTAAAAACCGTCTCCCATATAACCTATACTGTGTTGGCGGGGACATAAAACACTGCACAATCCAATCCAATCCAACTTCTGAGTAACATAGCTATTTTTTATTATATTCAGTTGACTTCTCATTAGACCAACACGTGAGGTAAGCCCATTGGCAGTCCCACTGTTGTCCATCTGCTGTATCAGTGAACAGGTGAACAAATGTAGGGCTAGTTCTTTGTAACAAATGTCATCTCTAGTGTTATTGTCTCACGAATTATCTTGAGTGTTGCTTGATTAGCTTATATATTTTTCTGTCGTGTAATGTTATTATGTTTTAGTGGATTGAGTTGAACTATTGTGATGTTATGTTTATGTTTGTATGCTAAATAAAACTTGTGTACAACAACCGTAAATAAAATAAGTGATATAACGGTATTGGGTTTGGTCAGCATGGGTAGTATTGGTCTCCCACCATGGTGTTTTAGGGTATAGTTGAACAGATGTCCTCTGTATAGCAAGATCACACTGCCAAGATACTGAGGCACTACCCTGGTGATCAGTTTCGTAATTTATACAATGATTAGAAAGAACGTAGTGTTATCGTTAGCAGTACCAAAAATGCAGTAAGGTATTGTTCGGGGCTGTAACACTTTCTGTTTAACTTTCATTATCTTAATTTCTGGGTGTTTTCCATTAGGTGAGATTGGCTGGAAAGATGTCTCCAAAATGACTTTTGTTAAGCGGGACATTAAACGATACTCATTTGTACATTATGAGTTCCTGCACACACACATAATCAACTAGGTAAATGTCGGCTACAGGGATCAGTGTGGTTTGCAATTAACACGATGGTTGTATTGCAATGACCTGTATGATATCATTTCTTTTTTGCTGCCTTGTATTATGATTCTGCGGCGTTTTACTGCTTTACCACATACATTCCCACACCTAGCTAGGTAGTCGTCGTCTAATTGTACAGTTAATGCCAAGAGTTGCCAGTTCATGTGTTTCTTTGTAGTTTAACATTCTCATGTTTTATCGAGTCGTTTGTCCGGATAATGCTTGGTTAACTAACTTCAAATGTTAATGTCAAATAGTGGTTCAATATGACGTTTTCAGAAAAATTGTCCACATCGTTTAGGTCAGTTATTTTGCAGCAGTGTCTGCTGCTTTGGTGACTTCTGTATCTGCATTATTGTTCATGTTGCCTGTTGATCACATATCTCTAGGAATTCGTTCTGACATGTTAATTGAATACAAGAGGAAAAAAGCGTGTTTATTATATATATTTTGGGAACATATCTTTTGGCAACTGAAAATCAGCTCAATAGCATCGAACATGTTACAGTTTATTGGCTTACTAAATCTATCGACACAAGACCAAAACCACGTGTTGCGGGATAAGACAAGTTGAAGACATAATTCTTTCTTCATCCGTTTTCATTTCATCAGTATTTTTATCACGTTCATGAGATATTGATGTTAAAATGACTGTCAGAGGTTAGCTGGTCATGAACACATGCACATGATGGTTAATATGAAGACCTCAAAAAAGTGGTCAGGTTTTTGGTGTCATGACCATGATCAGGTCTGAGACCCACGTCTCTTAGTTCACTGATGTAACTAGTATGCTCGTTGCAATCTTGTAATAATGACTAGTGTACATAGAATTAATTAACAGTACATAGAAAATATTATGAAACATTCTATTATATACATCTCGAATAAATACGTGCAACCAGTAACTACACAGTGTGGAAAATGTCAACTACATGAGAGGCACATGTGGTTCAACATAACACACATGAACACGATGAAACCAATGTCCAGTGGCGGCCATATCAGACAACGTGGACAACGATGTATGTTGATAAAAATGTGATTAGCATAAGGAGATTAAGTAATAGTTTATAGCTTGTGCATTAAAATCTCCAACTGTCAGAAATCAAATAAGTTTTATTAGATGTTTGGTGACTGCTTTGAGTGACAGTTCAGGATCATGGAAGTTGTTCCATGCATGAGGACGGGCAGCAGTGAACGATGTGCTCGGTCGGATCAGCCAGTGCCATGACAAGCGCCAAAGACCATCAGTGACATAAATCAGCACCAAGCTGCAGTAACTGAGATGGCATCAGATACATACATGGGTCACTGCTTTGGTAGCTCCTCGGACAAGCACTGTAATACAGAGCGTAGCTGCCGCAACTGGTAGTAACAACAGGAATGGCAGACAGGGCACTGATTCACGTGAGGAACATTTTTAGGTGTATATTCATAATACTGAAATTAAATTTTAGCATGTTTTTACCACAGCAGTCTTAACACATATCAAGTCCAAGACTGATGCACTTTCATGTTCAGCTGCAGAAGAAATATGCCATTACTGAATCAGCTGTTTACACGTTCATTTCAGCACATCAGAGGTTTTCTAACAAGAAGTGCTATATACATGTAAATCTACATTTTACTGTACTGTTCTTTACAATGGGCCACACAGGTCACGCTGTTCTTACCTCTCTGCTAAAGTGTAAATAGCAGCTTTAATCATCAGTTTACAATACACCTCGATGTAAATGCACGTTTTATCAAATCACAATACAATGACAAAACAGCAAAGTATGAAATAAGAAAACTGAAGCAGTTTGGTTTTGTATGTCCTGAATACTTTTCACAAATCTTTAACAAACTGTCAAAAAGCATCAGTTAACCCTATAAAGCCTACTGTTGCCATGCTGAGCGTCAGAGTGCCCGGATGTCAAAAATTACAAATGACGGCTTAACCCGGTCTGGCACAGGATGCTTTATGGCTGTACCCATATGGCAACAGTAGGCATTAAAGGGTTAAAACAGTGATAATCCACCAAATAACAAATGTAATAGCATGTTTGTTTTTAGACACTACATTCTGCAAACATCTACACTGTGTCCCCAAAAAAATATGTGACTACATTTTCTACAATAACTTTAACAATAAGTGTCCGATTACAATAATTTTTGGCACAGTTATTAGTAAGTCTATGCGTCATAGAAAGATAGTTTCATTTCCCACCTCACCTATCTAGTGCAACTACCTTACCTTGGGAAATCACAGAACACAAAAAATGACCAATTTCGCAGCAAGCAACATATTGTTTTGTGAATAAACAACGTTAAAC
>Ga0056130_1000237_pt1 | contig 10342 bp, 12 predicted proteins | sample WorMetLIZISLAND2_2_FD_71114 | JGI IMG/M metagenome (GOLD analysis project Ga0056130, IMG submission 71114) | Marine gutless worms symbiont microbial communities from Max Planck institute for Marine Microbiology, Germany - Olavius loisae LIZARD... ...
GACCGACACGATCTGGTTGGTTTCGATGCCGAACAAGCTCTGACCTGCGGCAATCTCTTGTATTTTCATTGATGTAGGGCAACCCTATCTGCATTGTAGCGCCGTTGCTCCAGGATGCGTGGCCTCAGAAGACGCGACTGGTATAGGGGTCGTACCACTAACCGGCAATGACGCGGCACTTGCCGGGACCTAGCGTAACGGCCACGCGGATTTCAGCGCTCAGCGCGGTCATAGGCTGTAACCCATGGCCCTGCCGGCTCGCCCGCGAGCGTCCCCCGATGGCAATGATAGCCATCAGCCTTTCTGTCGTTACGTGTTCTCATTGAGGACAGGAAGCCTAAATACCCCTCAAAGGACCCCTACCAAACATCAACCAGCTCCCCTGATCCGACCCGGATGTATCCCCTTCCCGTACACAACGGCAACACGCACGGAAACTGGCGGAGGGCTCCGCTTAAGCATTAACCCACCACGGTCCAACTCGATCCTGGCTTCTTAGTAGTGAGCAAGAACCTGGGATAGCGCAACATGAAACTTTCGCTTAAGATGATTTATCTGTCCATATTCCAATTGAAGACATAGTCCATTGCTTCATCCATCAGCAGCGGACCCGTTTCCCCCTCACTCTTGAGGTGCGCAACGAGAATGTCACATTGTCGTACCCTACCCTCTTTTACTTGAAAGCCTTTAATTGATCCTGTTGACCTTCGGTTTGGGTTCAACTTTCTTTCGAGGTTCAGGTTGAGCTTTAGTTGGTTCACTTGGGGCCACGATGTTGGCAAAACCGTCGAAATGCCTCTCACTGAAGGAAACGAAACAGTCGATACCAGCACACCCACCGGCAAGCTCACCTTTCACCTGTTCGGTACGCTTGCCGACTTCAGGCGCAACCTTATCCAAGAGCGAACACAGGTGGGTTTGGCCGCCGCCAGGGCGAGGGGTCACCGTGGTGGATGCTGCAAGGCCCTGAATACAGAAAAGCGCGGCCTTTCCGTCGATCTACACTAGGAGAAAAAGATGCCAGTCAGAAGAGTTGGGTAATACCCTCGCCGATCCGGGAGAGATCAGATGCAACCTAAGAGAACACGCACGATCCTAATCACCGGTTGCTCCAGCGGCATCGGTTACGCCTGTGCCCACGGCTTGCGGGAAAGAGGCTATCGTGTCTTCGCATCGGCCAGAAAACCGGAGGACGTGAAACGACTGTCCAACGAGGGTCTAGAGGTATTGCACCTGGACCTGGACGATTCAGCTACGATCCGGGATGCGGTCGATCAGGTTTTGTTCCGCACCCAAGGCCAGCTCTACGCCCTGTTCAACAACGGTGCCTACATACAAGTAGGGGCCGTGGAGGACCTATCACGCGCGGTGTTGCGCGCCCAGCTGGAGACCAATCTGCTCGGTTGGCATGAGCTGACCTGCCGCTTCATACCTGTCATGCGTAACCAGGGCTATGGCCGCATCGTCCAGAACAGTTCCGTCCTCGGGTTGGCGGCCCTGGCCTATCGGGGCGCCTACGTGGCTAGTAAATTTGCCCTGGAGGGGTTGACGGACACCCTGCGCCTGGAGCTCACCGGCAGCGGTATCCAGGTCTCCCTAATCGAGCCTGGCCCCATTGAGAGCCGGATCAGAGCCAATAGTTATGAGAAATTCCACACCCACATCGAGCGAGAGTACAGCCCGCACCGAAAGCAATATCGCGCCGTGGAGAAGCGGATGCTCCAGGAAGGACCGGTCCAACCTCCCAGGGCGGTACTTAAGAAGCTGATCCACGCCCTGGAGAGTCCACGGCCCAAGCCCCGCTACTATGTTACCACCACCACCTACCTATTCGGTGGATTGCGTCGCGTGTTGTCCTCCCGGAGGCTCGATCGGGTATTGATGTGGACTTCAGGTTCCGGTTGCAGATGATCCAAATCCCGGTATAGACCAATCCTACTGGTGTTGTCGTATCGCCCCAAGGTATCCAGTAGGCGGGGACCGGAGCATCACCATTTTTCGCGAAACCAGAAATGAGATCCGTCCGAGGAGGAGCACAGGGAAGCGAGGGAGCGTAAGCGACAAGCGGAGTGCGCCCTTTGGCCCTTGCTCAACTAGCGTACGCCTCGGCGATCAATGATTCAACTAAGTAAAGGTGGATGAGTGAAGCTTATAGTTGCATATCAATTTTTATGGCTTTTAGTATTAGGGTTTCTTTGGTCCATCGATCTGCGTGGGTTGATGCCAGAATGGTTCGATTCTTTCAGTCTTCCTTATCACTGCGCATTAATTGGAATGCTGGGAGGTGTTATTTATTGCTTGCGAGCTGTATATATAAACCGAAGCGTAAGGGGAAAATGGAATAATGATTGGATCATTTGGTATTACTTGCGCCCAGTAGTTAGCCTCCTGATAGGAGCCATCTCTTTTATTTTTATAAAAGCTGGATTGTTGTTTTTAGCCTCAGGTTCAAATAATTGTGAAAGTCCATATGGATTTTTAACTCTTTCATTTATTGCTGGTTTAAATGTTGATCGATTCTTGCGAAGATTAGAGGATGTGGCCCAGATTTCATGGGGGGTAGAACCCTCCCGAACATACGAGAATAGTTCCAAAAAGGAGTTGTAAAGTGAGACTTATGATACATAATGTAGGGCATGGTGGTTGCATTACTCTACTACATGCAAATGGTAATTGCATGATGTGGGACTGCGGTCATCAAGGGGATCAGAGACCTTCGTCTTTTTTGTTGAAGGACGGGATACGAAAAGTAGATCTATTCTTCGTCACTAATTACGACGAAGATCATATAAGTGATCTTCCTCTCCTTAGGGAAAGGATATCATTACATATATTATGCAGGAACCTTTCTATTGATGCCAATTCTTTAAGATATTTGAAGATACAAAGTGGGCCAATCAGTGATGCGATGGAAAATATGCTAGATATGATTCAGACTTATACCGAACCTCCACAAAATCTACCAAGCTTTCCAAACGTTTCATTTTCTAATTATTGGAATAGTTTTGATGAGTTTGAAGACACCAACAACTGTAGCCTGGTTACCTTCCTAGATTGTAATGGGACTAAGTTTATAATACCAGGAGATATCGAAAAATCAGGTTGGTTGAAACTTCTTGAGGAGAGGTCATTTCAAGATACGTTAAAAGACGTAAATATTTTTGTTGCTTCCCATCACGGAAGAGAGAGCGGTTACTGTGAAGACGTTTTTGACCTGTGTAAACCTCGGGTTGTAGTGATTTCTGATGATACTATTAAGTACGCAACTCAGGAAATGACAAAAAAATATGCAAAACATTGCTCAGGAATTCAGTTTATGGATAATAAGAGATATGTCTTGTCAACAAGAAAAGATGGTAATATTCGGTTGGACTTATAATTCATCATTCAATCCTTCGAGAGACTTGACGGCTAATTGGCATCTTCACGTTTTTTGGTGTTTTGTTCGTTCCATTGGCAGCGATCACTGCGATAATCGGGACAATCTTCGCTATGAAGAACGCACATTGGGGTGGTATCGGAGCCAATGCATTGGCTTGGGTTTTGATGCTTGTTGACCTGTTTACGTCTCCCTCCTTACTTGCGGTTCTAGGGTTCAGGGTTGGGTCCACAGGTTGACGTTTACTGAGAGGCCCTGAGAGCCTCTCTGATGCGTTTTCTCGCCTGACCCTATCTCCCTGATCCGACAGGGGATGTTGCTCTGTCTCACTAAGAGAATCTCTTGTGGGCCTGACAGCCCTCAAGAGCGACACATGAATATTCTCGGACGGCACGCTTGGTTCCTGCGTACTCCGCCAAATCCTCAGCGAGGCTCCCAGAGCTTCTCAGTGCAGGACGACCGGCATTGTGGTCAAGGATGGGGTTATTGTAAGCGTCGCCCTTGCGGGTTGCAGTATTGGTAGTGTGGGTTGCTCCGCAGCATGAGGTGCCGGGTCGCTAAGGTATTCGGCTTTGAAGCGTGAAAGAAACCGCGCTTCACGTTGGTGCTCTGAACGTTATCCCCCGGCAGGATCGCAAGCACCTTCCCCGCATCCCCATCGGTTTTCCACATCGTTCGGGACCGGCGCGCCTCGAATTTCTGATTCCCCCAAATGGGATCGCCAAGCAGAACCGGCCCATCTGCACTGACGCCCCGCACCATGGAGAAGTTGTCTTGCCCTCGATGACGTAGAGACGCGACGTCGCTGAGCATTCCGAGGCGCGTGAGATCATGGTGCTTATCGACTGAAAGGTTGCGTGATTTTATGAACATGCCCACAATATAACGTGTGCACACGCTCACATGAGAACCTATGAACAAAGGCGACCTATGCAGACCGTTGCGGTTATCAGCCAGAAAGGCGGATCGGGAAAAACGACGCTTGCCCTGCATTTGGCGGTGGCTTCGCAAGCAGCTGGACGTAACACGGCTGTAATTGACCTTGACCCGCAGGCATCCGCTGCCAAATGGTCGGATCGCCGCGAAAATGATGTTCCGGTTGTTCTTTCGGCACACGCCAGCCGTCTTTCGAACGAGATGGAGCGTGCAAGAAAGGCCGAATGCGACATCCTCTTGCTAGATACCGCGCCCCATTCTGATAGCGCGGCTCTTGAAGCTACCAAGCTCGCCGAGCTTGTGTTGATCCCTTGTCGCCCTGCCATTCTCGATATGGAGGCGATTTCCAACACGCTCGATTTGGTACGTACGCAATCGACACCCGTTTGCGTTGTCATGAATGCAGTTGCGCCGCAGGGCAATGAAGCACGTGAGGCCGCAGAAGCGATTGCTGAACTCGATGCGCCCGTTTGCTCTGTTCATCTAGTCAATCGCGTGGCGTTTTCTTGATCGCTCATAACAGGGCAGACCGCACAAGAATTCGAGCCGGATGGAAAAGCCGCGCAGGAAGCATTAAGGCTGCACGAGTTCATGTGTGCACACTTGAATAATTTCACAGATGAACACGGAGGATCCAACACAGGTGTCCAATAAGTTCGTGAACGCGCTTAAGGGTAATGCGAAGGAAAATCCAGAGACGGTAAAAGCCGGTTCCTCAAAGTCGCCCCATGAGAGGCCAGCTCGAAAGGGAGCGAAGCACGTGGGCGGTTATTTCCCGCCGGAGGTATCAAAACAACTACGGCAAATTGCTCTCGATGAGGATACGTCCGTACAGAGTTTGCTTGGCGAAGCACTCGATCTGTTGTTTCAGAGCAAGCGGAAGCCAACCATCGCGCAAAAGAGCGCGAACTAGAGAACACATTAGCGTGTGCGTGTGTGCACATGTTCGAGATGGGTCTACGTAACTGCTATCCATCGGCACAATAAGTGCAATATTATTGGTAAATCCACCTCAGGGCTGATTGCAGACTGTCATGAAGTCCAGGTGGTCTTCTACACGGACGTGGCGCGCTGGCTACCCGCACTACGTACAGCCCATCTGCCGTCATGGGGAACGATGTGTTGATTACGTTTACTCATAAAAACATCCTGATTATAAAAGACTTCGCCTGTGCTGAGCAAAGTTGACGGACTATATGTAGTTTACAAATTAAGTTTAGCTGGAAGAAGCCGAAGGTACCGGGGCAACCGCCGTGGTCGGTATCCGCATCGAAGTTCATGACAGTGGTAACCGGAACGGCCGTCTACCTGGAGTAAGCACAGATGTGGGGCGAGAAGAGAAAAAGGCAGCAATCCAGAAGTCCCATCCGTGTCATTGGGGGTATCACGGTCTGGACAGTCGCCGTCGTGATCACATCCCTGATTATAAAAGTGATCTCTTTTGTGAATGATCTGATCGATAACCCCCCCCTCGACGATGAAACCATAACCCAGATACATGAAAAAGCTTGAGCATTGCAGAATGAATACCCGGATGGGTATGGACTGGCCTACGTTCATATCGAGCCGACAGGGCCGCACATGGACATGTGGAATGGATCTCTGATGCTGGGTCCACGGACCCCCAAGGGGCTCGTGGATAACTCGGATTTCAGTAATTCTATCCCCGTGGATGGGATAACTATTCGACTATGGAGAACCACTCTCCAGGGCGAGTTTCAGATTGAAGAATGCAGCATTCGATTTGGATATCGTCTTCATCAGAGAAAGTATCCACATCGAGGATGTGCCGGGTCGGCATACAGACACATCCAATACAATTACAATTGGAGCGCGGATACCGGTGGTAGAGGTGCTGGGACTGCAAAGCGGACAAGCGGCTGCGCTTGGACTCACGGTCGGCGACTCAGTCACGTGGCAATGGGTGTTACCGGACCTGAAAGATCTAGAACAGCTAAACACGGCGCTGTCCGGTTCCGCCATGTTGAGTAATCTGAATCTGATGTAACGGTGCTCCAGGAGCCGGAGTCCATGATGATGAATAGGACAGAAAGGGATATTCCAGGCCAAGTCAAGAAAGTATTGACATACGCGACAAGACTCTTGCTGTTGATAGTGTCCTGCTACGCGTAGTGCCACCGCCAACCGCAACCGCAAGAGCGCCGCAAGGAAGCGCATCAAGCCCGTAACTACTAGTTAGCACTGTCCTGTGGTCGTCAGATCGCTCAGGCAATAAAACAACAGGTACTTATCCCATGAAGAAAATCAAGAAAGGGTTGGAAGTCCCCGGACAGTCGAGTGAGGTGGAAAATCGCTGTGTTGAAACAGACGTTTCCATCCAGTCGGCATCATTAGACACGATTTACTATCAGCATACTGTGCTATGCCAAACCTGTATGTCATACTGCAATCCCGGCGACGCTGTGAGGGAGTGGAAAAAGAAGCAAGGCGAGGTTTCTTTAAGCATCGAAGCCGGAGAAGCTATGGATTTGAAAACTGGTCAGTGGAAAAAAGTTGGTCTGCCATATGGGCCTAAAGCGCGTCTGATCATTTCACATCTGAATAGCGAGGCGATCAGGACCGGAATGCCTGAAATCGATGTCGAACGCAGCCTGACAGCGTTCATCCGTCGCATTCAGGATCCCACCAAACGCGGAAAGTTGGGACCAAGTGGTCAGCAGATAAACATGTTCAAGGAACAGTTGATGCGCCTCTCTGTCGCCACGATCCGTCTAGTCATGGCGAATTCCGGGCATGCGGTGCAGGTCAACAGTCAGTTCGTGGAGACACTTGATTTCTGGCTAACGAAGTCGGAAAACAGCAAGCCCACCTGGACACAAACTCTCTGCTTGAGTCAGCGCTACTTCAAAAGCCTGCAAAAACACGCCGTGCCACTTAGTGAGCGTGCGCTGGCAGCGCTCTCGCACTCGGCGATGGCTTTAGATATTTATGCCTGGCTCGCGCAACGGTTACATCGCATTCCATCTGGAAAGCCACAGTTCATCGCGTGGGCGGCAGTCAAAGAGCAGTTCGGCTCGGAGTATGGACGGATGAGTCATTTCAGGCAGAAATTCCATGTCGCACTCTCCCAAGTCCTGGTTTGCTACCCGGAAGCCAAAATCGAGTCGAACCGCAATGGATTGACACTGAGGCAAAGTGCTGCGCCTATATCTACGCGTATTGCTGCCGTGTGAAAACGGTGCCCGTGAGTACCCCCAGGAGCCCCGGAGCGGCCTTCTGTGGCCGTTCTGAGGGCTACCCTATATCCAACCTCCAACCTCAACTACCTTCAGTCTTGAAAGCTCCTAGAGGGGCTTTTAGGAGTTCCTAGCGATACCTCTGAACTCCGACATTCGAGACAGGTCAGAAATTGCGAATCACTTGGGCTAGGTAACGTCTTCTGACGTTATGAAGACGGCCCCGTCTCGTTTCCGTTTCCGCGCCAGATAGTTACGCAAAGCGATGTCTTCGATCTCGGGCCTATGGGCGCGAAAGGCCGCCAGCCGCGCCCGCTGCCCTTGGCCTGTCGCGCCAAAATGGTCTTCAAGAGCCTCGCCGCTGACCGCAAGCGGCACGTCTCCCTCGGTTGTCTGACCGGAGAACAGCACCGCGTCGCGGTCGAAGTCGTACCGTTCGGCTTTGTCGCGGAACTCCATCGTGGGCCGTTCGACCATGCCGAGAGTGTCAAGAATCGCGAGCGCCGAAGCGAGCTGAATGTTCTTTTCACCGCTCTCGAAGCGCGAGACGGTCGGCGCGCTGACCTCAGCAATAGCGGCTAGCCGTTGCTGAGTAAGCCGCTGCTCTTTCCGCCGCCGCCGCGCTTCTTTGACAAGAACTGGCCAATCGAGGCGAATGTTCCGTTCCATCGCTTTTCCATGATGTCGATGATGCCGTCGCGCAAACCGGGATGCCCTGCACCGGATTCGGCAACGGTGGTCTTGGCAGCGTCAAGGCGCTTTGCCAGATCGGCGACGGCCAGACGAATAACTGCTGGCGAAAGGCCGTATCCCTCGCCGAAGGCAACGATGTGTTTCGGTCGCAAGGTGCCGATCCGCAAGTCGGCGGCACCAGCGACGGCAAGGGCTATCGTGTCGAACTGCCGGTAGAAGGAGCACGCTACGAGGTCATAGCTCGGTGCCAGCCGCAGCCCCTGCGAGGTGTGCAGCATGGCGAAGTTCTTGAGGTGAGCGTCGGTGTCGCCCGTCAGGAAGCGGGCAAGGACGCGCCGGAACAGGCGCTCGGCCTCTGCCGGTATGCAGGCCGGCGTCTCCCGGATGAACCGCGCCATATCCTCATAGCTGCCATCGTACTTGGCAAAGGAGGACTTGCCTAAGAGTTGGTTGAACTCCTCAAAATGGACTTTCCCGCCTTCTGGCGTCCGGTCAAAGCGGCGAACAAACAGCGCTTCGCCGGCGATGTTGCCCAGAGCCGCAACCTCCATCTCGGCAACTTGCTCTTCGGGCAGGAGCTTTCGCGTGGCTTGGGCCGTCAACCATTCCAGCTCGATGATGTCGGGCAGTTCGCCGGATGGCAGCTTCGCAATATGGCTGCCGAACTCGGTCGCGCGGGCAGGGCGGAACCCTTGGGCGGTCCTGACTACGGTCAATTTCGGCTGAATGCCAGACAGAGAGGCGCGCGCCGTGAGGGCCGCAATGCCCTCTTGGTCGGCCGCGTCTAGTTCCAGCTCGCCCTTGGGTTCAGGGTCGATGACCGACACGGCGCCGGCGCAGTCGCGCCCAAAGGCTAGCAAGAGAGCGAAACGGTCATCCGGGTTCACACCGAGCGCCCGCGCCTGTGCGTTGCGTAGCCATCCTTCAGCAACGAGATTGTCGAAGAAGGGGGGAAGCCGATACTCGGTGGTGTGCGGGGCCTCTTGAAGGGGCAGCGTGTGCGCTATAGCGGGGCCGCCGGCGTCGATATAGTCGCCGTTATAGGTAAACGCGCACCATCCGCCGGGCTCTTGCCGAAGGATGCCGACGAAGTGGTCTTGATAGTACACCTTGCCCCAAAGCGCGATAGCCACATCAACCTCGTTTTATAGAGCTGTCACCAGGTGACCTGTTTATAAAACATATTTGATTTTACGACGTTGGTCCAGCCGATTCTATAAAATATGTTTTATGGTGTGCTCTGGTCTCCCCGCCGGCGGTGAGATCAAGACCACATCCGTTCGGCGATTGCCTATTCCTCGGCACCTGTGGCGTCCGTGTAGATGGCCGTCGTGCTGAGTTGGGCGTGACCCAACCATTTTTTGACCATGTTGAGAGGGATTCCAGCCTGGACGGAGGGGACGGAGGCAACCCCGAGGCCGTGGCGCAAGCCCTTGGGACTCGCCTGCGGCCCGTTGATCATAGTCATAGCCATAACCTCGGACACCCGCCGCCAGGCCGTCGCACGGCTCCACGGTCATATCTGGCTGTTCCTGCCACCGTCGTGGGCACGTTGCGCTTCCCTGAGGCCATGCACCAGGTCGATGGAGAACCTCCCACTCCACAGGCACCGGGACGGCTCTATACGAGCCCCTGCGGTGCTTCTTAGGGGTTCTCGAACACAATGCAGCAGATCGCCAGTGCCGAGAACCAGAAAGTCATCATGCTGCCACTAGAGGCATCCAACCTGATCGGATCGTTGGCCGGTATCGGGGAAATCGCACGCGAGACCTTTCAGCGCCCGGATAGAAGGCCGCCGTCCGTAACCAAGCCACCAGCTACAACTAAGCCCCCGGCCACGACCAGAAAGCCAGCATGAATATGGACTGGATTACCGCAATCGCAGCGCTCGGACCCCTGCACTGGGGACACTGGGCATTAATTGCCATCGGATTCTTTCTCCTAGAAATCCTCTCCCCCATAGCCTTCTTCCTCTGGATAGCAATCGCTGCCGGGATAATGGCAATCGTGTTGCCAATCTTCCCGGAGATGAGCTGGCAGACCCAACTGATCCTGTTCGGTGGCCTCAGCCTGCTGAGCCTGATCCTCGGTCGGCTCTACCTCCGCCTCCGCCCGACCCCGACCGACACGCCGAACC